>Ga0206897_1020_pt1 | contig 48834 bp, 54 predicted proteins | sample Alteio_BWOrgHeat_49_FD_152972 | JGI IMG/M metagenome (GOLD analysis project Ga0206897, IMG submission 152972) | Enriched cells from forest soil in Barre Woods Harvard Forest LTER site, Petersham, Massachusetts, United States -... | ecosystem: Environmental > Terrestrial > Soil > Temperate forest >... | reverse complement strand
TGGCGATTTCTTGGCGAGCTCTGGCTGTTCCAACAGCGGCCAAACCTAATTCGTATGCATCTGTGCCCGGTCCAATGCGGCGATCATCAAATCCAGTGGTCATATTCTTTATCCTCAAAATTGTTGCCATAAGCGTGTACTTTATTACCATAAACGCATCAATTGTAGCAACTATATCCTCGGTTTAATTACTTTCGCTAACTAAATCAATATGTTAACTATATGAGACCTTTGGCGCGGTTGGCGCTTTCGAGCGTATTTTTGAGCAAACAGGCGATTGTCATGGGCCCAACACCGCCCGGAACGGGGGTAATGGCTCCGGCGCGGGCGCCGGCTTCGGCAAAAGCGACATCGCCGACCAAACGTGTCTTGCCAGGATTAGTGGGATCATCAACACGGTTAATGCCGACGTCGATGACAGTGGCGCCGGGTTTGACCCAATCACCTTTCACAAATTCGGGTTTGCCGATTGCGGCGACGAGGATATCCGCCGCGCGGCATTCGTCCGCTAAATTTTTGGTGCGCGAATGCGCAATCGTCACAGTACAATCGGCCTGCAACAAAAGTTGGGCCATTGGTTTGCCGACAATGTTCGAGCGTCCGAGTACGAGCGCTTTGAGGCCAGCGAGGTTACTGATCGCCTCACGGATCAGAAGCATGCAACCCTGCGGCGTGCAGGCGACAAAACCGGGCAGACCGAGGCTGAGCCGTCCGGCATTGATCGGGTGAAAACCATCGACATCTTTGGCTGGATCAATGGCTGCGATAATCGCGTTGCTGTCGATTTGTTTTGGTAGCGGCAGTTGCACGAGAATGCCGTGCACGGCGGGATCGTTATTCAGTTTTGCGATCAGTGCTAAAAGTTCGGCTTGCGTTGTTTCAGTGGACATCAGATGTGTCCAGGATTTCATGCCGGCTTCTTCGGCCGCGCGCGATTTATTGCGCACATAAACTTGGCTCGCCGGATTTTCGCCGACCAGAACCACGGCAAGGCCTGGCGTTAAATGCTTGGCGGCGACTTCGGCGGCAATCTGTTGACGCAGTTTCTTGGCAACCGCGGCGCCATCAATAATCCGCGCCGCCATTAAAGCACCAAATGGCGGATGAACGATTGCACAAACATGATCAGGAAAATCAAAATCAGCGGTGACAGATCAAGACCACCCATGGCGGGCAACACCCGACGGATAGGGCGGAGCAGGGGTTCGGTAATATTGAAAAGAAACTCGCCGACCATGCGGACAAAGCGGTTATGTGAATTGATAATATTGAAAGCAACGAGCCAGCTGAGGACCGCGCCGACAATCAGCGCCCAGATATAAAAATCGAGAACGGTATAAATCAGCTCGATCGTTGCAGCGAGGATCGCGTTACCAGCATTCATAAGGCACCCACCCTTTGCGGAGAATGTATCGGTTTACGAGCAATGCAGTAACATATCGCGGGGCTGTGGCGCAACTCATTGTTTTACAATATCCTTTTATTTGTTAAACAGATGCGTCACGGTGGGGGTGTGTTGTGAAAACTGATTACGAAAATCTCTTTGGTGCATTCTTTGATGAAGCGGCCGATCTTGCCGGCGGCATCGCGCTCACATATTTCCGTCAGCTTATCCCTGTCGATGACAAGCAGGATAAATCGCCAGTGACGCAAGCCGATCGGGAGATCGAGCAAGCGGTGCGTGCTCTCATTGAAAAGACATTTCCAACGCACGGCATTATCGGCGAGGAATATGGCAAACAAAATCCAGAGGCCGAGTTTGTCTGGGTCATTGATCCGATCGACGGCACCAAATCTTTTGCCACGGGCCGTCCTTTATTCGGCACTGTTCTGGGTCTGATGCATAACGGCAAACCCGAAGTCGGTTTGATCGAACAACCTTATACCAAGGAACGTTGGTTCGGCGTCAGCGATCACTTTGCGCGCCATAACGGCAAAGACGTAAAAGTCGCTCCGCGACGCAGCCTTGAAAACGCGCGGCTCTATGTTGGCTCAATCGATATGTTCAAGGGACCAAATTTCGAAAAATATCTGACGCTTTGCCGTGCAGGGAAATGGACGCAGACGAGCTGTGATTGTTATGCCTACGGGTTGCTTGCGATGGGATGGGCGGATGTCGTCGTCGAACAATGCCTTGGTCTTTATGACGTTGCAGGTGCAGTACCCATTATCACCGGCGCGGGCGGCTTTATAAGCGATTGGCAAGGCTCCCCGATCGGGATGAATTTCAGCGGTGAGGCTGTCGCCGCAAGTTCGCGTGAACTCGCACTCGAAGCGCTTAGGATTATGACCTGACTACTTCACCGATGACGTCGGTTTTGATATATCAAAAACTTCATTGCCCATTTCTCGTGGACCTATCACCAAATTTGTCAGCGTCTTTCTGACATACATATGCTCCACTTTTCGTGCTTCCGTACCAACGTTGACCCTTAAAGTGATAAACACCGGTTGGTAGGTTTAGCCACACTACAGTGTCAGATGGGCAATGCTCTTGAGCAGTCGCCTCGGATGTGAACAGAGATAAAGCGGAGTCTTGATTGCTTTGAGCTTTGACTACAGATGGCGCTGAAAGAACAATTAAAAGAATCAAAAAAACAATAAGCTTTTTCATAGAAAAAACTCCATTTGTATATGTTGGTTTTATTGCCAATGAAAGCATACCCCAGCAAAACAGGTTTCCTTCGGTTGAAGTGGCAAGAGTGGCTTAGGACATTGATCAAGGGTGGTGAGCTTAGCTTGCTTCGGACAAGGCCATGCTTCAATCCATGCAGAGGCGGCTATCACGGCTAGATCTTCGTGCCTAATTTCAGGATGATTTCTTATATAATTTTGAAGAACGTCAATGCTTTGTTTGTACGTAACGCCAGTAGGGGCGCATTCTCCCGGCCCATCCGAAAAGGGTATGTTTGCGGTTGCAAAAAGAGCGACTTTCATAAAAGTCATCCCATCAGTCATTCCTTCGACATAACTACCACACGCAAAGGCCATGCCTGCATCGGATGGATGAAGGCATTGTTGTTCGTAAGTGTTGCCGTTCTTAAAGAATGCATCCTCAGCATTTGCTGAATGCATCAGTCCAAAGACTGATAAAATAAAAATAGACACAACAAAAAGTAGTTTTTTCATTTTCACCACCATCAGCCTGCTACTCTAGAAATAGCTTGAGACGAGGGGTAAAAAGAGTCAACGGCGTTCTAATTATTGAAATTTAAGAAGATATTGGTGTTTTAGTTTATAGTCTGGCCATCATTGCTTGGCGGCGAGTAAAGACGACTTCATCAAACTTCATTCGTTTGATTTTAAACGAGCACGGAGGGAAGCTTTGCAGCTTCCCCCGATGCAAATGGCTTAGGACTTGACGCTTGAATTCGCGGCAGCAGCCTTGTCGGCCTGAGCCTTCTTCTCGGCGTCTGTCTGCTGCGGTCCTACTGCCGGCTGAGTCTTGTTCGGCTCAGCTGCGGGCGTCGTAATAGGTTGGGTTGAAGATTGTGACATTAAAGTACCTCACGGTAACACGGCAAGGATTTGCCGATAGGTCCTATATGGGGCGAGGGAGAACACATTACAACGTGCGCACTGACGATTGCGAAAATATATTTCGAATGATTGTATCACTATTTTTTAAACGCAGAAATTCTTCCGCATATTAAAATTTTACGGACAAAAGTGTCTGATATTTTTCAGGCGCGATTCAATATCGCGTAAATAACAATCACAAGAATAAGGGCAACCGGAATGATGATCGGTGGGATAAACCAAGTCTTCACGGAATTACCAAGCCCCTACGGAAGACTCGGGAGAGTGTCGAAATTAAACTTGGCCCCTACGATATTTATCGAGCTTCAATTAACTTCTCTCAATATGTACATATAGTGTTTCGGATCACACGATCCAATACAAGGAAGCTTAACGCGTTCGACGTTCTGAGCCTTTTCTTCTTGTGTCTGTGGCACCGTGTTGGCCGCTTTCACAGGTAGTGTTTGAAGAGCCACTGTTGTCATTACGAGAAGACCAAGCAGGCCCGCCGTTATCAAATGCTGTTTCATAAGGTACCCCTTAGGTTGTTGGATCGGCACGAATTCTCCGGTAGACCTTAGATACCTTCATTATAATTTTTCCATTCGATATTTATCAAATGACCGGGGTATGAGAGCGACAGAAGATGTAATGCCGAAAAAGATCAAGGCGTTTGCTAAACCACGCACGTCGTAGAGTGTATTTGAGAAAGATGGGAGGGGTAGAGGGGCGATGCCTCTAAAAGTACCCCGATTTTCCTATGGGCGTCTGCGGTCTCGAGTAGTTGCCTGAGGATGCTGTAAAATCAGATGTTTTTGCAAATTTTATATCCCAAACGGCCGCCTTGGCTGGACCGTACTGGACAATTCTTTACATCAATAATTGAAAATCTAATTATGGAGTGGGGCTGACTGTCAAAATCATGAACGTATCCGGCTTAACATGTGGCCGCGACTCGGGATGTTTTTCCGTTGGTGGATCAAAACCGTCTGTTTCTGCGGCAGACAGGTAGATTTCATGAGTGGTGGGGTTAAGCGCCATGGTTCGTGCTGTAACTTTAGTCGGTACGGATTGTATGACGCGGTAATGACCGTCAGCACCTTTGTCGACAACGGTCAAAGTTCCATCTCCATTTGAGCTAAAGGCGAGGCCCGTTGTGGGATCGAAAGCAGCGGCATCGCTATGTGCACCAATATCGACAACATCTATAATTTTGCCGTTTCTTGCGTTCACGATCATCATATGTTTGTTGGCACAAGTAGAAAATAACAAGTGATGCGCTGGGTCAATAGCCAAGCCTGTTGGTCCATCGCAACCAGGAGTTAAATTATAATACCCCGTCACCTTCATGGTTTTTGTATTCACAACACTCATTTGTGATTTGTCTTCGATATTTATGTAAAGATGACCTTTGCCGTCGACCACAGCAAATTCAGGAGCTCCGTTCAGTTTGATCGTGCCTATCACCACATTGGTTTTTGCGTCGATCACTGACAAATCATTGCTATCGCCATCGGCAACAAAAACGCGTCTCGTCATGGAATCATAAAGAATGGCATCGGGCTTTTGACCAACTGGTAATGTCGTTAGAACATTCAGTGTCGTTGTGTCAAAAACAGTCACGCGATTAGACTTGCCTTCGCTAATAAAACCTTTGTTGAGGCTGGGCACAAGCGTTACGCCGTGAACACCATCAAGATTTGGCATCGTACCCATAACTGTCTTGCTGTTGGTATCCAGAACATCGACGCTATTACCGCGTGTGATGAATAGCCGTTGGCCGACAGGATCAAATGTCAGATAATCCCATTTTGTCGAACCCATGAGATGTTGTGTGCTAGTTAGTGCATACTTTGATTTTACGCTGTCGGCTTGTACGCCGGGAGAGAAAAACATTCCCATGACCATCAGGGATAAAACAAAGCGGTGATGCAATTCTTTCAGCATTATTTTTTCCTTTAGGTGGCTATCTTCTTTTTGTAGAAGGATGAGCAAGCATACAAGAATGAACGCGACAACTGTAGTGGATGTACAAGGGGGCGACTGACTGGATCTCTCCGCACATCTCTAGATGCTACCGGACGTCTCTGGATCCCCTACGGACAAATGCTGAGTTGAGTAGGTGATTGATACTACAAGGAAATCAGCGATTTCCGCAAGTTTTGTATTTCGAATGACCGCTCTTAAATCACCGGCTTCGGCTGGACGGTATTGGACTCATTGGCCGATTATCAATTAAACCATAGAATTAAACTCAAAGTGATAGGCGCATCGATGGTCAGTAAATCTAATGGCACGTGGTTTGTGTATATGTTGGAATGTGCCAATGACAAAATATATACAGGCATTACCAACAATTTGGAAAACCGCTTCAACGCTCATGTGTCTGGCAAAGGGGCTAGATTCACGAAAGCAAACCCGCCTTTGCATATGCTAGCTGCTAAGCCATGCAAGGATGCTACAGAAGCTCGTAAATTGGAGAGGTGGATCAAAAGTTGTAGGCGGGCGAAAAAACGTTTGATTGCCGGAGAGTGGCCGTTGACAAAAGGGCTACCTAAATCACCAAATTCATTTTAGAACCATGCGCTAAATATTTACCGTACGCTGTAATTCGCGGCTGATGCGCTTATGTCTATGCCGTATTTTTGCCGTACGTTTTTCTTTAGAATTATTGCCGAATCACCACGTATTCCACTTGACGCAAATAATAACGCACATATTAATAGTAGATAGAAAGGTTGCTGGCTGTAATTGTCGATTCAGATTTATCGAGGGAGTAGACATATGAAAAGAGGTCTTGGTGCTCGCGGATTATGTGGCGGTGGTGGTGGCTTTTGGATAGGCAAAGAAGCTATACGGCCCGGGGTTGGCCAAAGTCTATCCCCAGAAGAACAGAAAAAACGGGATGCCGCTGTTGCGGCAGCATCAGCCGCTAAGGCCGCACCGCCCCCAACGCTTTAAAAATACAAAAGGGTCTTGCCGTCCTTTTCATTTAATGGCGTCCCCTGGTGGCTACAATTAGAACACATTTTAGAGAAGATATGACGCGCTTATTTGAAATTGTTCCAAATTCCATGACCTATGATTAAATAAGAATTATCTTTCATTTAAGACGCGGCCACTTTTGCTGTAATAATGTGACACCCCTTTATCTTGGCTGCCTCCCAAAGAGCTGCATACCGAAAAATGTTCTGGGTTTGGGCTCTTGTGGTCTCTCTTGGTGCTCTCTTTTGTCTCTAGCGTATTCAGCAAGTGCGGTCACGTTATCTGAAAACAGTTCCATTGCAGCAGGGTTGAGAACGCGCGGGCCATCATCCGATAGAACAATTCCAAAATTTGTAAAAGGCTTACTGTCCCAAAACTCAGGACTGAATCGCGCCGGTTCTTGAGCCATAAATTTCTCCAAAAATAGAATGGATACTCACCAAGTCTTATATTTTATATCAATAAAAAATACAAATTGTATGCTGCCGCTAACCGATCGCACCACGCAAGCATGGTTAACAATATTGTCCGGTTCTAAGGTCCACGCAGGGGTTGTCGATATGCCGTTGAATTTGTTGGTGCAAAAAAGTGGCGTGCCGCACCGGATGAAAGATGGCACTTTTCTGTTAATCATTAACATTACTTGTTCCCATTGAAACTATTCGATGCTCGACAAAATGAGTTAAAAAGTTAAATGTGACACCATAGTTTCAGGGGATGTTTAAACGGTGATTTATTAAAGGGATTAAAATGGTATCTAATATAGAAGCTATTTCGAGAGCTGGTGAAGCACCCCGTAACTTATTATGACTCTCCGACAATTAATTGATACTGCGCCCATCGTCAGTGAAACAGTTGATAGCGTTACAAAAGTTATTGGTTCGGCAGATGCTGTCATGGCATTACCCTCACCTAATAATGTCGCAAGATCACGGGGAAATATTGTAGACGTTCCTGTCACTCTTATTTTGTCTAAATCAGAGAAAACGCCGCAACACATTGTCGATTTGATTAATGCCTCGAATAGTCAAGAATTTCTCGCCGATCCAGATAACATTTTGCTTGGTTTATGCCTCAGTGGTCGCGGCTATCCCCTAGATATGTATTTGCACAAAGGGCTATTTGATAATAGATATTCATCTGATGATGCAATGCTGGAAAATATCTTCTGGCACGAATTTCTGCATGGCTTTGAAGGTATATATGTAACCCCAAGCGGCGATATTCAGCGGAAAACGCCATGGTCATTTCTTTTTCAAAAACGTATGCAACAACTGGATGCCCTATCGGGACATCCTTTTGATGGAAGCCAATATGAAAATCGCGCCTTCACTAGCTTTGTAGATTACCTTCATCACGGTACTGATTTACAAAACAACGTATCGGAATTGTTCGCGCGCGTAGGAGTCTTAATGCTGCACCATATTCGTGCTGGAGGTAATGTGCCACAGACGAATAGAGAAGCTTACGCTCTTTTAGATTCTTACGGTTTAACAGCAGATTTACCAAAACCTACAAAGCAAAGTGTAATGGAAGCTGCCGATATATGGCTTGCGGTTGTAACGCACGGACAAAATGCTCAAATATCTTTCTGGCGCCATGCGCCAAAAATGATTTCTCGAGCAGCACGCCTTTACGGTTGCGATTCAGTAAAATAACCATGTCTTTAAGCCGACTTCTCGTGGTGTGCCGAGCGAGATGAAAGATGGCACTATTTTCTTAACTATAAAACCTAAGAATATTCTTACAAGCTAACTAACCGCTAGGAGCGTGAAGTTAAGTATGAGTTAGGCTGGGCCAAACCTGTAGACTTTCCATGTTGTTCTCAGGATTGTATTTAAAAACTCTAAGATCGGGATATTTAGGAAGGATTTCAGAGAGTAAATCTGTTAATTTAACATCGGGCCTAAGATCAAATTCAAAATATCTGCATTCCGCTTTTGTAAATCCGCCCCCTGCGCGAAAACCACTAATTATTCCTTCCTTTTTGGCTTTGCGCATTTTTATCTCTAAGCTTCTTAATAAAGCTTTATCAAGAATAACATACGGAGATTGCGTTGAATCTCTGGGTCCGGGTGTTCGAGGCGCATAGATGTTTATCCAATGGGCTACATATTCCCAAGACTGCCAAACATTATTGGACATGTTGATCTTTCTATTTAAATAATTTTTTCTTTATTCGCTTGATGGCACAACAGAGTAACATGAAAATAATTTAATAAGCACTGCAAGAGTTCGGAATCCCGCGGGGGGTGGCTTGCAAGTTATTGCAATGATTGTTGAATTTTAGTGGCGTCCCCTAGTATCTACAATTAGAACACATTTTAGAGAAGATATCCTGCGCCTATCTGGAATCGTTCAGAATTCGCTAAATCACGGTTAAAAAATCATTTTGTAATGCTCACGGAAATCCATAACTGAGATATAATCTTAAACGCTATCAAGTCTTGCTGCTAAACCCAAAAGCAGGGGGCATCACTCACTACCCTCTCAAAAATGAGCTAATCAAAAAAACAACGACCATGAGCTACGTTTATAACCAGAGGATTTCCTGTAGTTCCGGGACGAGCAGGTTGTGCTGCGAATTTTCGATGTATAGAAGCTATACGCCTCATTTCGCTCTCTCCAACAGAAACCATAAACCCCCAACTTTTTTTCGGTTCACGTTTGGCTTTCGGTCCACGTTTGGTTGCAGCATTTTTGTAATCACGAAACCCAAACATATTCGTGTCCAAAATGTGTGCACCCCAATCGCCTTTAACAAGTTCCTTGCGTTCACCCGGAGAAACTGGATCAGGGTATGCAATTTCGAGATGAAAAATAGGGTCAGTCATGAATTTCTCGCTTTCCATAAATAACATTAATATTTTTGACGCTAAAACTTTACCTTTATCGTGTCAAATATGCTCAAACCTCGTGAAGTTCGCTCAAATTTTTAACAATAGTTCTAAATCCCGTAAGGGCCCGATCACAACATATTGAAATTGTTAGTCGAAAAAATTGGTGTTCCCTAGTAGCTACAATTAGAACGCATTTTAGAGCAGAGGTGATGCGGCTGTTTGGAATTGCTTCTGTTTCTTGGAAAAACGGTTAAAGGCTTATTAAGGCGCTGAATATACGGGAGTGCCTGCAGCATCAATGCCTAAGTTATCAGACATGCTTGGTGTTAGGTTAAGCCTAACCACAAAGCAGCCACACGTTCTGCATGTGCTCTTTTGCTTTCTGCTATTTCAGGTGTCAGCCATGCACTTTCGGCTTTGTCACCCATTGTGCGTAGGCGTTGTTCGAGCTCTAGATCATAAGTAGGCCCGTTTACCGCGCTAATGAATAAATCCATGCCAATAGATACTGGACGTGGGCTGTTAGCCAGCCGAACAGGGCCTGTTAGACAATTATTCTCGATACGATGTTCGCAGTCCCGTCCTTTCTGTTCTTCACGGGTAGGGTCAAACGTACGGACATAGCTTAATTTCAAAGTTATTCTAATTTTATCATCCTTGGCCCAGACAATAGGTGAGGTTAGTCGGTCAACCCATGGTGGCTCTCCCTGCAGTGAAGGAGCTAAGATAGCCTCTGAAAATTCCTTCAGATCAAATGGTTGTTTCAATGCAGCGTAAATAGCTTCGATGTCCGTTAAAGGAATAGAAAATCTTTGGCCTTCGGTATCCCAAACGCGGTTGATCTCACAACATTTATAACCAAGGGATGCGCCAAGTTTTTTAGCAAGAAGCACTTCAGATCCATGTGGCCCAAGAGCATCTCTTATGGTGAGGTAATACTTACCGTCTTGTCTACGCTCAGCCTCTAGCCAATTCCCGCCTTTCTGATAACCCCATGTTCCAGCTACGGTAAGCTCGCTTGTTATTTGCTCCAGTTTCTCAGCCGGTATGTAAGGATCGATGTCGTCATAAAAAATGACCGCTCGCTGCAACTCTTCTGCAGTTTCAAATCTTAGAGTATTTTGCTGATCATGCCTGGTTATATTATCCATACTAATTACCATGCTTCCCTAATTTTAGTAAAAAATGCTTTTTAAAATATTCTGCTTGGTAATTTGCACCATTCAAAGATCAGTAGCAATACTTACATCAGGCGAAGGTAAAAGAGTCATGGTTAATCTTATAAATACCCGTCGGCTAACAGCTCCTTCGAGGATGCATTTTCGAAATTATCTGCTTAGTCTAAAAAAGTTGTGATTTTTTTTGAGAGTTCAAAAATCAATCATAAACGCGCTTAACTCGGTTTTGTGTTTTCGAACTCACAATTGGAGGCCCAACCCTCAGATTTACCTTGCGAAAACCATTCGCGATGTTTGTCAATTACCTAATAATCCCGAATGGCGTCCCCTACGGGATTCGAACCCGTGTTGCAGCCTTGAGAGGGCCGCGTCCTAGGCCTCTAGACGAAGGGGACGTTGTTACAAAAAGCCATTGGAAGAGGCACGGTTCTACCTGAGCCCACCTTGCGCTTCAAGGTCAGGATTTTCGCTACTTTTTCATCGGAAAAACAGATGCTTGCACAAAGCATTGCTTACTCAAGGTTAAGCCTGATATTAGAATGGATATGACGCAATTATGCGTCCCTCATTTCGGCAGGTTTTATGGCTTCCTACCAATATGTCTATGTGATGAAAGGCCTTTCAAAGGCATGGCCCGGCGGCAAAAAGGTGCTCGACGATGTCTGGCTGTCTTTTTATCCGGGCGCCAAGATCGGCGTGCTCGGCGCCAACGGCGCGGGTAAATCAACGCTGCTCAAAATCATGGCGGGCCTCGATACCGATTGGGCCGGTGAAGCCTGGGTTGCGGAAGGCGCCACCGTTGGTTATCTGCCGCAGGAACCGCAGCTCGACCCGAAACTCACTGTTGAACAAAACGTGCTCGCTGGCCTCGCCGAAACCAAAACCCTGCTCGACCGCTTCGATGCCGTGAGCAACAAGCTCGGCGAAGTCACCGATCCTGACGAAATGCAAAAACTGATAGACGAACAAGCCGCGCTGCAGGAAAAGATTGATGCCGCTGATGCGTGGGATTTAAGCCGCACCATTGAGATTGCACTTGATGCGCTGCGCTGCCCGCCGAGCGATGCGGATGTGACGAAGCTTTCGGGTGGTGAACGCCGTCGCGTGGCTTTGTGCCGCCTGCTATTGCAAAAACCTGATTTACTTCTGCTTGACGAACCAACCAACCATTTGGATGCGGAATCCATCGCATGGCTGCAACAACATTTGGCAAATTACCCAGGTGCTGTCGTCATGGTCACCCATGATCGTTACTTCCTCGACAATGTCACGGGCTGGATTCTCGAACTCGATCGCAGCAAGGGGATGCCTTATGAAGGCAATTATACCTCTTGGCTCGAACAAAAAGAAAAGCGTCTTGGGCAAGAATCGCGCGAAGAAACCGGTCGGCAACGTACAATTGCCCGCGAATTGGAATGGATCCGCGCCTCACCAAAAGCGCGTCACGCCAAGAGCAAGGCCCGCGTTACCGCGTTTGAAAATCTCGTCTCACAAAGCGGCGCAGGTGAAATCAATCAGGCGCAAATTATCATCCCGGCCCCTCCCCGGCTCGGTAATAACGTCATCGATGGCGACCATGTGCGCAAGGCCTACGGCGAGCGGCTCCTGATCGACGATCTGTCGTTCAAACTGCCGCCGGGCGGCATTGTCGGCGTTATCGGTCCCAACGGCGCTGGCAAAACCACGCTTTTCCGCATGATCACGGGACAGGAAAAGGCGGATGGCGGAACGCTTAAAGTCGGCGAGACGGTAAAGCTCGGCTATGTCGATCAGAGCCGCGACACTTTGCATGCTGAGAAAACCGTGTGGGAAGAAATCTCAGATGGCCTCGATGTCATCGACCTCGGCAAGAAAACCATGCCGAGCCGAGCCTATGTCGGCGCCTTTGGTTTCAAAGGCCCCGATCAGCAGAAAAAAGTCGGCATCCTGTCGGGCGGTGAACGCAACCGCGTGCATATGGCGAAAATGCTGAAGTCAGGCTCCAACGTCCTGCTGCTCGACGAACCGAGCAACGATCTTGATGTGGATACACTGCGCGCACTAGAAGATGCTTTGGTGGCATTCCCCGGCTGCGTCGTCGTCATCACCCACGATCGCTGGTTCATGGATCGCATCGCCACGCATATTTTAGCGTTCGAAGGCGACAGCCAAGTGGTGTGGTTCGAAGGTAATTATCAAGATTACGAAGTCGACCGCAAACGCCGCCTCGGTGCCGATGCCGATCAGCCGCATCGAATCAAATACAAGCCCCTCGTCAGAAAAGCTTCATAGTAAGACCTTTATGCTCATCCGTTTCGATCTAATCCTTCCGTTGATTGTTTTTTGTGTCGCCATGTTCTACACACCGGGGCCGAATAACCTGATGTTGATGACATCAACATTAAATGTCGGCTTGCGGCGCACGTTGCCGCATCTTTTCGGTGTGGTGATCGGTTTTTCGTTTTTGGCTTTGTGTGTTGGCGTTGGCCTCGGCACGTTGTTCAGTGCGTATCCCATGACCTATACAATCTTGAAATATGCCGGAACAGCTTATCTGCTTTATCTCGCATGGCTCATTGCAACCGCTCCACCACCACATCCAAACATGAAAAGTGGGAAGAAGCCAATGACCTTTGCCCAGGCTGCGGCCTTTCAATGGATCAATCCAAAAGGCTGCCTCACAGCCGTGGGCGCATTCGCAACTTATTCGGCGATCGCAGCGTCTCCCTACAACATCATTCTCATTGTTGGATTGTTTTTTGTTATGAGTCTTGGATCGGCTTTTGGCTGGGCTGTTCTTGGCGCTATCCTGCAAAAGTTTCTGCATCACCCCAAATGGGTGCGCGGCTTTAACATCATTATGGCGATCTTACTTGTCGCGTCGCTTTATCCGGTCTTCTCGGAATTTCTACACAGCTAACTTACTGAACGACGCGCCATGTTCCATCCGGCTGCAGACATGCCGTCCCATAGGTCGGTTGTGAGCTGCCATCAATCACGGCCGTTGATTGATACTCGCGGCAAGTGCGACCGCTGTTATCCGTAAATGTCGGCGAGGCCTGATTGGCCAACATGGTCGGCGCAGGTACTGTCGTATAAGCTACGGGCGCTGGTGACGGCGTTGCGTAAACCACAGGCGCCGGTTGAGCATAAACAACCGTCGGTGGCGGCGCATAATAATAAGGATAGGAATAAGGATAATAAGCTGGATAACCGTAATACGGATAATAGGGATGACCGTAGCAGCAGCCGAAACCCAAAGAGACACTTACATGGTCTCCGCCATGACCATGCCAATCAGCAAATGCCGGTGCTGCCGAGAACGGAACAGCCATCAAAGCGAGTGCCGCTAATAGAAGTTTGTTTTTCATGAGATTCCCCATCCATGTGCCATGTGAGCACATTTAGCCCTTAAATAAGGGCGTTTTTATGACAGGGAAAACAGGGTTAATGCCCTGAAAGTATGTGGTTAAAGGATCCGTAAGAAGATCAACATCAACAGAAGAACCACAGCTACAGTGACACAATTGATCACAACAAAACGTGTGAATGCATGCCAACCCTCGCGGCGGTTTGTAAGAAGGGCGGGGGGAACTTTGGGTTCAACGCCTGAATTTGAAGGACTGGCCATATGTTTCTCCTGAGGATCGTGGTCGATTCTTATTGCGCTATCCGTGATTTGGCAAGGGGAGCTGTATCAACGGGATTAATCATAGCCCTACCCGGGATGGACGTATCAATGATAAAGACCTTTTCTTCCATTACATTGACGCGGTTTTCAGCGATCAAGCGTACGGCTTCCGGGTAAATATTATGCTCGGCCTCCAACACACGCGCAGCTAAAACGTCCTCGGTATCGTCCGACATAACGGGAACAGCGGCCTGAATGATAATTGGCCCATGATCCACTTCGGCGCGAACGAAATGCACGGTACAACCCGTGAACTTAACGCCATATTCGATTGCCTTCTTGTGCGTATCAAGCCCCGGGAAGGATGGCAGCAAGGACGGATGAATATTAATCAGCCGGTCGCGCCAGCGTTCTGTAAACCATGGCGTCAGCAAACGCATAAAGCCGGCAAGGCAAACGAGTTGCACATCACTTTCTTTCAATTTGGCATCGAGGGCCTGATCGAAAGCCTCGCGGCTTTTGAAATCGCGATGATTGATAACATGCGTTGGGATATTCGCGGCTTGTGCACGTTCAAGCCCCTTCGCGGTTGGATCGTTGGCAATCACACAGACAATTTTGGCGGGATAACCAGGCTGCTTCGCGGCATCAATCAAGGCCTGCATATTGCTGCCACGGCCCGATATCAGAATGCCGAGCTTTAGCACGGCCACACCTTGTCGGCGCCTTGCAGCGTCACACGAGACGCAGAGCTATTGGCTTCAAGCTCCCCAATACGAAATATTTTCTCGCCAGCGTCGGTTAGGATTTTTGTGACCGCATCGGCATGCTCACGCGCAACGATCACAACAAGACCAATCCCGCAATTGAACGTCCGCGCCATTTCCGGCGCATCGATACCGCCGGCTTTTGCAAGCCAATGAAAGACTTTCGGCGCCTGCCAAGTTTTTGCATTGAGCCGCACGCCAAAACCATCTGGCAGAACGCGTGGAATATTTTCGAGCAATCCGCCGCCGGTAATATGCGCCATCGCCTTAACATGGCCGGTGCGTACAGCCTGGAGCGCCGATTTCACATAAATCCGTGTGGGCTCGAGTAAAACATCGCCCAAAGTGCGCGACGCATCAAATGGTGCGGGCGCAGTATAAGACAATTTTTCCTGTGCTACGATTTTGCGAACCAGAGAAAAGCCATTACTGTGAACGCCGCTGGATGCAAGGCCCAGAACGACATCTCCCACAGCAATATTTTTTTGCGGTAAGATTTTATCGCGTTCGACGGCGCCAACCGAAAAACCGGCAAGGTCATAATCACCGCCGTGATACATGCCCGGCATTTCAGCGGTCTCGCCGCCGACCAAAGCACAACCGGCACGTTTACATCCTTCGGCAATACCGGCGATCACCTGTGTAGCGCTAGCTATATCCAGTTTACCGGTAGCAAAATAATCGAGAAAAAAGAGAGGCTCGGCGCCTTGCACGATCAGGTCATTAACGCACATCGCGACCAAGTCGATTCCCACCGTGTCGTGCTTACCGGTATCGATAGCAATCTTGAGTTTGGTGCCCACCCCATCGGTGGTCGAGACCAGAATCGGGTCGCGAAACCCCGCGGCTTTCAGGTCAAAAAGGGCACCAAAACCGCCCAAACCAGCGTCTCCGCCGACTCGCGCCGTCGCCTTGGCGAGGGGCTTAATAGCCTCTACCAGCGCGTTCCCGGCATCAATATCCACACCTGCCTCGGCATAGGCCTGGCGGCCCGAAGATGCTGAATTGCTGGTTATGGTAACCTCCCTTAAATTTAGCTATAACGAGCCACAACATAGCTGAAATGAGCCCATTTGCAATGCGACATCTCCTGGTCCTTTTTCTGGTTTTAAGCTTTTTTGCCAGTCCGGCATTGGCCGAAGACGACGCCTCGATTTACGAAGTCACCGATGTCGCGGTCGATATTACGGCCGACAGCGCGGCCCACGCCCGCGACCAAGCGATTGCCGAAGCCCAACGCACCGCCTTTAGCCAGTTGATCGACCGTCTTGGTGCCAATGCGGCCGTCGCAACTAAACTCAGCGACGATGACCTTTCCACCCTCGTGCAAAATTTTGAAGTGCAAAACGAACGCACATCGGCCGTGCGTTACATCGGCACTTTCACGGTGCATTTCCGGCCCACCGCCGTACACAATTTACTCGGTAATCATAATTCTGATTACGCGGAAGAGCGCAGTAAGCCGGTTCTTGTTCTTCCGATTTTTATCACCAATGGCCATCCGGTTTTGTGGGAAGATAAAACGAAATGGAGGACAGCGTGGGAAACCAGCGCACGGGGGAGCGGATTGGTTCCTGTCGTTGTTCCCGCAGGCGACCTCAATGATATTTCCCTGATCAGCACGACCGAAGCGGCGACCGGCAAAACCACCTCACTCGAGGCGATTATGCATAAATATCAAACCAACGGCATTGTGGTTGCGACGCTTGATGCTGATCTCGATAAACTGAGTGGTGATTTCAAGGCCGACATCGTGCATTACGATTTCAAGGGTATTGCACTGCCAACGGTGCATTTAACCTTGCATGCGCCGGCCGATAAATCCTTGATCGACAGCGCGCTTATTCAGGCCGTCAAGCAAGTGCGGCGTCAGCTTGAAAAAGATTGGCGTGAACATCCGCAGACGGACGACACCGATACGGTGAATGACGACACCGCGCAGCCAGGCGAAGCAACACGAGAAGAAGCCACCACGCATTTACCTGTCCAGGTAGCGATTAAAACCCTCGCGCAGTGGGCGGGGATCAAGCGCACACTCGACAGCATCCCCCTTATCAACCGCACGAATGTTATTGTCTTGCAGCGTGGCTCGACCAGCATTGAACTTGAATTTCACGGCGGCCTTGATGCGCTGCAGATTGCTTTGTCGCAGCAAGGCCTCAGTTTGGATCAGGATAACGGCAATGGCGTATGGACCTTGCGACCCGTTACACCCGATACACCTTATTAGGAGCCCTCATGCTACGCATTGAATCGCAATTACGTTTCTGGTTCCTGGCCTTCGTCGTGTTCGTGGCCCTCGTATGGGTGCTGAAACCGGTTCTGCTGCCGTTTATTGTCGGGATGATTGTCGCTTACTTTCTCACCCCGGTGGTCGACAAACTGGCATCCCGCAACGTTCCACGCTGGGTCGGATCATTGGCCGTTCTCTTTGGCTTTGGCCTGATCGTCGCTGCGATTGTAACTCTCATTCTGCCGTTGCTTGAAAGCCAGATTGGCGCGCTTGTGAATGCCATTCCAAGCTACATCGAGAAACTTCGCGCGCATTATGTGCCGTGGTTTGAAGATTGGCTAACGCGTTTTGCGCCCGAAGATGTTGAAAAAATGCGCACCGCCGCCGGCCAATCTTTCGGCGAGGCGGCCGGGTGGATTGCCAATGTCCTCAAACAAATGGTGAGTGGTGGTTTTGCAATTATCGACACGCTGGCTCTCGTCATCGTGACGCCGGTCGTTGCCTTCTATCTGCTCCGCGACTGGCCGAAGCTCACAAGCACGATCGATAGCCTCTTCCCGCGCCGCTACTACGATGTGATCCGCACGCAACTCGACGAGGTTGATACAACTTTATCCGGTTTCATTCGCGGACAAGCTCTTGTCTGCGTATCGCTCGGCCTCATCTACAGCACAGGCCTTACCCTTGTCGGCCTTCAATATGGTGCGGCCATTGGCGTGACGTCGGGCGTTCTGTCTTTCATTCCTTATGTCGGCACGATCTTTGGGTGGATTGTGAGCCTCATTTTGGCCCTCGTTCAATTCGACAATGACTGGGCGCGGATCGGCATGGTTGTCGGTGTGTTTTACTTCGGCCATGTTATGGAAGCCTATGTGCTGACACCACGCCTGGTTGGACACCGCGTCAATTTGCACCCGGTCTGGATTTTCTTCGCCTTGATCACCGGCGTAAAATTGATGGGCTTTACCGGCGTTCTGATCGCCGTCCCTGTTGCGGCCGTTCTCGGCGTCCTCATACGCTTTGGCGTGCGCCAATATAAAGCCAGCGCCGTTTACAAAGACACTCTATGACCAAACAGTACCCATTGCCGCTGCCCCATCGCGAGGCTATGGAGGCTGACGATTTTATGGTCACGCCGAGCAATAAAGACGCCGTTGCATGGCTTGATAAATGGCCCGATTGGCCGTCCCATTGTCTGATTATTCACGGGCCCGCCGGAAGCGGCAAAACCCATCTGGCAAATGTCTGGCAATCGCGCAGCCACGGCAAACTAGTCACGCTTGATGCGTTAACGGCCCAAGATGCCGGCAGCCTGATCACGAGCAACCGCGCCATTGTGATTGACGATGCCGAGAAAGTTGTCGGCAATGCCGCGCGCGAAGAGGCGCTGTTTCATCTCTACAATCTGCTGCGCGAAACCAAGGGGTTTTTACTTCTGACCGCACCAAACGCCCCGGCGCAGTGGCGGATCAATCTCGCCGATCTGCGTTCACGCCTGTCGTCCGTTCCGGCGGTCGCGATTGCGGCACCCGATGATACGTTGTTATCAGCCCTGCTCATCAAACAATTCCGCGACCGGCAAATCGACATAAGCCTGGATGTCGTTGATTATCTTTTGCCGCGCATCACGCGGACACCGGCATCCATTCGTATGCTTGTGACCGCGCTTGATCGCGCATCCTTGGCCGCAGGACGCAAAATAACCGTGACTTTGGCGCGCAAGGTTATCGAGGATCAGAGCTTCCTTATTTCCGAATGAACGGCTAGAATCACGGCATGAGCTTTTTCTTACGCCCGTGAGCTTTTCATGATGCCGCGCCACATCGCCTGGTTCAATGAAGCATCGGTGGAACCTTCCGCCGAGGGCAATCTCATTTCGACCGACATTACGATGTGCCAGCGTTGCCTTGCCCCTGCGCGTGAACTGGAAAAACTCGGCGTCGATTGTTCGGTGTTCGGTAATATGCATAATGCCGATCCCGCTCATGTCAGTAAGCATTTGCAAAAATTGAATAGCGATATTGTTGTGATCGGCAAAATCTCAGGGCCCTCCGTTGTGAAGCTGGCGCGCGCCGCCAAGCATCTCGGCTGCTATGTTGTGGCTGATTTTGGCCATGAAAAGGATATAAACGCCGATCTTATCAAGCTGGCCGAAATCGCCGATCACATCGTCGCTGCGACACCGCAAACCGGCGCGCTTATTCTCGAAAAAACCGGTCTTGCGGTCATTGTCATCCCAGACAGCGATGAGAAATCGAGTGGCAAACATGCACCCGATGCAATTGCGCATTTATGGCTCGAAAGTTTTAAAAAATTGAAATTGAAACCACCGCTGTGTGCAAACACCAACACGCCGGCAGCGACAAAACACTAACTAGCGCAGCACGACCCAAAAACCGGCGACGATCACCGCGAGAACGGCAAGCGCAACCCAGGTTAAATAGCGTTCAATAAATGTGCGGATCGGTTCGCCGAACCGGTAAATGAGCAACGCCTCGAGAAAAAAGCGTGTGCCGCGCGTGAGTGTCGCCGAAAAAACAAAAATCAGCAGATTCAGATGCGCCACGCCGCTCGCGACCGCGACGAGAATAAACGGGATCGGCGTCAGGCCTTTGGCGAGAATGATCCACATGCCATAGCGATTAAAGGCATTATGAAAATGCTCAAATCCCGCCTCGAGATGATATGTGCTCACAATCCATTGGCCGATCGTCGCCATCGCGAGTGCACCGATGCCGTATCCTACGACGCCCCCCATAACCGAACCGGCTGTCGCCATCCCGGCCAATTTAAAGGCATGCTTGCGCTGCGCCATAGCCATCGGTATCAGCAGCGTGTCGGGCGGCAGCGGAAACAGCCACGGCTCGACAAATGCCAGCGCAAACAAAAGCCACGCCGCATGAGGCCTTTCCGCCTGTTTTAAGGACCAATTATAAAGCGAACGAAGTCCGGGCATCTATAAACTATTGCCCTTCCAGAGGCGCATAGACGCCCTTTCCCCAGCGATAAATGATGTAATCGGGTTTTGTGACATCGCCTTTTTTATCAAAGGCTATATCGCCAAGGACTGTTGGATAGCTGCCCTGATGCAAAGCCGCAATCACTTTGGGGGCCTTGGCCTCACCGGCACGCGTGATCGCCTCGGCCACAGCCTGCACGGCGGCATAGGAATAAAGCGTAATCCCTTCGGGATCGAACCCGCTCGCGCGAATCCGTTTCACGGCATCGGCCGCTTCAGGCTTAGTGCGCGCATCAGTGTTGAAACTCATCAAGGTCCCTTCGCCAGCCGCACCGGTGATCGACCAGAAATCTTTCGTTGTCAGATCGTCATCGCCAATCAAAACGGTTTGCATGCCTTGATCCCGCATCTGCCTTACAATGAGGCCGGCTTCGGTGTAATAGCCGCCGTAAAACACGACATCGATGCGGTTCTCCTTCAGCTTTGAGATCAGCGATGAATAATCGCGCTCGCCGCGCGAAATGGATTCGTAAAGTTTTTCTTGAATACCGAGCTTGTGAAGGTCTTTCTTTACCTCATCGGCCAGTCCTTGCCCATACGCGGTTTTATCCTGAACGATAGCGATGTTTTTCCCTGGATATTTTTTGCTGATGAGGTCAGCAACGACGGCTCCCTGCTGATCATCGCGGCCGCAGGTACGGAAAATATTATCAAAACCCTGATCGGTCAGAAGCGGACTGGTGGCCGACGGCGAAATCGCCAGAATATTTTCTTCGTTATAAACTTTGGAGGCCGGAATGGCCGAACCCGAGCACATATTACCGATAACAGCAAAAATACCTTCGCCACTTAATTCATTGGCAATCGCAACGGCCTGTTTGGGATCGCACGCATCGTCTTTGATTGTCAGATGTAGCTTCTGTCCCAGCACGCCACCCGCGGCATTAATCGCTTCAACAGCCGCCTGTGCGCCCCACTGCATCTGCTCGCCGGTTGTCGCGTCCTGTCCCGTGATTGGACCCACCGCCGCAATATTGATATCGGCATAAGCGGGGGTCGCGAGTAACAAAACGCCGATAAAACTGAAGGAAAGAATGCGCATGTTAATGTCCAATCTCGGCATAGGTGCCGTTATGCCAACGATACATAACATAATGCGAATCCGCCACATCGCCCTTGGAATTGAATACTATATTCCCCACAACCGTTTGTTCTGGGGTCTCGCGTAACGCTTTCGCTACCTTCAGAGGGTCCGTACCCACCTGCCGGAAAGCCGCCGCATAGGCCTGAACAGCGGCATAACTATAGAGTGCATAGCTTTCAGGCTCATGGCCTGCCTTACGCATTGCGGCGACGACGGCTATAGCCTCAGGCCGCTTTGTGACATCCGGCTGAAAGCTCATCAGCAACCCTTCAGCCGCAGGCCCTGTGATAGACCATAATTCTTGTGTTGCAAGCGCGTCATCGCCGATCACCTGAATATTCAAACCTTGTTCCTTGATTTGGCGAATGATTAATCCTGCCTCGACGTAGAAGCCAGCTATATCCAAAACTTGCACACCATTTTGTTTGAGTTTTGTGATTAGTGACAAAAAATCTTTCTCACCCGTCGTATATTGCTCGAACAGCACTTCTTTTATACCGACTGCGTTCAAATCCTTCTTAACTTGATCGGCGATACTGCGCTGTCCTGCGGAGCTATCATAAATGATAGCAATTTTCTTATTGGGAAAATGCTTTTGAATATAACCAATCTGTGCCACAGATTCCTGATCATCACGTCCACAAATTCGAAACACATTTGTCAATCCTGCCTCCGTTAACGCCGGTTGCGTCGAAGTCGGGGTCATCATTAAAATATTTTCTTCACTATATATTTTTGACGCTGTGATCGAAGTGCCTGAGCAAGCATGGCCTACTATAAACTTCACATCGCCATTTATCATCTGACTTGCAACAGTTACGGCTTGCTTCGGATCACATGCGTCATCTTCTTTCTTTAAAAAGAGCTTGCCGCCATTAATACCTCCCGCCGCATTGATATCCGACACAGCTTGCTCAGCACCATATGTCATCTGCTCGCCAATCGTAGCTACGGGGCCCGTTATGGGAGCGACAAGACCAAGGGTGATGTCGGCATAAGCGGGGGTCGCGAGTAACAAAACGCCGATAAGACTGAGAGAAAGCGCACGCATTTTAATGTCTAATCTCCGCATAAGTGCCGTCATGCCAACGGTACATCTGAAAATTGAAACCAACAACATCGCCCTTGGCATCAAAAGCGAGAGGGCCGAACACGGAAGGAACGGGGGATTTTCTGAGGGCCTCTGCGACAGCCATAGGGTCGGCCTTACCTGCACGTTTGATGCCCTCGGCGATAACTTCAACCGCGGCATAGCTGTACATCGTATAACCTTCAGGCTCGATATTCTTTTTACGCAGCGATTCCACCGCGGCTTTGGCTTCGGGCCGGCGCCGCGGATCAGGACCAAAACTAAACACGACGCCTTCGCCGGCAGTGCCTGCGATTGACCAAAACTCCTTCGTTGCCAAAGACGTCGCTCCAAGAATTTGTATATCGGCGTTTTGTTCCTTCAACTGACGCGCGATCAAACCGATTTCCGTATGGTAGCCACCGATCAGAACCGCTCGTACGCCTTTTTGTTTAAGCACGGAGATGAGAGCCGAATAATCACGCTCGCCCGGCGAATAAGCATCGAACAGAACTTCCTGGATACCTTTGGCATTGAGCGCCTTCTTGGTTTCATCCGCCAAGCTGCGGCCATAGGCGGATCCGTCCTGAAGAATGGCGATTTTCTGACCATGAAAATGCGTGTCGATATAATGCGCCAAAACCGGACCGATTTGATCACTGCGTCCTATGACGCGAAAAATATTCTTAAAGCCTTGCTCAGTTAAATCGAGACTCGTCGATGCCGGCGTAATCATAAATATATTTTCTTCGTTATAGACTTTGGACGCCGGAATAGAAGAACCCGAGCAATAATGGCCGACAACAAACTTTATACCGGTGCTCGCCATTTGGTTGGCGACGGCAACGGCCTGACGCGGATCGCACGCGTCATCGAACGAACGCAAAACGACTTTCTCGCCATTGATGCCGCCTTTGGCGTTGAGATCGAGGACGGCCTGCTCGGCGCCCTGCCGCACCTGTTCACCAAACACAGCATATTGACCCGTAAGCGGCGCGCCTAACCCAATGACAATATCGGCATGGGCAGGATGTGCAAAAAGGCACGCACCCGCCAACGCAAGCCAGGAAAGGCGCATATCAGTTTCCTACTTCCGTGTATTTGCCATCGTGCCAGCGATAGATGGCATATTCCACGCCGCTGACGTCGCCTTTGGCATCGAAACTCAAGGGTCCCAGAATGGTTTGAACGGGAGCGCTGCGGAGAGCCGCGGCAACTTTCATCGGATCGGTTTTGCCCGCACGCTTGATGCCTTCCGCCATAATCTGCACCGCAGCGTACGAGAACAACGTATAGCCTTCAGGCTCATACCCTGACTTACGCATTTCTTCGATAATGTTTTTTGCCTGCGGTACTTTGCGCGGATCAGACGTGAAACTGATCAATGTTCCTTCGCCTGCGGGCCCGGCGATCGACCAAAACTCATCCGTCACCAGCGCATTGCCGCCGACAATCTGGATGTTGACGCCCTGTTCCTTGATCTGGCGCGCGATAAGTCCAGCTTCGGTGTGATAACCGCCAATAATCAAAACTTCCACGCCCGCCTGTTTCAGTTTTGAGATCAACGCGGAATAATCGCGTTCGCCCGGCGTGTAACCCTCGAACAAAACTTCATTCACACCGCGGCCGTTTAAAATCTTTTTAACAGCCTCGGCCATGCCGTAGCCGTAAGCGGAATTATCCTGAATAATCGCTATTTTCTGATTGCGAAAATGTTTCGCAATATACTGCCCTAGTACGGCGCCTTCATTGTCATCGCGTCCGAAGGTGCGGAAGATCAGATCCTTGGCTTCATCGGTCAGCTTCGGATTACTGGCGCCTGGCGAGATTAACAACATGCCTTCTTCCATATAAACTTTGGAAGCGGGAATCGCCGAGCCCGAACACACATGACCAACAACAAACTTGATCCCTGCACTCGCCATTTCATTGGCAGCACTGACCGCTTGTTTCGGATCGCAGGCATCGTCACCCGGATGCAGCACGATTTTTTCGCCATTGATGCCGCCGGCGGCGTTGATATCTTTGACCGCCTGGTCCGTACCGCGTTTCAGCTGTTCGCCGAGGACAGCATATTTACCCGTCATCGGCTCGACAAAACCGATCGTCACATCGGCATAGGCCGGGGCGCATGCCAACAATCCAACAAAAAAACTACCAATGAGAAAACGCGCATTCATCACTCAACCTCCGTATATGTGCCATTGTGCCAACGATACATCACAAATTTGGGATTTACGAGATCGCCTTTGGCATCGAAAGTAAGCGTGCCAAGGACGGTTTTGACCGGCGTCTGTCGTAGAGCCTGAGCGACTTTCATCGTATCGCCGCTACCGACGCGCCGAATACCTTCGGCGATAACTTCAACGCCCGCATAGGTATTAAGTGTGTAACCTTCCGGCTCAAAACCACTCTTGCGAAAAGCCGCCAGCACGGTTTTGGCGGCAGGTTGGTGACGCGGATCGGTTACATAGCACATCAGCACACCTTCGCCCGTTGTGCCGGTAATGCCCCAAAACTCGCTCGTAACCAGATTATCGGTGCCGATAACCTGTATGTTGTTATTTTGGCTTTTTAATTGGCGCACGATGAGACCGGTTTCGGTATGATAGCCGCTAGTGAACAGCACTTCCGTTCCGATTTGATTGAGCTTTGAAATCAGCGCCGAATAATCTTTCTGGCCGGGTGTGTACGCGTCAAATAAAATTTCTTTCATGCCGCCTGCATTCAAGGTTTCTTTGGTTTTATCGGCGATGCCACGGCTAAAAGCTGTCTGATCGTGTATGATGGCGACTTTCTTGCCCGCAAAATGTGCCAAGATATATTGACCAATTGCCAACGCTTGCTGATCGTCGCGACCATCCGTGCGGAAGATCAAACCATTGGCTTCGTCTGTAAGCGTCGAAAGTTCTGCGGCGGGTGTAATCATAAACATGCCTTCGTCCATATAGACCTTGGACGCCGGGATCGCCGCACCCGAACAATAATGCCCGACCACAAACTTCACCCCAGCACTGGCTAGTTTATTGGCTGCCGCTACAGCCTGTTTTGGGTCGCAAACATCGTCGACCACATCCAAAACAACTTTCTCACCATTGATGCCACCCTTGGCATTGATGTCCTTGACCGCTTGCTCAGCACCACGGCGCAATTGCTCGCCAGGAGCTGCGGATTCGCCGCTGAATGGCCCGGCCAGACCTATAACAATATCTGCGCGTGCCGGGAAACTGGCCAAAAGAATGATTGCAGCTACGGCAAGAAGTTTTTTCATAAACTCACATGTATCGTTTAAGCCGCCACGCCGCCTTCGAGATAGGCGGCGCGGATTTCTGGATTGGCGAGGAGTTCAGCTCCTGTGCCTGACATCATAATACGTCCATTGACAAGAACATAGCCGCGATGCGCCAGGCGCAGAGCCAAATGCGCATTCTGTTCGACCAAAAAGATCGTGGTTCCCGTTTTGGCGTTAATGTCAACCAGCGTTGAAAAAATCTGCTTCACAACCAAAGGTGCGAGACCGAGGGAAGGCTCATCGAGCAACAGCAGTTTTGGCCGGCTCATCAGCGCACGCGCAACGGCAAGCATTTGCTGTTCACCGCCCGAAAGCGTGCCTCCGCGTTGTTGCATACGCTCTTTAAGGCGCGGGAAAAGCGTGCAAACGCGTTCAAGATCATCCGCAAAATGTTTTTCATCGGCGACGAGGGCGCCGAGCTGCAAATTTTCATAAACCGTCATGCGTGGGAAAATCCGGCGGCCTTCGGGCACCAGCGCCACGCCACGCTTTACAATTTCATCGGTGGGCAATGTGGTAATATCATTGCCGTCAAAGAAAACCTTGCCGGCGGCGGCATGCGGCTGGCCACAGATCGTCATCATCAATGTGGTTTTACCCGCCCCATTGGCGCCGATCAGCGTCACAATCTCGCCGGCGTGCACGTCCATATCGACGCCGCCTAAAGCTTCAACTACCCCATAACGTGCTTTGACGCCTTCCAGTTTCAGCATCACGCCACCTCGCCTTCCGGCTCACCCAAATAGGCACGGATCACGGCGGGATCGTGCCGCACGTGTTCTGGCGTGCCTTCTGCGATGCGCTTGCCGTAATCGAGGACGACGACGTGATCCGAAATTTCCATTACCACATTCATGTTGTGCTCGATGAGCAGAATACCAATTTTATACTCATCACGAATTTTTGCGAGCGCGGCACGCAACATTGTGGATTCGGATGGGTTCAGTCCAGCCGCTGGTTCATCAAGACATAACAAACTCGGCCCCGTGCACATCGCGCGCGCAATTTCCAAACGACGTTGCATTCCATAGGGCAACTCACCCGCCAAACGGTCTGCCGCCTTCACCAAGCGCAAGCGGTCGAGCCACATGCGCGCTTTTTCGATCGCCTGTTTTTCGGCGCGGCGATAAGAGGGCCAACCGAGCAATCCACCGAAGGTATAGCCCGACGCCAGCATCAAAGTGCGATGCTCGGCGACCAGTAAATTTTCGAGCACCGTCATATTGGCGAAGAGGCGAATATTCTGAAACGTGCGCGCGATGCCGAGGCGCGTGATTTTATGCGCGGGCAATCCCGTTAAATTTCTTCCGACGCCCTCCTTATAGAGTGTCATCGCACCTGACGTCGGCCGATAAAAACCGGTGAGACAATTGAACAAGGTCGTCTTACCTGCGCCATTGGGGCCGATGATCGCGGTGATCTGTCGATCGAGCGCCTGAAACGAAATGCTGTCGACAGCCGTCAAGCCGCCAAAACGCATGGTTAATTGCGCAATATCAAGCAAAACAGGCGGGTTAGTGGGAGAATCCGTCATGGCTTCCGATCATAACCAACACCGCCGAAGAGTCGACAGTCCTGCAGAACGGCGCGGTATAGTGGTAAAAACAGGCTTTTGCAGGCTTTTGACGGTGTCAGATGGCCAAAACAAAAAGAAAAGACGCACCAAACGCACTGCGGACTTGATTCGGCGCGCAAGCTCGTCTAACTCTCCCCACCTTGCGTTGATGAAACGCATTTGATTGCAGGCCAACGTCCCCTTCGTCTAGAGGCCTAGGACATTACCCTTTCACGGTAGTAACACGGGTTCGAATCCCGTAGGGGACGCCATTAAATCAATGACTTAGCTATAAGCTAGGTCTTATTTCCCAAAATTTTCCCAAATAAGTGTAGCTGAACAGCCCTCTACACAGGCTTACAAGCATGAGCATGCCATCGTGCTGTCCAAGGCAATAGGACTAAAGAGCCACATTCAACTCGGTGAACGCAGTGAGTGGGCTGGCATTTCTTTGGATTTTGACACCTTAGCCAAAAACTGCGGCCAATTTTTCAAAATTACCTACGAGTGCAATAACATAAATAGAAATCTCTGGCCTTTTACGCCCCGACTAGCAGAATGACCGAAGTTCAAATTTTGAGGTAATAAAAATGCAACCAGCCCAAGCGACCGCGCCAAAACCAACACTCGTAAAGCCAGCCACTGTTGGCATGAGAATTCATGTTGGAATGTTGGAATCCTTGGGCATAAATATGTACACCACCATAGGAAAAAGCTTGGTGGAATTTATTGCCAACAGCTTTGATGCAGATGCAACAGAAGTTAGTGTCTCCATTCCGTTTCCGGCAATAGAAAAAGCAAGAAACGAAATACGAGAAAAAGCAAAAAAAGAATTTGAGGAAGGTAAGCGAGATAGTTTCCAAAATATCTATGAATGCCTTCCAGAAGATATCGCAATTGTTATAGACGATAATGGCCACGGCATGAGCGTCGAACAAATTCAAGATAAGTATCTCATCATAAATAGGAACAAACGAAAAGCCGACGGAGATAAGTCAGAAAACGGCACGCGCTTTGTAATGGGCAGGAAAGGCTTAGGAAAACTTGCTGGCTTTGGCACTGCTGAGGAAGTTATTGTTCGCACCAAACGCAAAGGCGAGACTTACGCAACTACAATCGTTATGAACTTTAATAAGATTAAAGAAAAAGAAGAAATAGGTGAAGTTGTTTTCGATACAAAATACGAAGAAAATCTATCGGTAGATGAATTTGGTACCACCATAACTCTTAAGAATTTAAGGTGTGACTCCTTAAAATCAAAAGAAGATAGCGTTCAATCAATCATAGCGAGAAATTTTTTCTTTACAGGAGAGGACTTTAAAATTCTCCTGAATGGAACAAAAGTTGAGCCCCCTGAGGTGGAGTACGAATTTATATACCCACCAGAAAACGAACGCACTAAAAACGGATTGGCAGAAGTAAGCGTCAAAGTCTACGAAGGGTTTGAGTACCCCATTCTTTACGCAGTAAAATTCCGTGCTAGAGGAAAAAGCACTGATGACAAGGAGCGTGGGAGTTTACCGGCATACTTGAGAGGCGCACGTGTCTATTGCAATCAGCGGTTAGCCGCTGGCCCTACTCTTTTCAATCTTGGAACAGGAATGCATAATTTCCATGCGCAAGATTATATGGAATGTATCGTTGAAGCTGACGTTTTAGATCAAAAAGAAACGGACTTGATCAGCACCAACAGATCCGATCTCAAAACTGACAATGAAGTCATCGATGCGTTCATGCAGGTAGTTACTGACCTGATGAAAAAAGCTATCTACGAACATTCTAAATTTCGGGATAAAGCCGTTGAAGAACAAATTCAGAAAGATCCTGTTAGTTTGGCAGTTTTAAATGCTGTTGCCCAAGTTCCAGAAAAAAACAGAGAGCCAGCAAAGAAAATTCTAAAAACTCTCGCCTTGAGTGAAGGCATAGAAAGCACAACTTATCAAGAAGTAGCCCCTCTGTTCATAAGGGCAATTAACTCTTCGGAGATTTTGATAGAGCTAATTAAAACTGGTATTAATCCGGAAGATCTAAAGACCATTATTGGACAATTAACCGAGCTTGCCGGTATGGAACGAAGCGACGTGCTCAAATTATATAGAGGTCGGAGACATGGTATTGAAGGGCTACAAAAACTTGAAGAAAGATCACACGACACGACGCATGAGGCAAAATACGAAGATGAGCTACAAGCTCTGCTGAAAGGTAGCCCTTGGCTTATCAAAGCTGAGTACAACAATTATCTGACCAGCGATAAGAGTATGGCGGAAGTTGCTCGTAAGCTTACAGAAAAGCTGCAAATAGACAAAAGTGCTGAGAACGTGGATAAATCAAAAGACCAAAGGCCTGACCTAGTCTTTGTTATGACGGACTCCAATGCTCCAACCACTATTTCTGTTGTAGAGTTAAAATCACCAAATATTCCCCTAAACAATGACCATTTGAGCCAACTCGAAACCTACATGATGAATGTAGAGGCCATAATACAAAATGATTATCAAGGGCAGGCAAAAGTTACCGGACACCTTATCGGTAATTTCGGAAGACCTGATACTCAATCACAGGGCAGTAAGTTGTTGATGAAAAAAATACAGGACGCGGGCCCAAGCACTCCGTGGGAAGTCCTCACACTGCCGATGTTATTGGATCGCGCAAGAAAAACTCACCAGAGTGTTATTGCTTCACTTGAAGCCGAAGAAGCTGAAGAAGCCAAAGAAAATGAAGGAACGCCTAAAACAGCTTCTTAACAGCGCGGCCTACTGCTTCAGCTAAGGGCACTGGCACCCCATTACCAATCTGTCTTGCTACAGCAAGCCTACTGCCTTCGAAGCGCCAATTATCTGGTACGCCTTGGAGCCTAGCTCCCTCTCTCAAAGTAATTACCCTATCTTCTGTCGGATGAATATATCTCCCCTTTGATGGATTCCAAAAGCAACAGCGGATAGTGTTCGCTGGCTCTTTGAAATTCATTCTACCCCATACATCGACGGCTTGCTGCCCTAAGGAGAACCATGATTTTGGACAGAGCTCGGGGGCAATTTGCATTAAATCCAACTTGCCGCCATTTTGAGGAATGAGTTTTATTCTGCTGAGGGCCAGTTCAGATGGCTGTGGCGCTGAATGCATCCCATCACTATTTGCCTTTGAACTCAGACCACGGAAAGCATCCTTAACAGTAAACTGCTGTTTACTCCGCTTTGGCTCTACGGGAAGGCCAATACGAGAAAATATTGTAAATCCCCTTTTTCTTTTTTGGGGAGTGCCATAATCACTTGCATCCAGAACCCATGAAGTGCTCTCAAAATGAAGTGCAGAAAACTTTTCCACTAATATCTTATGATATTTGGAAGAGAGAAACTGAGGAACATTTTCTACGACAACAACTTTTGCTCCGGTAGATTTGACCCAGTCCAGTAATAATAAGGATAGTTTATTTCTTGCGTCTTTTTTGTCTCGCTTTCCCAAGGAACTAAATCCTTGGCATGGGGGGCCCGCCAAAATGAGATCGCATTTAAGCCCTTTAGCAACAGCGCCAACATCCCTTACCTCAGCGACCTTTTTCTTCAGGTTGTTGTTGTATGTCGAAATAGCGTTCTTATCCAGATCAGCTGCGTAAATCGCATCAAAGCCCGCTCTGGAGAAACCTTCCCCCATAAGCCCAGCTCCACAAAACAACTCGATGCTTTTTAGCGCCATGAAAAACCTGTTATATAGATATTCACATTATGAATATAATGTAGTATGATATGCATGTAAAGAATAATTGTTTGGAGCAAAAATGCTGCCAGTTAAGAACATCATTCGAGAGGCACGGGGAAATAAAAGCCAAGCCGAATTCAGCGCTTTGCTTGGTAAATCGCAAGGACTCGTCTCAAAATATGAGAAAGGTATTGTGAACCCACCTACGGATATAATCGAAAAATGCATGAAAATTCTTGATATGCATAATACGAATAAAAAACCCGACGGAATAGGAACAGATTTTTTGGCGAAACGAGTGCGCTCAGAGTTGAAGAGCCCAAAGCTTGATTACGTGAGACAAACAATCGCTATGATATTAGATGGCGTACAAGCCACCAAATTGTAGCCTCTCCTCTTTAATTTACAGCATTGAGATGCCTATATTTGGCAACTACATGCCCACAATAGTTAAAAGTAAATCCATTATTTTTGAAGGGGTTACCGCGTGGTATAGTCCCTTTTAGAAACGCAGCATCGAATTTTTTAAGCTGTAGTTTGGTTAATTTATTGTGAACGAAAGTATTTGAAACAACCCATTGGAGAACGCTATGTTTGACGCAGGGATCATAATTATTGAACGACCCCAGATCGCACCATTATTTGGATCGCAAGGCTATAGAAAATTGACTGCCCCGCTCAAAGCAACATTCGCTGGTTTTGTCCAGAAAGACCGCGACAACGATGTCGGCGATATTTATGCCGTCGCTGGTGGTGCGCGTTCTGATGAGAGCTATTTTGTTCCTGTAGTTAAGGATGGCAGCGTTGTTCAAGCGTTTGTAAGTGAAGCAAGGAAAGTCCTCAATCGTTTGCCAGACCGTGGCCGTATGGGGATTTACCAACTTAAAGAAGTGAACCTTCCCACCAAGAGAGAAGCGGAACGGCTAGACCCAACCTCAGACCTTTACAGGGCTTTGGTTGAGGGGGTGAAAGCCGCCCATCCAAACAGCGCACTCGAAATTAAATAAGTATCGTTTCTTAGACAGGGAAAAGCGATGCTTGTGCGTGGACTTAACGCCAGTGATTTTTGCGCGACGGTCGTTCAAGACGAGATCGACAAAGGCGGCCTTGTGTCCAGCAAACGCGTTCTTGTTCTTTATTCCGGCCCTGCCTCTGCAATTCTTAAACGTCTCCGCTACAATGTCCGGACAAACTGGAAACGCGCCCAAGATCAAGTCACGCGTCTAGGCGCAAGCTGGATTGATGATACCGCTACCGCTAAATTTCTAATCAACACACAACTCAGAAACTATTTTGCTGATTTTTATGGCGCTGACACGGACGCCATTGTGAATGCAGAAACGAAAGTTTGGGGCTTTGCCTCAGAGAATTTTGTATCTGGTGATTTTAAGGCAGTTGCTACCGCTGTATGCGGGGCCGATACAACACGCGTATTCCGCAAATACGAACAAGCGGCGCTTTTAAAAAATCCCCATGTTGAAGTTGCTAATGGCCGTCCGATAGGAATTTTCAAAGATTTCGATGCGGTTGACCCGTATGAAGCATTCCGCCTGTTTTGTGTCACCGAGCTTCTCGAAATACGAGGACACGCACAGAAAAAGAATACCAAGAAAGCATGGCAAGATTATCGGATGCGTCGGAAATTCTTTATGAACGAACGCCGCGATACATTAAAAACATTTTCTTTGTCTGCCGACATAAAGGCGAAGATTAAGCAGCAGAAAAAGAATATATTAACGACCTACAGTTTGGCAAAAATGGGCGACATTGTTCCTGCGTTGGCTACCACGCCCGTCCCTACTGTTAAGATCGTGGCCTCCGGAGTGCATCCAACTTAACTTAGTCCAGAAATCTTTGCCTCTATTTGTTTAAAGACATTCCGCCCTTTTTCATCATTTGCGACCGCCATAAGGAAGAGAGCCTTTTTATCCGGGCTTCTTTCTTCCCATAGTTCACCAACGTTGCATTTTTCTTTGCTGTCGTCATTGGAGCGATAATCTTCGCCTTTGTATTCGATGACGAGAACGCGTCCGTCATCAAGAAGAGCGACAAAATCTGGATAGAATTTGTCAGTAGACGTAGGTAGCCAGAATGCAGTGTTGGAGCGGCTAAGGTTACGAACCCAGTATTTCACTTTGCCGGTCATGGAAATTGCCTTAGCACATTCCAATTCTTCCCCTGTACCCTTTAATTCGCCAATTTGTGGGTAGTAGTGCTTTTGTAAATCAAACGAACCGTTATAAAACCATTTAGGCGCATAATCATAAGGCCCGAAGTGAAAATCATATTGATAACTCGTCTGTACCTTGCCCTTGTTTTCAAAGAGCACGCGCTGAAAACCAGCATCATAGGCTTGTTGTCGATAGCGCTTAATCCTTGAACCGAGAAAACGCGCCATAATGAAGCGGCCACGTACTAGGGACGGCAACTTAGCTGCACGTTTTTCGAACATAAACTGCACAAACTTCCGGCAATGCTCCAAAAGAACCTCATACGATAAATCATGACGATCATCATTTTGTTGAATGGTGCGATTAAGCCAGCGCGATAGCTGCAAATCTGTCCAGCCGGTATCAACTAAATCGAGGTTAAGCTGATCTGTGTTGCCAATAAATTTTTCATGCAGTCGGTTATTTTGGATATCAATCTCATAAACCCTGCCATCTTCCGACAGGCGAAATTCACCTTCATCCGCCTCAATGGAATACTTTGCTAAATCCCAACCATCCGGCAAGCAAACGTCACGCTCGGCCAATTCCAGAAGATCGTCAATCTGCACACAAAGCTGGGGAACATTAAACGGCTCACGGCGCTCGGATGGTGACCGCGCTTTTTGTTTCTCAATTTCATATATATGTATGCGTGTTTTAAAATCTTCTCGTTCAGCTCTCGGCAAAGCGGCAACAATTTTAGCTTGCGTTTCTTGGCTTAAATCGCCGTCAATAACAATTTGGCTTTTGCCTGCGCTGGTTTGCTCTATCCGTACTATCTTACTTTCTTCCGTCGTTAATACGGGCAAACTGGCTGGTTCGCTAAGTTCAAAAACCACTGGCTCAGGCTGTTTGCTGCTCTGTAACGGCGCATTGGGATTATCAAGATTGAGCCGTGCGGTTTCTATAACGTCGGGCACCTCTTGCTCGTCGAAACCCATATCGACAAGCCTGTCATGCAAATAACTGACGGCATTCTTCCATGTTGTGGATGCAACATAGGCATAGGCTCTGTTTAAATCCGGTTGTGAGCGCCGCTTGGCGTAGGGCATACGCAACACGCGCCCCAACAACTGCTCCACATCTTTTTTAGAATGCACGTTAGCGACAGAGCAGAAGACATAAGCAAATGAGCAATCCCATCCCTCTTTAAGAGCCTGTATCGTGATAACAAAATCAATCTTACATGAAGGATCAAATAAATTGATCCCGTCCAATTCTTTTTGGTCGCCGGTGACGATGGCAATACGATCCCGGTCAATTTTTTCATTATCGACAAGGTGCTTAGTAAGGACATCAACCGTAACCGTCTTGTCCTTATTCTCAGCCTGGAATAGAATGATTGGTCGGATATATTGACTGTCTGATTTAGCAATATCGGCCAACCGTTGGCGCGTCAGAACGGCATCGCGCACAGCTTCTTGCCAGTTGCTGCGTTCGCCCAAAACGATAGGCAGCTTAATCATTTCTTCGGCTTTTAATTCGCTCGCTGAAACGTGGCAGAGGATATTGCTATTGCCTTCCGGGGTGGCAGTATATTCGATAATGCACGCCGGATTGATGCGTCGGTATACTTCATTGCTCAAATCACTCGTCGCGTTATGGGCTTCGTCCATCAGTACCAAGGGACGATGCAGCGCCAGAAGATTACGGAAAGAAAACCGTATCTTGTCGCCATCATTAATGGTTTCCAGCCCCGTCACAGAACCAGTAACTTTTGCAAAGTGTGGCTCTAAATTTTCGTTGTGCGCATAAACTTTCCGGCCCTCGGTGCTGTCAACCCGGAAGGTTTGGATCGTTGCTACAACAATCACCGCTTTGCTGGCTAAATCTTGGGGCCGGATTTGTGCGAAATCAGACGCATCAAGCACCATGAAGCGCCCTTCAAAAGCGTCATTGAGGGCTTCGTAATTATGGTTGTGCGGGTCTTTCAACGTTTCAAGCGTTTGGGTGCGGATTTTATCCGTGGGGGTAAACCAGATAACCAAGGGATAATCCGTTTCCAGATAATTCTCGGTAGCAATTTTAATGCTGTGTGCGGAAAGCAGGGTTTTGCCGCCACCCGTCGGCAAGCGCAAGCAGACATAAGGGACAACATCAAGCCCTGTGATCGGTAGGTACGGCTTCACTGTGCGCAGATTGCTTTTATCCAATCTGTCATAAGCATCTTTTGCGCCACGCAGCCGGGCATCGGCCAAATAATCGGTGAGACTTTTTAATGCACGCTGTTGATAGGTTTTAAGTTGAATAGCCATCTACCGCGCCTTTATGTCATAGGGAGTTTGCTTGAAGACAATGTTGAGCGCTTTAAGGCGGGCGGGTGAGAGGCGCGATGTTTCACCATAAACAATCTTTGGCCCGTCATGTTTCGGCAGCATGGCAAGTGTCTTGCTGGTCAGCACGTTACCGCCGGAAATGCTTTTATCCCCGAGAATGCCATTATAGAGCAGGTAATAAGCAGTGTCGCCGTGGACGCCAAGTAAAGGGCTTTTGCGTTTGTTAGCTGGATGGGCAGTTTTGGTTTCTGAGAACCAGATATGCGCGGCAAGGTGGGGGAAGCGAATTTTAGGATTTATATTGCCGTCAGCATCAAAGATGGTCGAGCCAAGCTCATAGAAACGAAATCCACCGCCGCCCTTCCACTCAACAGCTTCGGAAATGCCACCTTGCTCACCCTCAATCACTTTTTGCAAGCGTGGGGCGCAGTGCGTTTTGGCGTGTTCGCCCATTTCAATACCAATATAGCGGCGGCTCATTTTATGGGCAACGGCAGCGGTTGTGCCGGAGCCGAGAAAGCTGTCGAGAACAATGTCGCCTTTATTTGTAGAAATTTCGATTATGCGCTGCATCAGACGTTCTGGTTTGGGTGTATCAAACGCCTTTTCTGATAAATTGAGCGCTTTAATTTCTGCTTTTGAGGTTCTATTAGTTCCAACTTCGGCATGAAACCAGATGGTTTCAGCCGGACGATCTTTAATGTTGTCGGCATATATTCGATAATAAGGAACCCAACCGTTTCTGCCATTTACCCAATCAATTCTATCTTTCTCTAACTCAACTTTTTCTTTGTTCCAACGCCATGCGCCATCTGATCCGTCTTGTTTTTTGGGATAAACTTCTGCCCCATCTGGCGCTGTGATTGCATAATACAATGTAGGACGCGCTTCGCGTGTTTCACCTTGGCCCCCCATTGCTCGAAGTGGTTTGGTATAGTAGCGCCTGTCTTGCTCATCGGTTCTATTGTAATGTTCTGGTATTTCATCCGATGAAAGTCTCTTGAACAAAACTGCATCTATATTTTTTGCAAAAGCTATAACGTTATCGTGACGATATGAAAAAAATACGGCATCCATTCTTGGGCTATCAGACTTCTCCCAAGCTGCAACGCCGATGAAATTTTTTCTTCCTAAAACTTCATCCATAATTACTTTCAAATAATGGGCCTCGCTATCATCCACTGTTACCCAGATGCTGCCATCTTCGGCCAACAATTCACGTAAAAGTTCGAGGCGCGGGTACATCATAGTCAGCCATTGGCTATGCTCCAAATTATCATCATAGTGAATGGAGACTGCACTACGGGTGTTATATGGAGGATCAATAAATATGCATTTCACCTGTCCCGCGTAATAGGGAAGCAAGGCTTTCAGCGCTTCTAAATTATCGCCCTGAATAAGCATGTTGGGACTGTCTTTGTCGCCCGCCGACAAATCATCGACCGCTTCAAGCAAGCGATAAGATACATGGTCAGCAACCTTGACCGTTTCATCACGATTTAACCAATCAAGGATGGGCATGTATCAACCGCTAACTTTCAATTGCTTTAAATAAGGTTGGAGAACTTTTTCGAGAAGATCCATATCACGAATAGTTTCATCTTGGATTTTAGGCCACGCATCGTCAGGTGACCGATAGCCACCACCTTGGCGCGTGTAATGAATGCGGCATGCCCGTCTTGTTTCTAGGCGCTCCCAGCTGAGGGGAGTGCCAAATGCCTTGTCGATAGCGTCACGATGTACACTTAGCTGGTCAAAAATTTGTTTGTTTTCATCTTCCGCTTCTTTACCGCGATCAATATACAGCTCAACGCGGCATTCATCCTGCATAACGACATAGTTATAATTTAAGCCGCGCACTCCCGCGCTGGCGCCAATCCAGCCATATTCACCCGGGGTAATGTGGGCATGCATCTTATTTATTGATGCAGAACGTTCAATTAGGGTTGCCCACCAACGCTTGCGAATAAGGTAGCGCTCAGCAATATTCTGCTTAGTTTGACCGACTTCTTTAGCCTCTTCGGAAGGGCCTACAATTAAAGTAAGCAAAGGAGCAGCTGGAGAATTTTCTATCCTTACTGCTTCTATTTTCACCATATAGAAATTCGCACTACTCGTCTCATTTAACCAAGCTATTGCCTTTACGTGCTCAGGACGTGGATCTGACACGATCCAAATAGCTGTTTCTGCGCTCATTGCAGTTAGATAAGTTATGAGCTTGCCAAGATGATCGTGATTGCTCTTTTCTAATTGGTTTTCGATTACGACCGTTTCACCGTTTACATCTTTCGCAACCAAATCGACGCTAAAGTCGCCCGCCGATTTTTCTCGCTCAACCTCGATTAAGTTTAGGTCGAGCGCCTCATTCAGAACTTCAATGTTATTTTGAAGCCATTGCGTGAAATCAAGAGCTTCATGCTTCCACACTTCGCGTAAAGCGACACGTTGCAAGCGGCCAATGTTCAACGGGGGCATTTCGGAGCTCCATACCTAAGATAGTGGAAACTAACCGAAAACAGGAATTTTGCTAACTATTTTTGCTAAAACGGCTTCGATTGATCCTATGAACAATCCAATTCGCAATGTCTTCCTCCACCCATCCCACTGCACGGGCACCTAATACTACCTGCCTCGGGAATTGGCCCTTACCAATTAAATCATAAATTGTGCTGCGCGAAAGGCCAGTGCATTTTTTGACCTCGGGAAGACGTATGATGGTGGTTTGCATGATGCTCTCCGATGTTGTTTGAAGAGCTTAAAATTTGGCAACCCATTAGGGCAAAATTGAGAAAAACCTATTGTTGCTAGGGATTCGTATTGGCTGGCTAACAAATTGAATTGATAAATTTATCTTCTTTTCGATTGTTTCTTTGTGCCCCCACGTACCTAAAAAAAGTGGAGCTCCTTCACCCTTTATCCAACATAGTAAAGAAATCAGCCGGTTTCAATTTCAGTGCTTTGCAGACAGATGTGAAATCGGCAACAGTTAATTGCCTTTGCCCATTCTCATATTTGGAAACGAAAGATTGAGGCTTTTTAAGCTTTATAGCTAAAGCCGCTTGGGTCACGCCCTTACCCTTCCTTTCGGAGGCTAATAACTGGCTGACTTTCTTGTTAATCGTAAAAGTTTCTGATTTTGACATGGGGCAGCCCTAAAAACTGCCCTCTAAATAAATCCCTAGACAGGATTATCCCGAATTGGGATATTAGCTCAAGAATAAGGCCACTGATCATAACTATCTAAGAGGCCCCGATTGTCGTTAATTACTGATCATATCGGTACAGGATGGAACGCACTTTATAATTGCGTGGTGCTACTGACGGTGCTGTCAGGGGGAATTGTAATCGCCGTTGAGTTATGGAAGCTCTTGCGTAATCCCAAAACGCGTGGTCAGACGATATTATGGATATTTGCCGCAATAGGCGTCGGACGGACGGCAATATGGATAGGCTCATGGTAACGTAGAATGCGGTTTTAATTATTTTGGCGCTCTTCAAGCCAGCGACGCCGACCTTCATGTAGCGCCTCAATGGAACGTTGCTTCCCAAGATCAGTGATAGGGCCGCAGGATAGCCCGCCATGAAGACGGCAACGGGTCGCCCCCTGCAAGGGGCGCTTCTTACAATAAGCCAGCTTACCGCGAAGTTTCGCGCCGCAACGTCGATAAAACCTCTCAAGTTTTTCTGCTCGATCCATGGCCACCTCCCATTTGATAATTTAGGCGCTTTATTATGAGGGAATTTGGCGTTTAGCAGAAGGTCTTATCGTACCCTAAGAACGCCTAGATACGTTGCACTCTAGAAATTTGGAGCCGTAAAAAACAAAATTCTACTAGCATGCATAGTGAAGGGTTGGCCAAATCCCTTAACCATATTGTCCGCCTCCCAACAAAGAAGGGTGGACAGCGAAAGCCGCAAAGATGTTGATATATCCATGCTGTCCATAGAGGTCATAGCTTTTTTTAAATTATAATAGAAAAAAGCTTATCAGTAGGCGCTTGGGATAGCCGCTAACAACTGTGATGCCAATTTTAGAAATTTCTATGGACAATATGGACTGAGCGGCAACCCCAATACAGAACAACGTTAGCCAAATCGTGTTCGTGGTCAGTGTCCACCGCAATTAATCTTCCCACTCGATATCGAAATTGAGAACCTTTGAGAAAATTGAACGACAGTCCTTCAATGAAGGCAAAACATAAAAGTGCCGACGATCTTTTTGTCCGAATTGTTTTCCCGGATCATCTCGTTTGCGTATTTTCGCTATCTTTCCATCCGTCAGCTTTTTAAGCTTACGTCCAAGTTCACTTTCGTCAGGCCTGTACCGATCATTTTGAAGCTTCCTGTCATTTAAAAATTCGCTGTAGATGTCAGCGCAAGGAATTTCAGCAGGCCAATGCAGGAATGGATTGATTTCACCGCGTACCAGCGCTTCATACCACCAGCGTTCGATGGGTTCGAAGCTATGAACCTTATTATCAAATAACGCCTGTGTCTGAGGCACGGTCCGAAGATCCATGTTACCAAGTGGCACGGCAAGCAATAATTTCATCAACGCTTCACGGCCGCCATTCTCCATTTCATTCAGGATTGCCTTAAAGTAGGTAGTATTGCGTCGCTGAGCATTGCTCACATCAAGAACCAGAAAACGCCTCGCCTCAACGCCCGCCGGTACAATCCAATCGTTATTAGAAGCTAAAATAAGTCTGATCGAATTTCTAACTTTGATGGCATCGAAGCCTTTGCGTTCAAGCATTAAATGATCCTCAGTAATGAGGCTTTTAAGTATGCCAACGCTTGCCTTTTCTCCTGCCCAGAACGCCTCATCAGCGAACATTAGGAGCTTACCCTCCATATGCGCGTTAAAATGGCCTGTAAGATGATGACCGTGGTAAATGGCCACGAAGTGAACACCGAATAGTTTGCCAAATTCAGAAGCAAAAACGCCTTTACCTACCCCCTCCTGACCGCGCAATACCAGTGCGACGCCAGGGCGTTTAGCCGGATTTTGGATAGCGTCTGCCATCCAGCAAATTACATAATTAAATAGATGCTTATCACCGCAGCAGATATTGTCGCGAATATGAATTAGATACAGTGAACAATCGCCTTCCGCTGGCTTTATAGGAAAACCCCGAAAAAGATTATAGTAATGTTCTGGCGTACAGGTTGGATCAAAGACAATCCCCTGATAGCCACGTCTATACGGATGTGTAATCCAATAGTCTGCTATGCATATTTCTTTTTTACCGACACTGACAAATTGATTGCTGTGCAGTAGCTGTAAATCGGCGCGCTTGAAAAGCTGTAAGAAAACTTCGCCACCAGTCGGATCAATTGTTTCTGACATAATGGCAACTTTGTTGCCTACTGGAACAACGGCATATTTTTTGTTCATGTTGGCAATATCAGGATCGTCTACTGGCTTATGATTTTCTTTTAGCTTTTCCCTTATTCGAGCGACCTCCTTATCTAAGTCATTACGCCCAACATATTTCTCGCCAATGCCGGATGGGTGATATTCTATTATTTCTGTTATTTTCTTATCATCAAGCCCTCGTCTTATAAATTCTTTTACGACAGTAAATATATTATCTGATCTTTTCCCCTTTGAACCCTTAGAGTTTATCAGGTCACATAACCAAGGCGAAAACCCCGTCATGAGCTCTTCGATACCAACATTATATTGCGCTGAACCTTCCAATGAGGTTGTAGGCGACGATAGTGGGTCAATTAACAGCGAGGCAAGCTCATCAAAATTGGTACGTGATCCGCTGTCACTATATTCAATACAAACTTGTTGGGGCATTAATGGGCGGCCCTCTTTTGCTTTCTTCTCATTGGGCGCATTTAAAGTTCCCGATATGCGCCATACATGTGACAGATCCGCTGTGCCGTGATCGCATTTCGCAAAATTTTTGAGCTTTACAGCCACTTGCTTAATAGCAGACGAGACAACCTCTTCCCCAGACATGAGAATGGGTTCTGCGAACAAATAGAAAGCCTGATATCTGTTTAATGAGGTTTCAAGAACGTAATCAGCGGGTTTGGGTAGCCGTCTGTTGTAAGAGGCTGCATCAGCATCGTCGAAATCAGCGACTAACCCCAACACGGCAATAATATCTTCTTCTCCCCCCTTTCTCCCACGTCCCAGACTGGGGCGAAAAACAGCCAAGGGCACATATACATTTCGATTTGGCTCAACAGTTAGGCGAAAAATCCATTGCGCCATGGCCTCAATATCACCAATCGCAAAATGCGCGGTATAAGGGGGTAGCTCTAAGCCTGTCGATGGATCTTGCCCATAACTCGCCGCTATAAGCTTACCTTTACCCTCGAGAGGCGCAGCAAGCGTGTGTAGTAGCTCTACGTGAGTTCTTATATCAGTAATTGATGGCAACGCAGCATCAGGCAGGGAATTTATACGGTTATCGAGCATCTCCACCAACCTCATCATTACTGTGACGACGCAAAGCATTCATTGTCTGGATCATGAGCCACTGTTTAAAGCTGGGATCTAATTTCGAATTGATTGGAACAGCTAATAAATTTCCCACTACATTCATCGTCAGCGGAGTAAAAAAGCGCCATCTAGCAGATGAGCCATCAGCGATTTCAGGTGGAAACAGAGCTGTGAGCTCGCTAACAACAAAATCAAGTTCAGAAGTCTCTTTAAATAGCTCATCGCAAACACAAATAAGGCGCTTTAAACACGTCACGCAAAGCGTCACATTAGTGTAGGGCTGTTCTGAGTAATTACTCGCACATGACAATCTCTTATGCGGATCATGTTTACATGCAAAACAAGAAAGACCTGCAACGTGGCGCAGTCCGTACCACATTATATTGTCTCCTTTAGTTTTCTTTTGATCCACTCTTCTACGCCACGGGCGACATAATACCGCCTACGCCCGACCTTAATGCTGGGCGGAGCAAGATTATCTTTTTCAAGATAGTGAAGTGCTGTGCGAGATATTTTCGTTCGGCGACAAAAATCAGATATAGGAATTAGAATATCTGCGTCTTGAGTTTCTTGATGGTTCATTGTTACCTCCATGAACGTGAATTGGAGGTAATTTTAGGAAGTTTCCGATTTTAAAATACATCCATGATATTCAAAAAATATGATGGAAATTAAAAAATGCCCAATTAAAACAATGTCCCGCAGAAAAGCTGACCCATGGTATTTTATTCCATGATCACTTTCTGCTTTTTCCTCTCGAAAAATTATTGTAATCGGCGCGAATAGTATTTTCGATACCTTGAACTGAAGGTACTAGTTCCTCTTTTGCCCAACGATGAAGCTCTCTTGCCTCTTTACCTATCTGATCTTCCAACTCACCTTTCGATGCTCTTACTCTTAACTTTTGAAGGAGCTGATCATTAATTGAGATCTTGCCAGCGCTAACGTTAATAATAATTGCCGGTGACCGCTTTAATAATTCTTCTATGCTTTCAGTTTCCAGCATTAAACGCGAGGGCACTTCATTTTCTTCATTTTTATCGACATGAATAAGGCTTTGCACAAAATCAAAATCAAATCCCCTTGAAAACCAGCATTCACGGTCAATCTTTTTAAAGGTACCATTATGAGAAACTTTAGATGAGAGAATGTCTCCGTTACGAAGTCCGTTAAGCATAAAGCTGTATACTTCTCGGCACCTCACATAACCCTCAGCCTTTGGATTTTTGAACTGCCAATCGAATATCCCCGCTTGTTTTACCAACGTAAATTCTGCTTGTTCTTCTTCCGTGGCAATCATGTATTCGTGGGCATCGCCAAGTTTTTTTAGTAGCAGCTCGCAATGCTCAATAAATTCAGAATTATCAAAATCTTTCTTTAAGAAAGCGCTTACTGTCGGCCTATGTAGGTCATGGCGAAAGTTGTTTAAAAGATAACAGTATCTTTCTTGCAATTCGCGACCCGTCCATGCCTCAGCATAATAATGCTGGCCGACTATGTTGAAAGCCTCACTGAAGGGCATTTCTTTAGGAGCAATGGGTAACACCTCGGTCATTTCGATCCTACCTTCTTCGACTTACTGCTTTTTTCGCGGTGCGCGTCCAATTCTTCGATGTTTGTCGTATCGACAAGATTTAGATTTTCAAAAGCATTGCGCACAGTCTGTGCAACATAGGAAGGCCCCAAATGGGCGTAATGTCTTTCAGTCATTCTGGTATCTGAATGCCCTAACTGTGCAGCTATTACGGCCATAGGTACACCACGCATTGCCAAACGAGAAGCATATGAATGTCGCAAGATATGAAATCCGATTGCTGGTTTAATTCTGGCAGCAGCACTCGCGGCTTTTATTGGTCGAGATTGATCTGAATGTTTCCACAAAGCACCGTTCTCTCTTATAAAAAGAAGATCATCCCTATCCCTGCCTTGAAGGGCAGCTTTAAAAAATGTTATTCCCTCATCGGTCAAATGGATATGGCGTGCCTTTCCACTTTTACTTTTGCTAATATAAACACTCTGACTTTCAGCAGTAAAATCTTGCGCTCGTAAACTGGTCAATTCGCTATAACGCGCCCCAGTTAATAAAGCGGCAATGACAAGCTGTCTTAGATCAGGCGGCGAGGCGTTTGTTATGCGCCGTGCTTCATCATCATTAAGCCATCGAATTTTTGGAGCATCAACCTCACGAAAGGGCTTAACTTTCGCCCATTCATCCTTGTTTCCTACGCTTTGCCGATCGTATGCGTGATTAAGTATCGCTTTGAGAACCGTCAGAATGCGATTGGCCGTGCTGCGGCGACGTCTAATGCCGTCCTCACTCTTATCTTCTTTGCGGTAGCTAGGCGGAGCACCTTGTTTGGATCGCGTGCGTGCAGGAGAAGAAGCTATTTTATCTCGCCATGTCTGAATAGATCCGCGCGTTAGCTTTTGAATTTTTATTGGGCCAAGCTCAGGTGTGATAAAGGCGTTAATAATGCTTTGTGTTTCTCTGACACCTTTTCCACCGCCTCTAGTGGCGCCAGCTTTATAGTCGATTAGGTATGCTTCTGATGCGTCATTAACGGTGATTGCGCTTTTATCTTTAAATCCGCCTTTAGTTTTATCTTCGAACCATCCGTATGCTTCCTTTTGCGCCTGAGAATAGTTCAAGATTTTATTGCCATCGGCATCCAACATATCATCGGCAATGCCTATGAAGTGCTCCTGACGAACCCCATCATCGATCAAACGAGCAACCCAACGCCCACCCTTTGATCCTTTTCGATACCCAAAGGCGCGGCCTTTAGCGATAGCGACCCAATACCCGCTTTTATTGTATTTAAGTTGTACTCTGGCACCCCGTGTATCGATCTTAGAGTTACGTGCTGTTCTCGCCATTTTGCCTCCCGACCATATTTCCCAAAATTTTCCCAAATAAGTGTAGGTGAACGGCGGTAAACACTCAAGGTCGATAAAGGCTTAAATATATGTATTTACTGGGTCACCACTGTTCATGAATGTAGTGTTCTTCACTCTTTCACGGTAGTAACACGGGTTCGAATCCCGTAGGGGACACCAATTTTTTCTTCAGTTTTATCAACGAGATGTTGATGCGACCCAGAGCGGATTGAGGCACTGACCGTTTCGATAGAAGAGTTGCTTCCCCACAGGATAGTGAGATTCTTGCCCTCTTTCCGGCGCCAAACGAATTTATTTCTAGCCCAATGCCACTTTGGGAAAAGAGACCGGCACAGCTTCTTTTCCGTCAACGAACCTTTTCCCACCTTTATAAGGACTTTGCGCAAGAAACCTATGATCGACATTTAGCTTCATGCCCGTGGTTCCACCATCGCGGAAACGATTAACGCTGCTGACAGCAACTTCAATCGGTCTTTGATCTTCTGCATCAGGTATAATAAATGCCTTAAAACTGTCATAAGAGCCGCCGATTGAGGAAGTAATGACCAGCGTGCCAGATACCCCGTCGAATGGTTCAGGTAACGCCACAGCGTATTCCACTTCTCTATCCGATGCCATCACCTCATCGCTCATTGTGATAATTCCTCTGCTGAAACAATCTGAGGATTCTACAAACAAAACGCGAAAGTAAAAAGATCGTATTTAAAGCTAGCAGAATTCGCTCCGCATTGTTTTTATTGGATTGTTTTGAAATCATGGTTAACAGAAAAGTGCCAACTTTCATCCGGCACGGCACGCCATTTTAGCAATCTATATCTGTCAATAAGTTAGGGCAGTTTTTTATCTGCAACCCAAAGAGGATATGGGCACTCTTTCTTAGTGGCACGCTATTCAGAGATATCTTGAGCGCCTGTGGGCAGGCTTTCTCCATTTCATGGGCACGCCAACATTTTTTTCATGGGCACGCCAACATTTTTCTCAGTTCTCTCGTAGAGGTACAAAAGCAAACCCCCTAATTATGTGATCAGCTCGCCGGACTTGGGCCTCAGGCTTAAGCGAAGTCGAACCACAATATCGTCGGTAGTTTCGGCCTGAATTGATTTTAGAGCTGTATAATCTGGAGTCTTTGTTGCTCGTTTACTTGCCATAATTTTTGCACGCTCCATTCTCACACTTAACCCACCCAGTTTGTGAGCGGCATAGACTTGTTCTTGCGCTATATCGTGTAAAAATGGCCCATGTCGTGGTGTTTCCAGAGGGACAGGAGGGAGACCTCGAATGTTGTCAATGTGGCGTCTGAACAATTGGTCAGAAAGCTGATGGGCGGCCGATACATATGCCGGATAAGGCAGCATGATACCCAAAGAAAAATAGCTCTCAAGAGCAGCGAAAACCCTTCTTCTATAATCATCGGACTTGCGCATTTCTATGTTGCTCGGACATCCAAAAGCAAGGTCTTGCACAACAAATACTTCGAATCCTTTTTGAGCGGCGTCAATTGCGGTAGCTGCCACGCAATCTCCTAATGCATATCCTATTAAATTAATGCGCTTCACTCCCTGACGTTGTAACTCAGGTAACAAAAATGGATTAGAAAAAGCGCTAGAATCGTTCTTAATAAATATTGGCTGGTCGAGCTCCGATAGTAAGGCATCGGGACCGCTATCATAGAAAATACGCCAGGTGGGAACACCACACTCGGCGGCAGCGTCAGAAAAAAGCGCACACAAGCTGCAAGCAAGGTCATACCCGCCTGGAAAATTGGGCTTATAACGATCCTGCATATCCACAGAAATAATGACTTCTTCGGGCACTTATGCCTCACAATTCCTTTAATATAAGCCTTAAAACACAGAGGAATATAGATTTTACTTCTTCTTTCAACAACCAAAACTCTTCCATACCTATCTTACTAATATTTAACCAAATTAATCAAACGTGTACGTCACTCAAGCAGTCAAACCCATTCATCGTTGAGATTGTTTCGCATTATTCTGGTTATGCTTAATAAAATAGTGCCACTCTTCATCCCGAGTGGCACGCCATTAATTTTTTGCTAACCATAAAATTTACCGCTGTTTATCAAGCATGGATAGGTAAAGCCTCATGCCAAAGTGAAAGTAATTCACCGGCTAACGCTATGTTATACTGCGGCATGACTGGACTTCTAACACGCTTTGGTATTCCACCGCGAATTGTCGGATCGTTCCCTCGTGAACGACGTCAGTCGATGGTTAGCTTTGCTGCTGACAAAACGAGTTCGGGCATAACACGAGAAGACTATCTCGATTGGCAGAGTGTTCCCGAAGAAATGCAAACTTTTGCATCCAGAGTTCATGCTGTGGCTGATAGCTTTGTTCGATGGGGAGCCACCATCGACAATACCCGTGGATGGAATAAAATTGGTCTTTTTTCGTCTCATCTTAAAAAAGGTGAAACAACCCTTCCGCAAGACTTCAATCTTCATTCTGACGATTTAGATCCTTACTCAAAGTTAGAAGATGATGGCCTCGTTACCATCCGACTTTTTTGTCCCTCGAGTAATCCTGCCGATTATGTTGATTTAACTGGGCAAGAAAATATGGGGGCTATTCTTGAGCGATACCGAATTGGTGATGGCCGCGCATATGATCGACAACTATTAAGCTTGGCTGAACGTGAGGGGTTAATCATACGGCCAAAGCCATGGGATTGTATATTATCTGATACCATTACACCCCACGATCCTAAGGGCGCAGTCGAGGAAGGCCCCCGCAGTTTACTGGACGCTTGGATCGAAATGCGTTTGCCATCAGATTGGCGTGCTCGAATACAGAGCGGTAATGCACCTAAATTATAGGAGTGCCAAGTTCGAACGCTTCCTTTGAGAAAGACCCCGTGTATTTGCTGCCTTCATTTGTTTGTTGGGACGGTCGCTGATTTCATTGGTTCTTTGAACAAATTAGGTTAACGAAATGGTGCCACTCTTCATCCTGCCGGGCACGCCATTATAGCAGTCTATATCTGCCAATAAGTTAGAGTGATTTTTTATCAGCAGCCCAAGAAGGATACAGGCACTTACAGTTCAAAATCGGTTTATGATTTTGAAGGTGCTATTGCAGCCGATAACCGTTTTAGCAAGCGATTGTATTCTGCTTTGGGTACATTAGGCCCCCAAGTTTGCTTGCCCGTCATCTGTGCCGAGGGGCCAAATTTATCAATAGCCCTAGTGCTAACAACGCCATCTGGTCGAGTGACTTTACGTGTCAGGCAACCTGTTTCAGCATCGCGATATTCTTGAATAATATAGCGCATGACTTCCGACACCAAGTAGGTTTGTGTGCCGTCTATATCCACAATTATACCGTCTATATCAGCAATTTTCGTTTTCATAAAATCCCCAAACTAATTCTAGCTGCATTATACCATTTTATTATTTATCAGAATACTTTCATCGAATTTATGAGAAAACCGAGAACTATGGTTAACGGAAAAGTGCCATCTTTCATCCTGCGTGGCACGCCAACTTTTTTCAGCAATAATTGCAATGACTTACAAACTAACCCCTACGGGATTTTGAACGGCGTTGATTTGTGATAATGCAAATGTCACTGTTAAGCCATCGCTAGCTGCAAATTAATTTTACCTTGAGGTATATTATGACTGATAAAACTGAACATACGGATTATCTGAAATTGACCAACGAAAAACTGGATTCTAAACGTTTTCTTGAAAAAAGTTTCCTTGTTGGCTCTTACACTTCACTCTTCGGGGTAGTTGCAATATGGGCAGCTAATGGCTTTGATAATTTTGCTATCAACGCCGCGGGGTTCTCAACGGCAGCGTTTGCCATTACTTCTGGTGTTGCGAAAATCCTCAAAGATCATGAACGCACAAAAGCTATTCAGGCGAAATTAATCGTGATTTCTCGTGAAGCCTTTCAAACGGACGGCTCTGCTGTGCATAACAGAGCTTTTCTTTCAAAAGATATATTGGACTTGCAGGAACATTCGGGATGGTTTTCGCCGAAATTACCGAAGCCCAAGCCACAACCTATTGCTGGCATGGGTCATATGATTTAAGGCGATTTCTAGATGTTAATCTGAAATCATATTTTAATCGTAAGTCAGGTAATTCGGAGCGATTCCAGACAAGTACATT
>Ga0206897_1018_pt1 | contig 50102 bp, 48 predicted proteins | sample Alteio_BWOrgHeat_49_FD_152972 | JGI IMG/M metagenome (GOLD analysis project Ga0206897, IMG submission 152972) | Enriched cells from forest soil in Barre Woods Harvard Forest LTER site, Petersham, Massachusetts, United States -... | ecosystem: Environmental > Terrestrial > Soil > Temperate forest >... | reverse complement strand
ATGTAGTAACGGGTGAAGATTTTATCTTTGGCCATAATCGTGAAGGCAATGCAGCGTATCTTACCAAAACGGCTGAGAGTAAAGGGTTTGGCTATACGGCCTGTGCGCCGGTGCTGGCAAATGGTGAGCGTTGTTCTTCCACCCGTATACGTGCAGCACTAGCAGAAGGGGATGTTGTCTCAGCAGCAACATTACTGGGGAAACCTTATTCCATTACCGGCTATGTGCGTGCAGGAGATAAACGTGGCCGCACGATAGGATTCCCAACCACCAACATATTGCCCGTTGGAATTTTTACGCCTGCGCTTGGTGTGTATGCTGTGCGGGTTACATGTGGTGATGAGCATATACGCGGTGTAGCAAATCTGGGGGTACGCCCGACGTTTGGAGGGCAACGTGTGCAGCTTGAAATACATCTTTTTGACTGGAAAAAAGACATATACGGTGAACGCATAAAAGTGGATTTTGTAGAGCGGATTCGCGCTGAGCAAAAGTTTGATGGTATTGACGCACTCAAACAACAAATTGCTAAAGACTGCGACAAGGCAAAGTCGATTTTAGGTTCATGACTGATTTTTAAACCAGGTTACCTGCCGCTTGGCATAATTACGTGTGGCTTGCTGCGCATGTTTTTTCGCTTCGTCTAAATCCCATTTGCCTTCAATATGCGCTATCAGTTCCGGCACTCCTACTGCGCGCATGGCAGGCAGGTCAGGCGATAGTTTAAGGGCATACAGCGCTTGCACTTCTTCCAGTGCTCCTGCTTCCAGTATAATAAGAAAACGTGCGTCACAGCGCTGATATAACTCAGCGCGGGGTATGTCGATATATTCACTGTCAAATGTGACATCAGGATAGAGTTTAATACGTGGCTCTGCCTGCCAGTGGGCCAAAGATTTGCCGGTTGCAAGCATCACTTCAAGCGCGCGAATGTGACGCTGCATATCTCCAGGTTTCAGCCGTTCGTATATCAGCGGATCGTGAGTGCGCAGCGCTTCCGAGTGCTGAGTATTCCACAACTCTGTTGCCTGCGTGCGAATGGCAGGTGCTATGTCGGGAATAGGGGAGAGCCCTTCCTTAAGCGCTTTGAGGTATAAGCCGGTGCCTCCGGTAACAATGGGAAGCTTGCCGCTAGCTAATGTGTCGTCGATAGCGACTTTTACCTGAGCAAGCCATTTGGCAGCAGAGCAGGGCTCGCTGGCTGGCATAATACCGTAGAGCAGATGGGGTGCTTTACTTTCTTCTTCGGCGCTGGGACGCGCGGTTAGCACGCGCAGCTCACGGTAGACCTGCATGGCGTCCGCATTGATGATGACACCGCTTTCAGCCTGCGCTATGTCTATGGCACGGGCCGATTTGCCGCTGGCGGTGGGGCCGCATATTATTTTAATAATAGGATGCATACATTGTCTAAATCCGTTCTTACGCTTATTGCGCCTGCTGACAAGGAAAAGCTGACATTACTACGTGTATCGAAAGTAACAGCAAAAATGACAGAGGCAGGGGCTCAGATTATTGCCACGGACTGGCTGGCGGAAGATGAGGCATGCGATATATTGTTTACCCGCATGGAATTGCCTGAGGCAGAGGCGTTGGCGCGTGAAGTGCTCGTGGATTTGCCGGTGGATTGCATTGGCCAGCTCTGCGCAGAGCGGCAAAAGCATGTGTTGATTACCGATATGGATTCAACAGTCATAACCGTGGAATGTATCGATGAAATTGCTGATTTCGCCGGCGTAAAAGATAAAGTTGCTGGCATTACCGAGCGTGCTATGCGCGGAGAACTTGAATTTACTGCGGCACTTGCCGAGCGTGTAATGTTGCTCAAAGGCCTTTCCGAATCCGTATTGCAGCAAGTATATGATGAACGAGTAAAATTCATGCCGGGTGCGCGTGAGTTAGTGGCAACTATGCGTGCGCACGGCGCCCATACGGTTCTGGTGTCTGGCGGATTTGATTTTTTTACGTCTCGTGTACGTGATGCGCTGGGGTTTCATTCCGATTCTTCTAACCGGTTTGAAGTAGAAAATGGTAAGCTCACGGGTAAGGTATTGTTGCCGATTCTTGATCGCGAAGCCAAACTACAGACATTGATGCAGGTAAGTGCTTCGCTGGGTGTGAGCAGTGCAGATGTGCTTGCTGTGGGCGATGGTGCTAATGATGTGCCTATGCTGGTAGCAGCAGGGTTGGGTGTGGCCTATCACGCAAAGCCTGTAGTACAGCAAAGCGCTCGTGCTCGCCTCAATTATGCGGATTTAACCGCGCTGCTTTACGCGCAGGGTTATAAGCGGGAAGAATTTACTTCTTCTCTTCCACCGGCAGGGTAATAAACAACGCTTCTTTAGCGCGCTGAATGCGCGCCAGAATGAATTTATGACCGCCTTTACGAGCGGTGGCAATGGCATCACTCACATCCTTGGTGCCGCCGATTGCCGTATCCCCCATTTTAGAGATCACATCTCCCGCACGCAGGCCGCGTTTGAACGCATCGCTATCTGGTTTGATTTTAGTAACCACCACACCGTTAGTATCAATGGCAATGCTGTATTTCTCACGTACATCTGGACTCATGGATGCAAGTGACATACCCAGAATTTCCTTGGTTTTGATAGCGGTGTCTGACGTATCTTCTTCTTCAGATTTCTTAAGCGCATGGGTAGTGTCTTCCTGATCCTTGAGTTTACCCACCGTGATAGAAACCGTTTTCGAGCTTCCTTTGCGCCATAATTCTACATCCACTGTTTTACCGATCTTGGTATCAGCAACTAGACGTGGAAGATTGCGCATTTCCTTAACTTCTTTGCCATCAAAACGGGTGATGATATCGCCTATTTCTACTCCGGCTTTGCCGGAAGGACCATCCTTGGTCACCTCCATTACCAAAGCGCCCATAGGTTTTTTAAGCCCGACACTGTCGGCGATTTCATCGGTTACGTGTTGGATTTTTACGCCCAGCCAGCCGCGTTCAATATGACCGGAAGCTCTGAGTTGTGCGAAAACGGGTTTGGCAAGTGACATAGGTACGGCAAAGCCGATGCCTACACTACTGCCAGAGGGAGAAAATATTGCGGTGTTGATGCCAATAACTTCCCCTTTAGCGTTAAACATGGGGCCGCCTGAGTTGCCGCGGTTAATAGCTGCATCCGTCTGAATGAAATCATCATATTGCCCGGCATTGATATTGCGGCCACGTGCAGAAATAATACCAGCAGTGACGGTGCCGCCAAAACCAAACGGATTGCCGATGGCAATCACCCAATCACCAACACGCGACGTATCAGAATCACCCAGCGGTACAAACGGTAGCTTTCTACCAGCATCCACCTTGAGCAGTGCTAAATCCGTCTTCGTATCGCGCCCAATGATTTTTGCTTTAAGTTTCGTATCATCACTTAAAATGACAGTGACTTCTACTGCATCAGCAATGACATGATTGTTGGTGGCGATATAACCTGTTTCGTCAATAATAAATCCCGAACCCAGCGAATAAACTTCACGCTCGGTTTCTTTGCCTTCACCTTGGGGTTTGTTGAACTGATCAAAGAAATGACGGAATTCTTCTGGCATTTCACCGCCCTCGGGAGTTTCAAACGTCTGGATACCGGGCGCACCACCTTTGATTTTCTGGGTGGTGGAAATATTCACAACCGCAGGTGTCAGCTTTTCTACCAGATCGGCAAAACTTGGCGGCACATCGGCAGCCCATGTGGGTGCGTTGGCAAAAAGACAAAATACTGCAAAGATACGAACAAGCGATTTCATGGGTAAAGCCTCACAGAACAAAATGATAATTTCACTATCCGACTATATAATAAGTACTGGATAAATTTTCAATATACCTAACGTTTATCGGATTTATTCATCTGCCGGAGAAATTGGTTGTCAGGTGAAAGAATAACGGTGGTATCTTTTTGATTTATTGCTCGCACATAAGCCTGCATAGAGCGATAAAAATCATAAAACTCAGGATCTTTTCCAAAGGCACTGGCAAAAATCTTAGAAGCCAGCGCGTCACCTTCACCGCGCAGTATTTCGGCTTTTTTATGGGCTTCTGCAAGTAGTACAGTGCGTTCACGTTCAGCGTTTGCACGAATACCTTGTGAATCTTCATCGCCCTTGGCACGGTAACTGGTCGCTTCGCGTTTGCGTTCGGTCTGCATGCGTTTGAAGATAGCTTCGCTATTTTCCGGTGGTAAATCTGCTTTCACAATACGTACATCAACAATCTCAATGCCAAACCCGCTTTTGCTTTTAAGCGCAGTATCGGCTTTAGAAGGCTCTGCTGTATCGAGTGTTGCTGAGGATGAGGCTTGCTTGGCGACGATTTCGCGTATCTCACGCATGATACGATCGCGCTCTGGTGATAATAAAGCGTTAAGCGGGACGCTGCCGATAACCTGACGTAAGCTGGAGCCCAGCAGGTTAGAAAGCTGCGAGTTCATAGTGGAAATACGATTGCCGCCAATACCTGCAGTGCGCGTGGCGCGTGCAAAAGCAAGCGGATCGACAATACGCCAACGCAGAAATGCTCCCAGACGAATACGCTTCTCATCGGAAGCGTTAATTTCAATTTCTTCCGGCATGACATATTCGAGCAGGCGTCTATCGAAATATTCCACCGTCTGCATAAAGGGCGTTTTGAGCTTAAGGCCAGGCTCTAGCTCGATAGCGACGGGATTGCCGAACTGTGTCACCAAGGCAGTTTCTGTCTGTCGTACAATATAGAAAGAATTATAGACGAGAATAAGCCCGAATATAACGGCGATAATAGTTATCGGAGAAATACGTGACGGCATTAGGGGTTCCCTTTTTCAGGTTTTTCCGCATCGCGGCCGCGTATTTCAGGCAACGGCAAATAAGGTACGGCGCCGGATTTATTATCAAGAATGACCTTGGGTGTGCCTGCCAGAATTTTTTCCATGGTTTCCAGATACATACGCTTACGAGTGACATCCTGCGCTTGTTTGTATTGGTCATAGACAGAAGTAAAACGCGCCGCATCTCCTTCGGCCTTCGCGACAGCTTCCTGTTTATAAGCCTCAGCTTCCTGCAGCATGCGTGTAGCCTGTCCGCGTGCACGCGGTAGAATATCATTGGTATACGCTTCTGCCTCATTGCGCGCGCGTTCCTGATCGGCTCTGGCCGCCTGCACATCGCGAGCGGCATCTACTACCGCCTGAGGGAAACTGGCATTAAGCAAGTTAACTTGTAGAATCTGGATACCTGCATTATAGCGGTCGAGGGTGTCCTGAGTTAATTTACGCGTTTCTTCCTGCACTTGGGATTTACCACCGGTGAGCGTAGCTTCCAGCTTGGTACGACCAATCACTTCACGCATAGCGCTCTCTGTCACGGCGCGTACAGTCTGTTTAGGATCGGGAATATTAAATACAAACAATTTTGTATCATTTACTTTCCACTGCACGTTAAAGCTGAGATTAATAATATTCTCATCTCCGGTCAGCATTAAAATCTCATCATCAGCACTGGGTGCACCGCGTGCACTGTTCACATCTCCGCCTAATGTTTCCATGCGGATAACTTCGCTATTGACCACTTCCACACTTTCAAATGGTGTGGGCAGATGGTAGCGCAGACCTGATGTGGCAAGTCGATCAAATTTACCAAATCGCAGCACCACCCCTTGTTCCCCGGGTTGTAACTGATAAATGCCAGATGCAAGCCAAAGCAAAGAGAAAATGAGCAGCGCTATAAAAATGCCACGATTGCTGTGGCCGTTACCAAATATATTATTAAATTGCTGTTTTAAGTCGCGCAGCAAATCGTCAAGATCGCCTGGAGTGGGGCTCTTGCGCCCGCCGCCTGGTGTCCAGCCACCGCCGCCATTACCGCTGCCACCACCACTACCTTTGGGTTTACCCCATGGGCCTTGGTCGGACGTTAAAATGATATTTTTATCTGACACGCGGTGCTTCCTTGTTGCCGGAACATTATCCCTGCTACTATATAGGGCGAAATGTAATCTGTTGGCAAGATGATGTCACCACTTAGCGAAGATGATATTCTAAAGGCGCTGCGTAAAGTGACTTTGCCGGATGGCAAAGCCAATGTCGTTGATGCAGGAATGATTTCCAGCCTGGTGCTGAGATCAGGGAAAGCTGGTTTTCTCATCACTATCGATCCTGCAAAGAAAAATGAATATGCTGATCTGCAGCCTCGCTGCGAGCAGGCGGTGAAATCCTTGGCGGGCATAGAGTCTGTTACGGCGGTGCTAACAGCGGAAACAGAAGAAAATATAAAACCGGTGAAGCCGGAACCGCTTAGGCGTGCTGTGTGGAATACCGAGCCTATCGCTCATGTAAAGCGTGTCATTGCGGTGGCTTCCGGCAAGGGTGGAGTTGGTAAATCAACCACGGCGGTAAATATTGCGCATGCGCTTACTGCATCTGGCAAAAAAATAGGGTTGCTTGATGCAGATATTTATGGCCCCTCAGTGCCGCGCATGATGGGACTCACCGGTAAGCCCGACGTGCAGAATGATAAAATTATACCGCTACAGGCCTATGGGATTGCCTGTATGTCGATGGGTTTTCTGATTAGCGAAGATTCGGCTATTGTCTGGCGTGGTCCGCAGATGAGTAAGGCGCTGCATCAGATGTTACGTGGTGTGCAGTGGGGAACTTCAAATTCTCCGCTAGATACGTTAATTATTGATATGCCGCCTGGAACCGGAGATATTCATTTAAGTCTTGTACAACAAGCGCCTGTTGATGGTGTATTAATCGTTACTACGCCGCAGGATGTGGCGGTGGCCGATGCACGTAAATGTATGGATATGTTTCGTAAAGTGAATGTACCGCTTTTGGGTGTGATTGAAAATATGAGCGGCTTTACCGATCCGGTAACCGGTACGCACCACGCAATTTTTGGTGAGGGGGGTGGCAAGCGTCTTGCGGAAGCAACAGGGGCTCCGTTTCTGGGGAGTATTCCGATTGATATTAGTCTCAGAATTGCTTCTGACACAGGAGTGCAGTTTGCGGATAAGACGGAAATATATAAGGCAATCGTAAAGTCGTTATAAAAAAAGCACTCCGGTTAAGGAGCGCTTTTTCTTTGTCTTAGAGTGATTAAGCTGCTTTTTTCTTGGAAGGCTGAGTAGCTGCACCAGCAGCATCAGAGAATTCCTTCACTTGTTCAGCAACACGCTTATTGATTACATCAAAAGCTTCTTGCGTTGCTTTGGTGCTCATTTCAGCAATTTCGCGCAGGCTGTTTACATTGTAATCAAGGCTGTTTTTTACGAAATCAGCTTGCTTGGAAGCAGCAATTTCTGGTGAGGACTGGCTTACCAGGGCTTTGGAAGCTTGCATAGCCTGTTCAGCATTATTACGAGCGATTTCAGCGCTGCGACGGCCAATAGCCTGTGCACTTTCGGTAAAAATCTGCAATACGGCTGAGCTGGTTTCTGCATTGCGGCGATAATAAGAAATCAGTTGGTTCATATCGACAGTAGGAGCTTTGAATTCTCCAAGTGTTTTGGTCCAATCAGCAAAAGGGTTAGCAACCATGGGTCTCTCCTTTAAACGTTAAATAAAATAATTAATTCTGGGCACGGCGGCCATAATATCAGAATGTTGCAGCGCGTCAATCAAAAAAATGGTGCGTTGCAACAAAATGGGATTTTTTGAACTAATGCATTGATATTAGATATTTATTTTATTGTATGTATAAATTATCATGCCGCACTTGTTGCGGCATCCGGCCTCTTTTTGAACTGTACCCCGCAACGTGCTGGGCTTGTGTGGGGTGACAATTTAATCTTTCTCAGAGAACAGATAGTCGTAAGAAACCCCCAGCACGTTGCAGATTTTCTTTAACATTCTAAAATCTGGCTCTCGCTGATCATTTACATAATTACTATAGCGCCGTTGCGGGATACCTATACGCCTAGCGATTTCTGTATCGCTCAAGCCTAACTCCTTGGCGCGTTTTCTAAGGTTCTTTCCGATACCACCCATATAGACCATATTGGTCTATATTTTTTTGTTTACATAAGCCCAATTTGTTCTAAACGTTATAGAACATAATGTTCTAATAAACCAAATCGCAAAATATATGTCACAAAAATATAGCTTTCAGGATCTACGCAAAACCATTGGTATAAATATTCAGCATCGGCGCCGGTTGCGGGGTATGACGCTTATAGCCATGTCACGGCAGACCGGCATCAGCGTGCGCAAACTGGATTGTTATGAAATGGGGAAGTGTGCCTTCCATCTGGAGGTGTTGTTCCACATATCCTGTGCGCTGCATACCAAAATGAATGAGTTATTTCTGCCCTTGCCCGTTAACGCATAAGGTGAGTGTCAGCGTTTACTTTTAGGTTTAGGTTTTTTGGCCATTTTAGCCTGGTATTTATCTATTTCATCCCTTAAGCGGCCTGCTTCTTCGAATTCAAGATCGGCTGCTGCAGCAAGCATGCGCGTGCGCAAGGTCTCAATATGCGCTTCCAGATTAGTTCCGGTGAATTCAGGCACAGAATAGTCTTTATTTACATCCACCGTATAATGATCTTTCTCATAGACGCTCTGCAGCACGTCGCGAATGGATTTCTGTATTGAGGTGGGCGTAATGCCATGTTTGGTATTATAGTCTGACTGAATTTTGCGACGACGAGATGTTTCGTCGAGTGCGGCCTTTATCGAGCGGGTAATGGTGTCCGCATATAATATCACTTTACTATCTACGTTACGTGCTGCGCGACCAATGGTCTGAATAAGAGCGGTTTCCGAGCGCAAGAATCCTTCTTTATCAGCATCCAGAATAGCCACCATGCCACATTCAGGGATATCAAGTCCTTCGCGCAAAAGGTTTACCCCTATCAACACATCAAAAACCCCTAGCCGCAGGTTGCGGATAATTTCAATACGCTCTAGCGTGTCGACGTCAGAGTGCAGATAGCTGACTTTGATACCAGTATCCTTCATATAATCTGATAATTCTTCCGCCATACGCTTGGTAAGCGTAGTAACCAATACACGTCGACCATTCTTTGTCTGGTCACGACATTCGGCCAGCAAATCATCTACCTGTGTAGCCACGGGTTTGATAAAGCAGGGGGGATCAATAAGCCCTGTGGGGCGAATGACCTGCTCAACGACAACGCCGTGTGTAAGACCCAGTTCATATTTGCCAGGCGTTGCTGACACATAGATGGTTTGGGGGCGCATACGGTCCCATTCCTCAAATTTGAGCGGACGGTTGTCCAAGCATGAAGGCAAACGGAAACCATGTTCGGACAGCACTGATTTGCGGGCAAAATCGCCATTATACATCCCGCCTATCTGGGGAATACTCACGTGACTTTCATCAATAAATAATAATGCGTTTTTGGGCAGATACTGGAAGAGAGTAGGGGGTGGATCACCGGGTTTTCCGCCGGTTAGATGCCTAGAATAATTTTCAATACCCTTACACACACCAGTTTCCATAATCATCTCCAGATCAAACATAGTGCGTTGTTCAAGCCGTTGTGCTTCCAGTACCCGCCCAGCGTTGCGCAAATGGTCAAGCCGTTGTTTGAGTTCTGTTTTGATGGTCCCGATGGCGCGTTCTAAGGTGGGACGCGGCGTAACGTAATGGCTTTTAGCGTAAATAGTGACGGTCTTAAGCGTACCGGTTTTATTACCCGTGAGTGGATCAAAAGTAGTAATAGATTCAATGTCATCGCCAAAAAGCGAAATACGCCATGCCTGATCTTCCAAATGGGCAGGAAAAATATCCACTGAATCACCACGCACCCGGAATGTACCGCGATGAAAATCAATGTCATTACGCTCATATTGCAACTCAATGAGCTTTGCCACTAGGGCACTGCGGCTTATATTTTGAGGTGCGGTGAGTTGCAACGTCATTTGTGAATAGGTTTCTACCGATCCGATACCGTAAATACAGGACACGGAAGCCACTACAATCACGTTGTCGGGCTGCTCTAACAAAGCACGAGTGGCAGAATGCCGCATGCGGTCGATCTGCTCATTGATAGAAGAATCTTTCTCAATGAAAGTATCTGTCTTGGCGATATAGGCTTCTGGTTGATAATAATCGTAATAAGAAACGAAATATTCCACGGCACTACCAGGAAAAAAGGACTTCATTTCGCTATAAAGTTGTGCGGCGAGAGTTTTATTATGTGCCATAATAAGTGCGGGTCTTTGAGTCTCCTGAATGATGTGAGCCATGGTGAAGGTCTTGCCTGAACCAGTGACGCCCAGTAACACCTGATTACGTTCATTGCGTTTCAGACCCTCAGTGAGTTGGGCTATGGCTTCTGGTTGATCACCTGCGGGCGTATAGTCAGAAACAATACGAAAATGCGAGATCATAACAATGTATTATGCATTTATTGAGTAATAATAATTTTTATGCGTTGTGCAGGGGGTATTATTTAACGCATTAAGTGCATTACTTGCAAAATTGCAGGTCCTAAAATGATCAAAAACAATGCAGGCACAAGAAATGCAATGAGTGGAATAGTTATTATTGCAGGTAAACGACCCGCCTTTTCTTCTGCCAACATAAGGCGAGAATTACGATAATCTTCTGATAAAACGCGTAGGGTATCGGTAAGGCTAGTACCAAAACGCTCTGATTGCAACAGAGTGGCTACTAAGGAACGGAAGGCAATCATATCAGTACGTTCAGAAAGATTATTTAGCGCTTGTGTGCGATCATTAAGCAGGGTGAGTTCCATACGGGTGCGATTTAGCTCCTGTGCTATTTCTGGACGTGCCCGCCGTAATTCTTTACAGACTCGTGCTAACGCACCGTCTAGTGCCAAACCTGAATCAACGCACACTAACAATAAATCTAAAGCATCGGGGAATGAGCGCAGTAATATTTTTTGCCGTTTCTCCTGCATATTGCGAATAAGCATTTCTGGTCCCCAAATAGCGAGCACAGCCAGAATGAACGCAATCAGCTTGTATAAAAGCCACGTGGATCCGCTTGCAGTAATGGTAAATATCCAAAAAGCAGCGATTAGAAGGGATACAAAACCTATACGTTTAAAAAATAAGAAATAAATAGGCGCATCAGGGGAATTTAACCCTGCCCTGTAAAAACGTAATTGAGAGGTTTTACGGAAGCTATTTGTATCAATGCCCATCAGACGCAATATCTGGTCGCAAAAAATAGCAGGCCCGGAAAGATCTTGGTCAGAGCGCAATGGCTCCGCAGGCGGCTCTTCTTTTGCTTCTTCTTGTTTTTGTAACTCAGTAGGAGCAGTTGAGTTTACCATTCTGCGTAGACGCTCACGCGTACTGCCTTCTTTATTGGTAAAGAAGAATACTATCATGCACAGCAAAAATACTATGATGCCAATGGTAATGGGTAATATCAATCCAGCATCTGACATATTAAATTTCAATATCTACCATTATGTTCACTGTCCATATAGCAAGCACTATTAATGCCCCTGCCCCCGCGAGAATAACATTTCCTGCTAATGAGTCAAAAAGCGGAGCCATATAGGTAGGAGTCATATAATATAATGCGCTAAATTCAACTACAGGAAGTGCGCCTAATATATACGATGTTGCTCGCCCTTCAGAAGTTAGGGAACGAATTTTAAGACGCAACTGTCGGCGTTTTCTGATTACTCCGGATAAGTTGGTGAGTACTTCTGCCAAACTACCGCCCGTTTCTTGCTGTACAGATAAAACCACCACGAAGAAATGTAAATCTGGCTCATCAATGCGTTGTGCCATACGCCCCAATGCTTCCGGAAGTGTTCGGCCATAAGACACCTCGTCTACCACTAATTTAAATTCACCGCGTATTGGGTCTTCCATATTATTGGCAATCATCAGCATGGCAGTATTCAGAGGATGTCCTGAGCGGATACTGCGCACGATCATGTCAACAGCGTCGGGAAATAAGTTAAGAAACTGTTGATTGCGCTTAGCAATTTTGTGCGTCAAAAATTTACGTGGTAGTAGATAGGCCACAGCTACTGCAGCCAGTGCCCCAATAGGTATTCCCCCTAAAATAAGTTTACGAAGAATGAACGCGACGATAAAAAATAATAGCAAAGAGCTAAGTACATAAATACTGGCTCTACGAATCAAGCCGGCCTTGAGTAATAACTCGTACGTTGAACGGACACCTGGAAGCTTGAAGAATATGCCCGCAACGCCGGATACAGGTACAAAATCCTGCTCTTTGAGTACACTTACATTTTCATCGAATCGTACATGACTTCTAATATTGTCAGATAGTTGCCCCAACATGGCTTTTTTTCGGCGATTTTCATCACTCTGGATGCGTTGTTGTAAAATCAACAAAAACCCGATGAAAACAATTACAGCTACAACCGCTGGAAATAGCATAATCCCTATCCTAATATGAATGAGCGGCTATCATAGATGCTCGCGGACACTTAAACACTCCATCATCTCTTTGTCTCGATTAAAATATTGTGCTTGCGATAAAAAGCGTGGTCTTATACCTGCGCAATAAAATTTTCCTGTAAGGCGACCCTCCTCATTCATAGGCCCAGATTGATAGCCAAATAATGTTTGTGTTGAGATTATATCGCCGTTGATACCCACCACTTCCTCGATGTGTGTGATACGCCTTACTCCATCGCGCATGCGAGCAATTTGTACGATTAATTGAATAGCGCTGGCAACTTGTTGGCGCATAGCAATGAGCGGAATTTGAAGTCCCGCCATGGATATAAGATTTTCAAGTCGTGATAAGCAATCTCTTGGGTTATTAGAGTGAATAGTAGCCATTGAACCATCATGGCCAGTATTCATTGCTGCAAGCACGTCTAGGACTTCGTCGCCACGAATTTCACCCAAAATAATGCGGTCTGGGCGCATACGCAATGCGTTGCGTACCAGTTGGCGTTGCCCTACTTCACCTGTTCCCTCTGTGTTGGCGGGGCGTGTTTCTAAGCGCAGCACGTGTGGCTGATGCAACAATAGTTCAGCGGCATCTTCAATAGTGATAACGCGTTCGCCTATGTCAATATGGCCGGAAAGCGCATTTAGTAAGGTGGTTTTACCACTGCCTGTACCGCCTGAAATGATGATGTTCAGGCGAATATTACCACAAATTTCAAGGAAATTAGCCATTTCCGGACTCATAGAGTCATATTCGACGTATTGAGAAAGTGGCATTTTATTCTTTTTGAATTTACGAATAGATACTAGGCTGCCATCGAGCGCTAAAGGCGCTATAATTGCGTTAAAGCGGGAGCCATCTGGCATGCGTGCATCCACCATGGGGCTAGTTTCATCAATACGACGACCCACGAGTGAGACGATTTTTTGAATAACATTCAAAAGATGTTTTTCACTTGTAAAAGTGACGTCGGATAAGAGAATTTTTCCTCTTTTTTCAATAAAAACCTGTTTATGGGTATTGATCATGATGTCAGATACATCAGGGTCGGAGAGCAAAATCTCAAGTGGCCCAAAGCCTAACACTTCGTTTAGTAAGTCAGCTTTAAGCAGTTCTGTTTGTGCTGCAGTAAGCGGGATATTAATTCCGTTTATTAACCGGTCAACCGATTCACTAATTCTGGGTTTACGCGCTTCTTTGGACATTCTTTCCAAAGCTTCAAAATTGATTTGCTCTAGCAAACTTTCGACGAGTATCTGCTTGGCGCGGGTAAAATCTGGCGTTACTAAGCTGGGATCAGTAAAGCTAATTGTAGCGACTTTTTGTGGTACAGATATTTTGGGAGCCACTGGTAGTGCCGCTGCAGAATTTGCAGCAGGTTCAGATGCTGATTTTGGAGCATGCATTTCGTATTGGGCTGGTGCGGTTTGCGGTGGTAAGGGAACAGTAGCCGTTGCAGGGGGTGGCGAGAGAGGAGCGGCTGGTGACGCAACAGGAATTATGGTCGCTGAGGGCGTAACAGTTTTAATGACTCCTGAAGGATTTGTTGAAGCAGTGGGCTTTTTACCGAACATTGTAACACTATCTCAGAAATTATCGTTTACCCAGCAACCCAGGCAAGCCTAATTTTACCGGAGAATCGACAGATTCTCTACTACTATCTGATGCACTGTCTTTGTTAAAAAAACCTGCGAATTCTTTAAACTGTCTGCCGAGCAAAGAATTACCGCCCTCAAGAATAGTTTTTCCCTGATTTTCAGCCGTCACTACACTTTTTATATCGTTGACAAGATAGTAGCGTATAGGAATGGCACATACCCGCTCAAAATCACGTGTGCTCACTGCTTCCTTAAATTTTGCACCACTACGATTGACTACCAGGGATATTTGGTTGTTATCCACTCCGGCATTACGCCATACGTTGAGTAAACGGGAAGAATGTGTAACAGAGCGCAACCATAGTTGAGCGACCATTATTGCGTGAGTAGATTGACTTAATGCCGCTGCTATCCATGGAGTCCATATATGAGGTAAATCAAGTACTACTGTATCATAGTCACGCCGTAAGATTCTGATAAGATCGCTTATAACTTCTGTACGGATATCAGGAATGGTAAATAATTGATTAGGTGCGGCGATTACTTTAAGTCTGCTGTTGCTATAAGAGGCAATCATGCGTTCAATCAGAGTAGAATCAATACCCCGATCAGGATGCTCAAATAATTCTTTGATACCGAATGGTGTTGTTAAATCAAGATTTTTCGCCACCATACCAAATTGATAATCCATATCCACCAGAACGACGGATTGCCGATACTCTGTTGCCAATGCATAGGCTGTATTAAGTGCCACTGTACTTGCCCCATCACCAGAAGCTGCGCTCATACACGCAATTACATTGCCGCCGCTGTCATTTTTGTTACCGCTGTCAAACAATAGCGCTGCTTTGACATCCAGGACTTTGGCAGGACGTGTAAAATATTCAATGATTCCACGAGAACGTAATTCACGGTAAAAATTCACATCATTTACCGAACCAATTACTACTACATGCGTACCCTCTTCGCAATATTCAGCTATGGCATCAATTTCAGGTAAAACATCGCTGCTTCTTTCTCCTATATCGATAATAAGATAGCGAGGAGATTCTCCCCGTGCACTGAGACTGGTTAGCGCATCCTGAGGGCTTCCAACAACGATGTCGGCAAAGGGATACCCTAACGCATTGGCAATTTGACTTGCAAAACCCTGTTCACTTTCGCGTGCCACAATTGCCATTACAGGGCTAAGGTTTTGTCTATTCATATATTATGTAAAATCTTGTGACCTGCAAATCAACGGAACTAACGTAATTACTCTATCTAGATCCACCACCTGTAAGGCCAGTAGTCTGAATAGAGGTTTGCGTAGCCAGGGGTTGGAATTCACTATCCACTTTTGCGGGAGAGAAAGTTGAAGGGGTGCGATAAAATCCAACACTTTGCACGGCTTTTCCAGCATCAGAATAATCCATTAAAGCAGGACTAGTAAATTGGCGTTTGTCACTAACCATTTGCACAATATTGACTGCAGTCGTGCATCCAAAAGTAGGATGATGAAGATTGTAAGGGTTAACTAAATTATCAATATAGCGATTTTCACAGTCCCGAGCGAGAATGCGCTCATAGACAAGCACAATAGTGTTGTCGGGGGTTGAGGTATATTTAACGGGTACATCGAATTGATGTAGCACTTTTTGTACTTTTACACATAATCTGTCTCCATCCGGACAATTAAGCTCAGCACGGGTCGGCTGATCCTTATTAATCCAGTTGGTGATTTCTTGTATAGAAGAGCCCGACTCGATCTTAAGATTTACCACTTCAGATGAGATATCCAGCAAACTTTCAGGTTGTCCCCTACCAAAATATGCTTCTTTAGGAATATGTGAACAGGCTACTAATGTAACGCTAAGCAATACGATATAAAAAATTTTGTGTGTTATAAGCATATAATTCTCTTAATCCGTCATAAAACCAATGGGACCTTCCAAACTCGGCGTCTGCGATAAACGATAAGTATTGCCAGACATCGAGCCCAGAGCTCCGTAAAAAAACTGTTCCATCATGCTTGCTGGCCGGAAATCATCACTAGGCAAGCGAATATCGCTGCTTTTAAGCGGATCAACTATGTATGGCGTGACTGCAATTACTAATTCAGTTTCACCGCGTTGATATTGAGTGCTACGAAAAAGGGCACCCAAAATAGGAATTTCAGATGCTCCGGGAATTTGACTGATGCTGGAATTAAGATTGTCCTGTAAGAGCCCTGCAATCATAAAACTTTCACCAGGTGCTAGTTCAACGGTTGTTTTTGCGCGGCGTGTATCCAGACTTGGGACATCGCTACCATTTATTTTGCTTGAGCCATTAATCTGCGATACTTCAGGTTCCACTACCAATCTGATACGATTTTCCGATAAAACATAAGGAATGAACTGTACTGCTACGCCAAATTGCTGGAATTGCACGGTAACAAGAGGTGTACCACCGCCTGTTCCAGCGGGCTGTACGGTAGCAACTGGAAACTCTCCGCCCGCTAGAAATTCTGCCTTTTCACCTGACATGGCTACAAGGTTGGGTTCTGCAAGCATCTTGAGTAAACCCTCAGTTTCTAAAGCATTTAATGCGGCACTGAGCCCGCCATCACCGCTTCTAAAAAATCCAGATAAAATTCCGCCAGCAGTAAGCTGCTCAGCAGGAATAGTTAATCCAGGAAAGGGGGTTGAGGTCCCTGTTTCGAATGACTGCTGACCTCCATTCCAGCCGCCAAATACTCCGCCTCCGTTGCCAACTTTTGTACCCGCCAAAGTCAACCCCAATTGCTTTGCTGCATTACGTTGAATTTCTCCCACTCGCACGCGTAACATTACTTGCTGGCCTGATATAACTTTCATCAAATTAAGTATGGTACTGGAAGAAGGGCTTTGTGCGAATGTAATGGCGCTAGCTGTCCCCCCGGTTTGATTCGTGGGATTGGGCGGATTCACAAATTGGGTGACAATTCTTATAGCTTCATCGGCCACAGAGGCATCGCTAATAGTTCCGGTCAGCGCAATATTGGCATTTACCAACTCTACCCCAATATGTTCATGAGGCAGAAAGGTGAACAAGGCTTTTCGTATGGCTGGGAGATCGTAGCCCACTACAATATCAAACTGACGAATAACATTACTTTCTTTATCAAAAAGTTTTGCGTTGGTACGCCCAAGCTTTTTACCGATAAATGCCACATGTCTATTGCCAATAACATGCACATCAGCAATGTCTGGGTCAGCGACAATAACTTCTGCTATTTCTTTTGGCACAATCACAAGCTCCGATCGGCTCACGGGTATGTATAGACCCCCCGCTTCATTATTCATGCTGCGGTTATTTGCGGCCTCAGAAATAACACCTACACTTGCAAATGCCATTGAGCAGATAAGTGCTTGTGCCCATATTATTATTTTACGGTTGGACTTCATGGCCGAGATATCTCCACTGCTTCAGTTTTTATGCCGCGTACGACAGTAATTTTAGGCCCCTCTGCATTAGCATTGGGCTGTTGAAGACGCGACAAATCATTTACCACGGTTGGAATTGCGAGTTCTTTTTCATCTTTATCTTTAAGCGAACGAAGCGCTAAGGATAAACGACCATTACTATTTTCTGTCAATCGCAGTCTTTGCGCATCGCTTGCTGACACTTCAAGAGAAATATTGCTGGGTACCATGGGAGCCTCACCGCCATGTGCCGTGCTTTTTTGGTTCACTGCCATAACGCGAACATTAGAGAGCAGTACTTCCGTCACGGGTTCTTTTTTAGGCACTCCGCCCGTTGTTGTAGCCGTAGTGGCATTTGCGTCTGATACCTTTAAGAATCCACGAGAAGCCGCATTTCCAGTATTGGTAATAGCAGTATCACTGGCTGCACCGTTGGTGTTTGAGTCTGCGGGAGTTACCACAACATCATGTGTAATCAAAACATCGACGCGGTCACCGGGAAATATAAATCCTCCAACTCCGGAAATAGCATCAGTTCCTATAGTAACTACGCGCATACCCTTAGGAAGACTTGCTGCAAGAAAACTTGGATCTTTTTCGTTAGCAAGCTTGCCAAGAATAATGGGTTCGCCTTTTTGGAACGGTGTGCGCGCCACCATTTTTACAAGTTCACTGGGTTGTCCAAGATGTGCTTCCACCATATCAGGCAGTTTTAAATGTTCTGGCCAAGGCTGAATATCAAGCATTTCCTGCTTAATAATGGCGCCAATCGGAATATCTTGTTTAGCGGTATAGATGTCAATTGTGGGAACTTTTTCAACAATAGCCTTGGGCTGAGCTACCGGCAAACTTTTGTCAGGCTCGCTATTGGTGAAATGCATTGTGATAAAAAACGCACCAGCAGCAAGCGCAATTGCAACAAACATAATAATCAAACGCATTGTCCAAAAACCTCGCCTGTTTCTCTCGCTGTGTTTTTATAGATAGCCGTATAATTATGTAATTATACAAAGAGAGTTTAAAGACTTATAACTAATTGGGCACAACATTCAAACCAAAAATTACCAATTGATTGAAAAAAGCGACATAAAAAACGCACGCAGTAGCTAAACTGCGTGCGTTATAATCCGTAATACAGATTTAGTATTAGGCAGCTACTTTCAAATTCACTGCTGAAGATTTGCCCTTTTCCATGGCAACTTCGAATTCAACACGCTGACCTTCCATCAAAGTGCGAAGTCCAGCTTTCTGCACAGCAGAAATATGAACAAATACGTCTTTCGAACCATCTTCTGGTTGGATGAAGCCGTAACCTTTAATTGTATTGAACCATTTGACGATACCAGTAGCCATAACGAACCTCTCTATAGAAATTAAACGATTGAGGACAAACAAGGCTCGCGCGTTTGTCGTCAATGCTAGAAGAGAGACCGCAAGCTTGCCTTATAAAAGGCACGCCTTCTGTTACCGTTCTTGCAAGTCGAAAAAGCGACCGCATTATTCATCCGACCATGACACAAGGCTAGGCTCACGACACGGACGAAGCGGCTTATAACAGGAAAAACAGGCAATGGGAAGGGGTTTTCTGGCTTAAGGCAAGGGCTGAGACTACATGAACTGCTCTTTAATAATGCGTTCTTCCAGATTATGTTCGGGGTCAAACAACAGTTTAATAGAGGTTTTTTGCTGTTCGTGGACGGCTACTGAGACAACGTCACGTACTTCAGTGAAGTCAGCCACAGCGCTGACGGGGCGCTTATCAGGGTCAAGCACTTCGAAGGTAACACTGGAGTTATGGCTGAGTAGTGCACCTTTCCAATGCCTGGGCCTAAAAGGAGAAAGGGGGGTAAGTGCGATAATATTAGCACCCAATGGAATAATTGGCCCGCCTGCGGAGCTATTATAAGCAGTACTGCCTGCGGGGGTGGATACCAGTACGCCGTCCGAGGTCATTTCAGGAATACGCACCACGTGATCGACGGTAATGCGGATTTTCGCCGCTTGCCGGCTTTGACGGAACAAAGAAACCTCATTAATAGCAAGTAATTCATAGTCTTTGCCCTGAAGATTACGGGTGTACATGCGCAGTGGATGAAGCAAGTGGCTACGTGCGTCATGAATGCGTTCAATAAGCCGTTGCGGAGAGTAATTATTCATTAAAAAGCCCACAGTGCCGCAATTCATTCCATAGAAAGGAATATTGCGTGCCATAAAATGATGCATGGCTTGTAGCATAAATCCATCTCCACCTAGCACTACGATAACATCTGCGGGGTTATCTGCCTCTGCGCGTCTTTTTCGGGCAACATCCACAATATTGTAACGTTTGGCGATCTCTTGATAGGCGGTTTGCGCTATTTTTGTATTATCGGCGATACAGGCAATTTGGGGAGATTTGATCATAATTTAAGTGTGCTCGATATCCGATAATGAATATATTTAATTACGCATTTTGCCGTATAAGCGCAATGATATAAGACAGATTTTCAATATTTTGTCCCGAAGAGCGCACTAGTAATTTTTGTACGAGCGCATCTGCATCTTTCTTATGTCCGGCGCGTTGCATATCTGCCACAACGGCTAATAGCAACTTACACGCCGCAAAAAATTTCTCAGGCAGTCCTGCTTTGGCATAGAGCGCTTTGAATCCGAGGCCGCCCTTGTCATGAATAAGCAGCTGTGCATTGCGCACAGGGACACTGGAGAGGCGTGCAAGACTGGTTTCAAAGAAATATAAATTGCCGCGGCATAGAGATGTTAAAATCATAGAAGGCGTGAGTCTTCCGAAGACCTGTAATTGATCCACCAGTTTTTCAATTTCGTGAGGGTGTGCCGGGCCATCCACAAGCTTGAGTGTTGCCATCTCGCGGGTTTTTTCTGTTTCAATGGCAATAGTCACTGGCGATATATTATATTGTAGACGCAGTCTGTTGGCTAATGCATCTGACACCAATGTGATGACTTTTTCCACCACAGTAGCCGGTAGTCCTGGACGCTCTGCCAAGGCTTTCATTACGTCGGCATTCTTAGCGTGGTCACGCAATATATTTTGATACGACTTATCGGAAATATTTGCGCCTGCATTTTGCATGAGTTGCGAGATGGCATGAGTATCGCGTGTATCGACAATGACTTCGGATATTTTCTGAGATAATTGTTTGCGTTGGGTAACTGCAGCAAGAATGTTGCTGCGTTTGGCACTTTGTATGAGCGCAATTAAATCAGAATCTGTGAGTACTGCGGAGCATTCAATGATGGGCAAAGAGACGGCATCTACGTCACGAGAAAGAGAAATAATAATATCATGCGGGACATTCGGATTGTTTTTGAGTGCTGCGGCGAGTGCTATACGCACACTTACTTCCAGATCTTTTAGAAGTATGCGAAAAATTTGTTCAGCAACAACCAGTTCACGTAAACTATACGTACGGTTAGAGTGACCATCCGCTACTTTTTTTACTACATCAATTCTGATATCCGGCGCTTGTTCCGTCAGTAAACGCTCTATATCATCCTCTGTCAGATGAAGCGCACTGATAGGAATATCAGAAGACAGCTTAATAGACTGCTGCGACATCATTTTTGCTATTCTGAATAAGGGTAATAAGATAGTCCATGTATTCGATTTTGTGACTGGCGTTATCTGTCATAAGTCGTCTTGCAAGGCGTTGGCGGAAGTCGCTGTGCTGATAACGGCCGAAATTTGTCTCTTCAAGGGCAATTTTTAATATATGTTGTACCGCTGGAAACATCTCCATAGGCAGACAGCTTGCTTTATAAAGTGATTTAAACCCATTATCTCCCTGATCCAGTATCAGTAATTGTGCATTGACAAAAGGTATGTCTGCAAGCGCTGCCATAGAATGCTCGAAGAATCGCATATCGCCAAGGCATAATGAGCGAATAATCATAGAAAGAGATAGCCGTCCTTGCTGATAGAGCTGGCGCACTAATTTTGCTATATCCATGGTACGGGCGCTGGCGTCAACCAATCCCAGCGTAGCTAATTCACGCACATTTTTGGTGCTGCTATCGGCCACTTGCATGGAGAGTTTATATTGCTGGGTAAGCACTTTTTTCATTTCATCTGAAACCGCTACAAAAAGCTTTTCAGCCAAAGTGACGGGTAATCCCCCACGTTTTACCATTAACTGTAATACAGAGGCATTATTATTATATGTAGTATAAATAGTACTTAGATTTGCCGCATCAATACTCGCACTTTTGTTGCCAAGCAGCGTTTCCACGACAGTGGTGTTGGCTTTTTGTAACAACGCCCCGGAAAGTTCACGCGACACCATTTCTCTGCGAGCAATGGTCGACATAATTTCCACGTCCTGTGTGCTTTGCGTAATCTCGATGAGATCTTCTTCCGTAAGCACATAGGAGTTTTCCAGTACCGAAATAGCAACTTCTGTAACGTCTTTCGCCAACTTCAATACGACATCATGAGGTGTATCCATGCTTCGGGAAAGTTGCTCACTGAGCATTTTGCGCACCTGCACTTCTGTATCATTCAGAAGTAAGCGGAAAATTTCCACAGCTAGTTGTTTTTCAGTTGCATTGAATGCACCTTCTACAAATCCACTGGCGACTTTTTGTGCGACTTCTGCACGCATTTCGCCCGAAGGTTCCTGCATTAATTTTTTAAGATCGCTTAGCTGTACAGCCATAGTTAAAACTGATAACAAGTTGTCGGTACATTTAATATAAAATTATACAGAAATTATACTTAATAATTGGTTAATTTTGGTGGACTGTAATTAATAAATCTTTTGTTAACTATTTTCTCATACGGTAGAGCCCAGTATTACTAAAATGGCCATTTCTTAAATACGATGAAGGAGATAATTGGTGAACAAAACGTATTCTGATGCAAAAACAGCGCTAAAGGGGCTTTTGTTCGATGGTATGACCATTATGGCGGGGGGGTTTGGGCTCTGTGGTATTCCTGAACATTGCATATTGGCGATCAGAGAATCAGGCATAAAAGACCTGACTGTTATCAGTAATAATTGCGGTGTAGATGATTTTGGTCTGGGTATTTTGCTAAAGACTCGTCAAATTAAAAAAATGGTGGCTTCCTATGTGGGAGAAAACAAAACCTTTGAGCACCAGTTTCTTGCCGGCGAACTGGATCTGGAATTTAATCCGCAAGGCACACTTGCGGAGCGTATTCGTGCAGGAGGGGCAGGCATTCCTGCATTTTATACCAAAACCGGCTTTGGCACGGTGGTAGCAGAAGGAAAAGAGACACGCGTATTTAACGGTGAAAATTATGTTATGGAGACAGGATTAGTAGCAGACCTGTCTATTGTTAAAGCCTGGAAGGCAGATAAATCTGGCAATCTTATTTATCGCAAGACCGCGCGTAATTTTAATCCAATGATGGCAACGGCTGGTAAGGTAACTGTAGTGGAAGTGGAAGAACTGGTGGAAGACGGTGTGTTGGATGCGAATGATATTCATACTCCTGGAATTTTTGTTAAGCGTCTGTTTGTAGGCACGCATTTTGAAAAACGGATTGAGAATCGTACAGTGAGAGGAAAATAATCATGGTGTGGTCTCGCGATGATATGTGTAAACGCGCTGCAAAAGAACTGCATGACGGCGCTTATGTAAATTTAGGTATCGGTATGCCTACATCGGTAGCTAATTTTGTACCCAAAGGTATGCATGTTACCTTACAAAGTGAGAATGGCATGCTTGGTATGGGGCCTTTTCCAACAGAAAATGAAGTCGACCCCGATCTTATCAATGCAGGCAAACAGACGATAACCCAATTGGCTGATAGTAGTTATTTTGACAGTGCTACATCGTTTGGCATGATTCGCGGCGGTCATATCGATCTGGCGATATTGGGGGCTTTGCAGGTTTCTGAGCAGGGAGATCTGGCCAACTGGATGGTACCGGGTAAAATGGTCAAGGGCATGGGTGGTGCGATGGATCTGGTAGCAGGCGTCAAAAAGATTATTGTGCTTATGGAACATAACGCCAAAGACGGTAGCGCTAAGCTGGTTAAACAATGTACCTTGCCGCTTACCGGTGTGCAGGTGGTGGATCAGATTATCACCGAGCTTGGGGTATTTGTAATCGAAGATAAAACGCTTCGTCTTATTGAGTTGGCACCCGGCATTACCGTAGAAGAAATCACAAAGCACACCGAAGCAAAATTCGTTACAGTTTTACAGTAGCCATGTTCAAGCGCGCCAATCTGTATGACGACACGCTAAACAGCTACGATATTCTAAAACTTGTCGCGCTTGCCGCTATGGTTCTTGACCATATGGGCGCGTATTTCTGGCCGCAGTTAGAATGGCTGCGCGCGGTAGGACGGTTGGCATTTCCGTTTTTTTTGTTTTTGGTGGGGTATTCGGGAGTCTGGAAAATAAGTTGCGAGCTTGTTGTTTGTGCGCTGTTGATAATACTCTGCGCTATTGTCACGCATCATAGCGTGTTTCCTCTCAATATTCTGGTGACGATTATTATTACGCGTCTGGCGATGGATTGGCTTATTCGCAAAGAGATGTTGCCTCAGCGTTTTGCGTTTGTATCATTCGCATGTGTCGTCTGGTTCCCGCTCATGCTTTGGTTTGATTATAGCACTTTGGCGATTGTGTTTGCCTTAGCAGGGTATCTGCAGCGGCAGCATACTCACAGTACTCAAAAATCTATTTTTATATATGCAGTGGTACTACTGTATTTTGTAATCGAATGCGTAATATTTCGTTTTCACTTTGCATCATTATGCATCCTAGCGTTTGAGGCCATAATAATGGCGTATCTGATGATACATTTTTATGTGCATACACGCAGCGAATCGGCGTCTGTGCCAGCGACGCATATACTGCAATGGATTGCACGCAATACATTGCCGCTATACACAATACATGTTGTGTTGTTCATGATACTCGAACGAGTCTGGTTTCCCGAACGTCTTGATCAGTTTCGCTGGCTTTAGATTTCAAATGTTGCGTCGACTTCTACAGCAACACCAAATGGCAATCCGCTAACACCCACAGCAAAGCGTGCATGCTTGCCGCTATCGCCAAATACACCCACCATGAGGTCGGATGCGCCGTTGGCCACTTTGGGATGTTCGGTAAATTCAGCAGGTGCGTTTACAAATACGCCCAGACGAATTACGCGTTTTACTTTACCTAAATCTCCACCGAGTGCATTTTTCAGATGCGACAGAATATTGAGCACACATAAACGCGCACATTCCTGGCCTTGTTCGACAGTGAAATCGGCGCCGATTTTTCCGACAAATTGAGGCTTGCCATCTTTCATCGGCAATGTACCAGAGAAATAGACCATATTGCCTGAAATGCTATAAGGCACATAATTAGCCGCAGGCATGGTAACTGCGGGAAGGGTGAGTCCGAGAGAAGAAAGTTTTGCATCAACTGACATAAGTGCTCCTTAAGGGATGAATAACGTGCGCGCACCATAAAAGAGAGAAAAGCATGTGGCAAGATCATCCTTGCCTCAAGAAGGTAATGGATAATATATCAATATATTATGTACTGGAATCACTCCGTATGAGCCGCATCGATAAAGCCCTATGTTTTGGGGCATTCTTATTATTTGCAGTGGCCATTTATGTGCATTTTCTTGCAGGGTTCGGAGGTGATAAGGACTGGCAGTTAGTGGCTTCTCGCATGTGGTTGGGAGGAAAAAAACTTTCTGTAGATATCTTTGCTATTCATCCGCCGCTCATTACCTGGATTTTTGCTATTGCAGTATTTATCTCCATGCATGTGGGGTTTTTAGAAGACTATCATGCATTGGTGTTGATGGGATTATGTGCGGTGGCGTTTACCACATTCATTTGTGATATAATCATTCAAGATCATCCCGCATTTACCGATAAAAAGAAAAAACGTGCACAGTTCGCGCTGCTGCTTTGTGCAGTCTTTATATTTTATACCAGTCCAGTATATTTCTTTGACCGTGAGCATATTTTTCTGGTGCTGGCTTTTCCGTATATGTTGTGCCTATCGCCATCACTTTACCGGCAGTCGCGGCCTTTGTGGCTTCGAAATGTTATTGGTATAATGGCAGCTATAGGGTTTTGCATTAAGCCGCACTGCCTTCTCGTTTTTGCAGGATTGCAGCTGATAAGCATTATACGAGAGCGATCACTCGCGATGCTTATGAGTCTGGAGAGCCTCATTATTTACATGGTAACTGTGCTATATATGGCGCTCATCTGGTTTTTAACCCCGGAATATTTTACCGTCGTGGTGCCGATGTTAATGGCTACGTATTCTGGGTATAATGCCAGAATTGGGGGTGTTTATTTCTTTATTGTAGCGCTCTTTACTTTTGCGGTGACGTTTGTTGATTTTCGTTTGCGTTACACATCCCCTTACCGAAAAGACATTTTATACTTTGTTGCTGTATCGGTTGTTTTGCTTGCCTATGCGTTGGTAAATCATGGCTGGGGTTATACCTATAATCCACTTGTGAGTGTTATTCTCATCACCACAGGCTGGGTATTATGGGAATTCAATTATTTAAAAAAAGAATACAAATCACACGGCTTGCCTTTTAAGCAATTTGTCTTTGGTATTCGTGCCTGCAGCATCAATTTCGCTGTCAATGCGGCTATCATTTTGTTTGTGTGTTTTCAGGCGCTGACCGTTAAATGTGAAGAGCATCGCGACTGCCTCCTAACGGATAAGTTACTGCAAGCAGTGCAGGAGCAGCACGCTCATTCTTTTGGAGTACTGTCTGTCGAATTTGATCGCTGGGCAATTTTATCACGGCAATCGGGAATAAAGTGGGAAACCCGCTTTCCCCATTTATGGATGCTGCCCAAATTTATTATGTCGGATAATGAATTTACAAAGCAACATCAAGATATGCTTGAGTATGTAGCCAATGGATTTGCAGAAGATTTGCAAAAAAATAAGCCGGATATAATATTTGTAGATGCAGGAGATGAGTTTTATTCGACAGGAAAAAATGTAGATTTGGTAGCTTATTTTAGTGTATTTCCTCACTTCAAAGAAGCATACCAGCAGTATCGGTTTTTAGAGAGTATAGAGGAATGCCACTCTGCAGGAGAAATAGATAAATTAATGGAAGCAGCACGGAAAAATTCCAAAAAGAAATCATGTAAATATGACTTATATATCCGTAAATCATAAGGGCGCATAACTTGAAATTTTTAATGAAATGAAAAAGTTGAATGTGATTAACGGATTTTTAACTTTTGCTCTTTAAGGTCTGACAATCATGGAAAAACTTGATTTATGAATATTATATGAATTTACTAGAAGAATGTAATATTGTCATAGAGTTGTAATGATAACATGCTATTCTGGCTTATAAAGTTTAATTACTGAAGAAAGGCGCTGCTTATGGAAAATACGATTATAAAGTCTGCCCAGGAAAAAATTGATACGTGCTGGCATTTGCTGGTGCTTTGTGCGGTAGGCATGGGAATTTCTATGATTCCTGATGCCGTGTTTGCGGCGGGTGGCAGCAATGCTATTCAAACCGTTTTTTGTAATGTTATTTCTATGCTCACTAGTACCACAGGCAGAGCGATTGCTACAGTAGCGATTATTGCTGTAGGTATTGGTGCGTTACTAGGCAAAATTTCCTGGGGTATGGCGCTTATCGTAGCTATTGGTGTTGCGCTTATCTTCGGTGCAGGCAGCATTGTAACGGCGCTGGGTGCTTCAGCAGGAACAGGCACTTGTGCTTCCGGAAGCTTTAGCAACCAGTAAGGTAATAGGAGTGGGCTTTCTCGGTGAGAAAGCCCCTTTTTCTGACGATCTACGTTAAAAGCCATTTCGGAAGCCGATTATCGGGACCCCCGAGGATTTAGAAATATCTTTTTGAGAGCGGTTCCAGAATCATGTTACTTTTCAAAAAGAAACCAAAAGAAGAAAATCTCGAAGAACTCCGCGATATTACCGATGATGTAATTGAGGGGGATTTTGTTCCCTACGCCTGTCATTGGGATCCTTATACCGTTGTCACCAAAAACGGTGAAGTGCTGCAGGTCATTAAAATCACAGGCTTTGTGCATGAGCAATTAGCGCGTGGCGGTGAAGACGATTCAGATTTGCGTTCCCAGATTCGTGAAGCTATCCTGAGCTGCATTGACACCACGCAATACGCTGTCTGGATTCATACCATACGGCGCAAAAAGAATCTGGAGACAGAAGGAGAATTCACCCGCGATTTTGCCGGATATCTAAATCGTTTTTGGAATGATCGCAATGACTGGGAACATCAATTTACCAATGAAGTGTATCTCACCATTGTACGTGAAGGCGAGGGGGCCAAGTTCCTTGAACCCAGGGGGTTTGTACGCGGTATCATACCACATTTTGATATCCGTCACCGCGAAGAGTTTCTCGATAATACGCGTGATGGGCTCTCTGCGGTTGTACAAAAAATGTTGCCTGTGTTGGAGCGTTATGGTGCTCGCCGCCTTGGCGTAGTGCAGCAGGACGGTGTGTATCATTCGGAAATCAGTGCTTTTCTGGGCAAACTTATTACTATGTCGGATTTGGATTTTCCCTTAGATGGGGTGGATCTCTCGCATAGCCTTACCGATTACGACGTGACATTTGGCTTTAATGCCATGGAAGTGCGTATGCGTGCGGATGGCAAAAGACGGTTTGGGGCAATTCTTACAGTTAAAGAGTATCGTGAACTGGCGGTAGGTACGTTGGATAATTTGTTGCAGATTCCTGCAGAACTTATTATCAGCCAATGTTTCGATTTTATTAATGCCAAACGGGCGCTCAAAACATTCGAATATCAAAAAGAACTGTTTGATGCGAGCAAGGCAACCTTTCTTGCTGAAAAAACCGGACTGACCGACATTCTTGGCAGTAATCAGGGGCGCGCCACCGATTTTGGTGAACATCAGCTCAGTATATTTTTATTAGCCGATTCCCTGCGCGCAATGGAAAATGGTGTAGCTAAAGCTGCTGCAGCCCTCGCAACGCTGGGTATGATCACGATGCGTGAGGACATTAAGCTCGAAGAATGCTACTGGGCTCAATTGCCTGCGAATTTTGAATTTGTAAAACGCATGCGTCCTATCAATACTGCCCGTTTGGGAGGATTTGCCAATTTGAGTAATTTTCCGGCAGGCGAGAAGGAAAATAATCATTGGGGACCTGCTGTTACCACATTTTATACGGCTGCCCGCACTCCCTATTTCTTCAATTTTCATGAAGCAGATAACGGGCATACGACTATCATTGGTCCTTTTGGTACGGGCAAAACCGTATTGATGAATTTTTTGCTCGCTCAGGCGCGCAAATTTAACAATAAGCTTTTCTTTTTTGATAAAGCCCGAGGTTCGGAGATCTTTCTGCGCAGTATTGGAGGTGCGTATGTCAATCCTTATCCCAAGGCTGATGAACGGGCGTATGCCCAGGTAAGTCTTAATCCATTCCGTTTAGACAATTCTTCGCAAACGCGTGATTTTCTGAGTGATTGGATGATGTCACTTGTGAAGGGAAGTAAAGATGAAATGCTGCGTGCCATATGTGATAAAGCCATAGCGAAGACCATGATGCGTCCTCAGCCGGAGCGACATTTATCTGCCTGTGTGGAGGCTGTGCGTGGAGAAAATCCAGCATTTGCTGACTTATTCTCAGCATGGGTAGGACAGGGTGAACATGCGGCTTTATTTGATCATGCCGAAGAAACACTGGTATTGGATGACAAGATATACGGCTTTGAAATGGGTGATATTATTCGCCACAAAGACACTATCGTGCCGGCACTTTCGTATCTGCTGTACCGCATTACATTAGCATTAGACGGAACACCTGCGATTATTGTGATAGATGAGGCGTGGACGATGCTGGATAACCCTCTCTTTTCTTCGCGTCTTGAAGAATGGCTGGATGGATTGCAGGCAAATAATGCGATGGCTATTTTAGCGACTGAGCATGTAGAAGAGGCGGCGCTTAGTACCCTTAATTCAGCACTGAAGAAACATATTGCTACACAAATTTATTTACCTGATCATATCGCGGATAATTCCTATGCGGATGCGTTTGGTCTGACTGAAAAAGAAATCTCTTATCTGACGGTGATGAAAGCAGAAAATCGCCATTTTCTACTTAAGCGGGGTGGGGATACCGTCGTAGCGGAATTAAATCTTGCTGGAATGAAGGATATTATAGCAGTGCTTTCTGCAACTCCGCAGCATTTGCAGGCAATGGAAAAGGCAATAGAGGCACAAGGTATTCTACCATCTCATTGGATGCCGAGGTTTCTTGAATCCATATGATGCCCCGCTTTTCTATATTTAGTGATGCGGCGCCTTATAGAAGGCTTCTTTTGGGGTGCATTGTTTTTGTATGTATGGGGCTGATAGTTGGCCTTCTTGGTCAGGCGGCATCGGCTCAAAACATAGATTTAGGTAATTTCTCCTGCACCAATGGCAAAGCCAGTGGCAATCTTTTTTCTGGCGATACCGTAAGTTCGTATAACGCGCCTGATGCAAGTTCGCCTATTGCCAATGGCGATCCATCAAAGGCAGGTGGTCCATGCGCGGGAGTACAGGGATTTTTTGCAAGGCTTTTATGTTTTTTTAAGAGCACGGTCGGCCAGATCATGTCCTCCATGTATTGTGGATTTCAGGATACGTTGCGGGGTCCATTAAGCGTCGCTCTGACGCTCTATGTTGTAGTATTTGGTATATTGATTGCCACAGGTATGTCTAATTTTACGCCTAAAGAAGCTATCGTCACTTTCTTTAAGATAGCTTTGATTTGGGGTTTCGCTATGCATGCGGATTTAGGCATTGGGATTGCCTATAAATTCTTTATTTCCGTAGCAGAGGGTGGCTCAGCCATGGTGCGTGCGGCACTTACCAGCGGTAGCAACGAGTCTTCTTTAACGCAGGCCGACACATTGCTTCTGACATTTTCTAATGCGTTGAGCGGTAATGCTGTAGGAGGAAATACCTGCACAGTGGGTGGAGTGAATGGCACATTGATTTCTGGCGCCTGCATTCCTAATGCCTGTACGGCAGCGTTACTCAGTTTGCTTATATATTTGTTGTTCTTGCTGCCTATCGTTGGGATATTTATTATTGTGATGATTATATTATATATAGGGCTCTATGCTAGGGCATTGCTTGGGTATCTTACCGCTCTAGTGCTTATTAGTTTTCTCTTTGTTATGGCGCCACTGTTTTTGAGTTTTGCGTTATTTCGTACCACTATGCCTTTGTTCGAGCAGTGGATAAAATATCTGATTACCTATAGCCTGCAGATGGTGATTGTATTTGCATTTCTTGCGATGCTGCAGTTAGTGCCCCTGGGTGATTTCTTTGTCACCTTGCTAAGCCTGCTTAGGGAATATGATTTCACTGTAAGTGTAAAGTGGTTCACCACTTTCTCTTTTCATATGTGTAGCATCTGTGACTACACGATAGATCACGCACATAATACTATCGCATGCCTTACAGGTAATCCTAATCCCGGCTCTGTAATGAGCACCGATGGAAAAACACCCGTGATTCCATTGCTTAGCATGTTAAAACATCAGGATTTTCTGGTATTTGTTGTAGCGCAGGTTATTGCTTTATGGATTTTAGGGCATGTCATGCAAGATTTCCTCAAGAAAGCCCCCGATCTTGCCAAACAATTAGGTGATTTGCCTTACGCTGCAGCACTGGGTGGCAGCCCATCCGGCGTACAAGGACCCCAGGTCAATTTTATCGGCCTTGAATCTATTGAAGCGGGATATGTCGGATTCAAAAATCAGTTCTTAAGAAATCCTTTGAGTTCCCACCGTTCCTGGATGGAAAGGCTTGATGAGGCTCTCTATGGAGAAAAGAAATATGAAACAGATGAGGCGGGAGAATTTGTTCTCGATAAAAAAGGAAATAAAATACTTGCGCGTGTTCGTAGAACAGGTCTCTTTGACAGCATTCTACATGGTACGGATGATGTAAGTGGTGCAGATGCACAAGAGCGTGAGGCAAAAATTCAAAGAGCAGCGCGGCGCACTGCAGCTATGAATGAGAAGTATGTTGAAGCAGCAAAATCAACCAAGCGAGATAAAGCAGAGATGGAAACTGCACTCACAGAAGTGGAATCGCTTAAAAAATCCAATGCCAATCCGGCCGAAATTGATGATGCAACTCAGCGACTTAAGGTGGCACATAAAAATTATATTCTTGCGATAGAGAATGAAACGAATAGGAAAGAAAAGCTTATGGAAGAATATGCCGCACAGCAATTGCTTGAGATGCAGCGTACTCCGCTCAGGGGTATTCTGGCGTCTAAGGATGTGCATGAAGGAAGCATTATGGAAGGGCTTTTTGGGCATGCCAAGGATGATGATGCGCTGCAGGAGCTCAGTAGAATGCGTCAGGAACGCCAGGAAAAAGAAGCATACGGAAAGGTGCTAAAGAAGGGCGGATTGCTTGGTGAAGACATGGTGGGTTTCCTAAATGTAGGTGCTGCTACGGAAGAAGTTTTGCCAATAGCAGAATTGCGAAGCGCTGCAGGCGAAAGAATAAGTAGTCTTGAAACACAGCTTGCCTCTGCCCGCCACTTTTTGCCACCTGACCAGGTGAGGCAAATTGAAGAAATGCTCAGTGCAGCAAACGGCAATCAAAAATCAGCAAGAACTGCTCAAGATATGCAAAGTGTGCTCAAAGAAATCGAAGATATTCAGCGGGCATTATCGAGTGCGCATTAATCGTGTCTCAATTTACTAAATCATTTCCAGCACAGTTATAAATTGCATCCGGCAAAAATGATGATAGTTTAGTTTTAGACTATCATGTGGGCGGGTTTATTAGGTGCTAGGCAACAAAAAAAACGAATCCAAGGGTGACAAAAAGAACTGGTACAATGATCGCTACCAGTTTGTTGTTGTACAACGCAATATTCTTGCGCTCATTACCTTGCTTTCGCTGTTGTGCTCTATTGCGGCCACTTTTTCTATTTCACAGCTTGTACCTTTGAAATCAGTTGAACCTTTTGTCATTCAGGTGGATCAAAAATCCGGGATTACCCAGGTTGTGAATCCTCTGAAGGCACATGAGCTCACTGCAAGAGATGCGGTGAATCAATATTTTATCGTCCAGTATATACGTGCACGCGAGAGTTTTTTGGGCTCGCAGGATCGTAATTATGCGAACTATAATCTGGTGCGTGTTTTTTCAAATGCACAAGTTTTTGCAAAGTACCGGCAGGATATCACTCTTAGCAATCCAGAAAGTTTTGCTGCTCGTCTGGGTGCCAATGGATCGCGCGAAGTACATGTCGCTAATATCACGTATCTTGATAAACTAAACTTGTCGGAGGGCGAGGAATCACGTAGATATCAAGTGGTAACGCAAATTACTGAGCGATCGGGTTCACAACAAACCAAAACCATGCAAAAGCTAATATTAATCGAATTTAAATATACAGAGCTTGATTTAAGCACCGAGGATAGGTATCTCAACCCTATAGGGTTTCGTGTACTCAATTACCGGGTAGATGATATTAATTTGACGCAATGAAAAAACACAACGCACTCTGTTGGTTACTTTTATTCCTATGCTCTCCTGCATGGGCTGCTGATGTGCCTGTTCCGGTTGCGACTGACAGTCGTATTAAAACTTTTGTATATAGCGAGAATGACGTATTTAATTTGGTTACCCATTATGGGTACCAGTCCAATATTGAATTTGGTCTGCAGGAAGAAATTGAAACTATTTCTGTGGGGGATCGTGTGGGTTGGCAGATTGTGCCTGCTGGAAGACGCCTGTTTGTTCGGGCGATGGCGGTGAATGCCCGTACGAATATGACCGTAGTTACCAATAAGCATGCCTACCAGTTTGATCTTGCCTCGGTTTCCACTCCTATGACTCCTAATGAAGAGTTGGCCTATGTGGTGCGTTTCTTTTATCCCGATGACAAAAAGAATATAGTTCCATTTTCTGGTGTTCCTTATGCTGATGATACGCGTGCTCCCGTATCTGGCGCTGTGTCTGCTGCGAGTGTAGCTAATAATTACAACTATACCTTTAGCGGTAACGATGCGATTGCCCCTGTTAAATTGTTTGACGATGGAAATGCTACCTATTTCAAATTTCGTTCGCCGAGTATTGCGCCGCATATTTACCGGGTGAAGGCCAATGGTAAGGAGACGCTTCTTTCGCCAAGACGCGCAGGTGAATATTGGGTTGTAGATACTATATCGCCACGGTTTACCTTGCGGCAGGATAGTGCTGTGGTGTGTGTGTATAACGAAAAATTCTCCTCCTCACCGAAGTGATCCAGGGCACCTCATGAGCAATGGAAATGATAGAGATACATTCTCCCAGAATGACGACGCATCAGACGGTAATAATAGTGATGGCGGGTCGCTTAGTGGAGGACGGCCGGCAGTAGCAGCAGCGCCTGGTAAAATGATGATGGTGCTTGGTGCGGCACTGATTTTTCTCATTGTTGTTATTAAGTCGCTATTTTTCAGCTCTGAGAAACACGACGATAAACCTGCGCCGCGTCCCAAAGAGCAGGTATCAGAAGTATCTAAAAACCCCAATGAATTACCTGTTGGTATATTGCCAACAACGCCTGTGCCGGACACGAGCACGACATCATTGCCGCCTCCGCCTCCGGTTTCACTTCCTTCTCCTCCTCCTTTGCCAGCTCCTCCTTCTATACCTGAGTTGCGCACCCGAAAAGCGCCGGATGATCAAGCACTTTTGATGCGCATTAAATCTCCTATGGTTGTTTCTGGTGGTGGATTATCTGCGAGTATGGCGAATAAGGGGCAGGGGAAAACTGCTCCTCCAATCAGTAACGATCCTAATCTGGCTTTTGCTCAGGCGGTTGGGGCGTCTGAAGGAGCCGGACGTGTGGTGGCTACTAATATTGGAAATCTTAATTACACCATTGCACAGGGTAAATTCATCCATGCTGTAATGGAATCTGCCATCAATTCTGATTTACCCTCTCCTCTGCGTGCTATTGTCAGCCATGATATTTATGGTGAAGCAGGAAAAAATATTCTGATTCCCAAAGGTTCTCGTCTCATCGGTGTGTACAATTCGACGGTTAGACGTGGACAGGCGCGCGTGTATATTATCTGGACTCGCGTCATCCGTCCCGATGGTATTGATGTTGCGATTGATTCACCTGGGGTTGACACTTTGGGACGCGGTGGACAAGGGGGTGATGTGGACAATAAATATTTTGAAATGTTTTCTACTGCTATTCTTACCAGTTCTCTTGATGTGGGTATTGCCGCTGTGGGGCAGGGGCTTTTTGGCAACCAGCAACAAACAACCACATCCGGCCCCAATGGTGGCACAACCACTACATCCTCACCTACGTCTACAGCCATGCAGCAGGCTGTGCAGAATGTGGGCACGATGGGGCAATCCATATTGGGTAATGTGCTTAATCTGCAGCCCACTATCCATGTGGACCAGGGCGTAACAGTGGATGTGTTTGTTAATCATGATCTCGTGTTTCCTCCACGCATCATCCATAAATCCAGTTTTATCGAATGAGCATAGTCGCCCTCGAAACCTATCTTGCCCCCCTCAAAGGGATTTTTGAGCAGCAAGGTGTAAGCGAAGTGTCTATCAATCGCCCCAAAGAGGCATGGGTAGAAGTGTACGGTGATATGAACCGTCATGAGATTCCGGAATTTGATTTAGAGCATTTAAAAGCCTTGGCACGGTTAGTGGCACAGTCAACGGAGCAACGCATTAGCGAAGAAGCTCCCTTGTTATCAGCTAATTTGCCAGGGGGCTACCGCGTACAAATTGTATTTCCACCTGCCTGCGAATCTGGCACGGTGGCATTTTCCATCCGTAAGCAGACCATCATGAATATGGATCTGGATGCGTACGAAGCTATTGGTGCCTTTCAGTCAACAGTTGTCAGAAAGATGGAGAATGAAGTAGATAAGCAGCTGCGTGCCTTGCTCGATAGTGGAAACATTAAGGAGTTTATACGTACTGCAGTGCTCGCAAAGAAAAACATTATTGTCAGCGGTGGTACATCAACAGGTAAAACAACCTTTTTAAATGCGGTGCTCAAAGCAGTGCCTTCATCTGAACGCATTATCACCTGCGAGGATGCACGTGAAATTAACCTCGATCATCTTCCTAATCGCGTTCATTTACTGTCTTCTAAAGGCGGACAGGGACGCGCTCAGGTGACTACCCAGGATTTGATTGAGGCATGTTTGCGCTTGCGTCCTGACCGTATCATGGTTGGTGAGTTGCGCGGCAAAGAAGCTTTTAGCTATTTACGCGCTGTCAATACAGGCCATCCTGGTTCCATTTCAACACTGCACGCAGATACTCCCGTACTGGCTATTGAACAGCTTATTCTTATGATTATGCAGGCGGGTCTCGGCATTACACGTGACCAGATAAAAGATTATGTCGAAACAGTCATTAATGTAGTTATCCAGCTCAAACGTGGAGATAAAGGCCGTCGCTACGTATCAGAGATTTATTTTAAAGAGAGTACATAGATCGGAATAACGTCTATGGCAGATGGCGCTCCTAAAAAATTTGCGACCAGAATCGTTGTTTTACTTATTGTATTATTTGTACTGCTGGTACCGCTTTATGCTGCGTTGCTTGGTACTGTATTTTGGTTTGACGGAAAAGCCTATGCGCTTTTTTGTCTGGATAATCCCAGATATTTTTTCGATCTGCTTAAATATCATTTCAATTATTGGCAGACTTACCGCGTTTATTACAATCTGAACGATTACGCTATAAAGCTTTTTTCACCAGTGGGTTTGTCACTGTTCTTCAGCTCCATGCTGTTGTTTGTAATGCGTGCTCCGCTGATAGATTTTCGTCCTTTTAAGAAGGCAGAAAAACTTCATGGCGATGCACATTGGGCAACAGAGTCTGAGGTAAAAGCTGCCAAGCTTAGAGCAAAGAAAGGACTTCTGCTTGGGCGCACAGGCAGAAACGATTATCTTATAGCCGATGATTTCCAGCACGTATTACTCTTTGCACCAACCGGCTCAGGTAAGGGTGTTGGTTTCGTTATTCCCAATCTGGTGTTTTGGACAGATTCCTTAATCTGTCACGATATTAAAATGGAAAACCATGAACTCACGAGCGGCTACCGCGAAAAGAAGCTGAAGAACAAAGTATATCTGTGGAACCCTGCCGATCCGGACGGCCGCACCCATTGTTATAACCCGCTAGACTGGATTTCGAGCAAGCCCGGCCAGATGGTGGATGACGTACAAAAAATCTGTAACCTTATTCTGCCTGAACAGGAATTCTGGCAAAACGAAGCGCGCTCACTCTTGCTGGGCGTAATACTGTATTTGTGCGCTGTACCAGATAAAGTATGCTCCTTTGGTGAAGTAGTGCGCACTATGCGCAGCGATGACGTGGTGTACAGCCTGGCGGTAGTGCTTGATACTATCGGTAAAAAAATCCATCCGGTGTCTTACATGAACATCGCCTCGTTCCTGCAAAAGGCTGACAAGGAACGTTCCGGTGTAGTCTCCACACTTAACTCTGGCTTAGAACTTTGGGCCAACCCGCTCATTGACGCTGCAACGGCTACCAGTGACTTCGATTTGCAGCAAATGAAGAAACAGAAAGTCTCGGTATTCTGCGGCGTGACACCAGACAACTTGCAGCGCTTAGAGCCGCTGCTTAAGGTATTCTATCAGCAGGCAAGTGATTTCCTTACCCGTAAAATGCCAGGCAAAGACGAGCCTTATGGTGTGTTGTTCATGATGGACGAGTTTCCCACGCTGGGCGAAATGAAACAATTCCAGACGGGTATCGCTTATTTCCGCGGATACCGCGTAAAACTCTTCCTGATCGTACAAGATACGCAGCAATTAAAGGGTATTTACGAAGATGCGGGGATGAACTCGTTCCTGTCTAACTCCTATTACCGCATTACCTTCTCTGCCAACAATGTGGAAACTGCGAAGCTAATTTCTGAATTGGTGGGCAATAAGACGGTGAAGCAATACAGCAAGAACATGCCTAAATTCCTCGATTTTAATCCTCAGTCACGTACCTTGAATGAATCAGAAGTGCAGCGTGCATTGCTCTTGCCGCAGGAAGTTATTACTTTGCCGCGTGACGAACAGATTATTCTAATCGAATCTACGGCGCCGATTAAAACCAAGAAAATTTTCTACTATCAGGACTCATTTTTTATGAGTCGTGTGTATGATCCCAAGCGCCCTAAGAAAGGTGGTCCCGCACCTGCCTTTGTGCCTATTCAGGAACCTTACGATCCACGCAAAAAGAACAAAACGCCGCCTAAAGAGCCTGAAAAACCGGAGATGGAAGAAACAATAGAAACCGCTGCGGCTCAGCCTCCTGTGCCTCCACCCAGACCCCCGGAGCCTCCTGCTGAGACCGATGCTTAAGACTTTTTTGCTCTTCCACAGAAGGCAGAAAGAACTCACAAAAACAGGGTTTTGTTAATCAGTTGGTAATAATTACATGGTAATGTCGGATCAGGTTCTGAAATAAAAAAATTCTGTAATACACTTGATACAAATTGCTGGATCGAAGTTGAAACAGGGAGAAAAATATCATGAAAGAACATAGATGGAGCGATAAAACACCTAAGCAAGGTTTTGTGGCTGCTCATAATTCACCAAAGCTACCTTCAACAAGAGCGGAAGTTCTTGCAGGGGGTGCGTAAGTGCTATAATGGCTGCAAATGAGAGAATAGGGGCATTATGCAAGATGACGGGTGTCAAAGAAGCGCTTCAACAGTTAACGATTCCTGTTTTACATAATGTTGAATTTGATGGGGCAAAATTAAGAGTTCCAAATGCGATGCATTCAGCTCTTGCACTGGATGGCGCAAAAATAGAATATCACAAGTCCGGAGGGAGTTACATTACTGTTGATCCGACTCAAAAACAATTTTTCAGCAAACTTATCGCAGCTTTAGCTGCACGTGAAATCGCTAGAGCAAAGAAGGACCCGAAACAAGCGCTTGGGAATGTACAGATCGCAGAGATCAAAAAGAGAGTGGCAGGTAAGGTATGGGGGAACTTGCCCGAGAATTTGCAAAGCCTAGGATCTAATTAAGCGCCCTTAACAAAGCACTACAAGTGAGCAGAGAAGATTTTTTACTGTATCTTCGTTACCAGCCCTGCTTCTGGGCTCGATGCGCTGGCATATTGCCGCTTGGGCATGCGTCCTGCTTTATAGGCCAGCCTGCCTGCGATGACCGCATGTTTCATGGCGGTGGCCATGGCAACAGGGTCTTTGGCTTCAGCAATCGCCGTATTCATCAGCACGCCGTCACAGCCCAACTCCATCGCAATAGCGGCATCAGAAGCGGTGCCCACGCCAGCATCAACCAAAATAGGCACACGGGCATTTTCTACGATAGTGCGAATGGTGGCAGAGTTGGTGATGCCTAGCCCGGAGCCAATGGGGGCAGCAAGCGGCATCACTGCGACGCAGCCTATCTCTTCAAGCTGTTTCGCAACCTTGGGGTTATCTGTAGTGTATGCCATGACCTGGAACCCTTCTTTGGTCAGTATCTCGGCAGCTTTTAACGTAGCGCTAGTATCAGGATACAGTGTCTTAGCATCGGCAATAACCTCAAGCTTCACTAATATACCCCCGCCCACTTCACGCGCTAAGCGTAAAAGCCGCACGGCTTCTGCTGCGCTATAGCAGCCTGCACTATTGGGAAGATAGGTGTAGTGGGCAGGATCGAGTACATCCTGCACAGAACTTTTATCTCCTGCAAGATTCACGCGACGAAGGGCCACTGTAATAATCTCTGCGCCAGAGGCTTCAATAGAGGCTTTGGCCTGAGCCATATCTTTATACTTGCCCGTGCCTACAAGCAGGCGGGAGTTGAATGCGCGTCCGGCGATGATTAGAGGATCATGAGCCATTAACCGCCCCCGATAAACTGGACGATTTCAATCTTATCGCCTTCCTTTAGCAAGGTCTGCCTATACAAGGAACGCGGTATAATAGTGAGGTTTACTTCCACAGCAACTTTGCGCGTATCAATGCTGTAGCGCTCCACTAACATGGCCACAGTGCTTTCATTATCTAAAGTTTTCGCTTCGCCGTTGATATATGCCTGCATAACGCGTTATAGTACTCTAATATCAGGAGTTAATTATGCACCCCATCGTAATTGTAAACGGCCCTAACCTCAATATGCTTGGATCACGTGAACCGAGCGTATATGGCAGCGAAACTCTGGACGACATTCGCACGCTTTGCGAGAAATCCGCTGCTCCCTTGTCTATAAAGCCGGATTTCCGCCAGAGCAACCATGAAGGCGAGCTGGTGACCTGGATTCAGGAAGCCGGGCAAAAGGCTAAAGGACTTATTATCAATCCTGCCGGCTTTGGCCATACCTCGGTAGCACTCATGGATGCGCTGCTCAGCATTAAAATTCCCGCCATTGAAGTGCATATATCCAATATCTATAAGCGCGAAGAATTCCGCCACCATACCTACACTGCGCGTGCAGTAACTGGTGTGATATCGGGACTGGGTAGTTATGGCTATGTTTTGGCGATAGAGGCGCTTAGCACTATTTTTAAAAAGAATGCTTAAAATAGCGCATCGCGGAGCTTCGGCTTACGCCCCTGAAAATACTCTCACGGCATTTCGCAAGGCCATCGAGATGGGAGCAGACGGTATTGAACTCGATGTGCATCTGTGCAAAAGCGGTGAGCTGGTAGTAATTCATGATAATACCGTCGATCGCACCACTAATGGCAAAGGTCTTGTTGCTGATATGACGCTTGCGCAACTGAAAACACTTCAGATTGCAGGCGGTGAAACCATCCCAACGCTGGAAGAAGTGTTGGATGTGCTTGGTCCGGAACCTTATTGTTTTATTGAAATTAAGCATGCGCAGACCATTTTATCAGTTGCTGAGCTGGTACAAAAATATCTGGCGAAGGGATGGAGCGCACAGAGGCTCTATCTGATTTCCTTTCATCATGATGCGCTTAAAGTAGCTGGTGCAGCATTTCCCTCTCTTACTCTTGGTGTGAGTGTGGAGAAGCTATCACTGCAAGCCATCGAACAGGCGCAGACATTTGCGGCACGTGCGATACTGCCTGAATATCATTCGCTGACTTCACTCATGATTAAAGAGATGCGTCGCTCAGGGCTGAAGCTGTTTACATGGACGGTTAATGAAGCGGCAGACATTGAACGGGTACGCAAGGTAGGCGTTGATGGTATTATGAGCGATTATCCCGATCGCCTTACCACCTAAAAATAATCCATACGGCAAATACAATAAGCCCAAACCCCAGTACCACATTCCATTTAAGTGGTTCGCCTAAATAAAACACGGAAAATAACGCAAATACGACCAGGGTAATCACTTCCTGCAATGTCTTGAGTTCTGCTGCGCTGAATTTGCCATAGCCGTAACGATTAGCGGGAACTTGCAAACAATATTCAAAGAAAGCAATGCCCCAACTAATAAGAATGACAATCCATAAAGGTGAATCGCGGAATTTCAGATGCCCGTACCAGGCAAAGGTCATAAAGATGTTGGAAAGCGTTAGTAGAATTATAGTTTGCATAGCAACATCCTCTATATGCGATGAGATCTCTGAGTATATAATATTGAAAAGTAATTTCTACGGATGCCTTGATGTCGAATTTTCCCCTAATTGCTGATGAATTACTCGCTGCTTATGCGGCAGGTTATTTTCCTATGGCAGACAGCAGAGATGCTACCGAATTATACTGGTATGCACCTGAGCTGCGCGGCATTTTGCCACTTGATGATTTTCATGTGCCGCGTAGCTTACAAAAATTTCTGCGTGATTGCCCTTATGCGGTCAAAGTAGATACGGCTTTTGAGCAGGTCATTCGCGCCTGCGCAAATATAAAAACAGAGAAACGACTGAACACCTGGATCAATGATACTATAATTTTGCTGTACTGTGAGCTTGCACAAAGAGGACATGCGCATAGCGTGGAATGCTGGCAAGACGGACAATTGGTGGGCGGGTTGTACGGCGTTTCTTTAGGCGGTGCATTCTTTGGAGAAAGCATGTTTAGCCATGTGCCAAACGCCAGCAAGGTGGCGTTGGTTGCGTTGGTAGAGCGACTAAAGAATGCAGGCTATACGTTGCTTGATACGCAATATGTGAACGATCATTTAGTACAATTTGGCGTGCAAGAAATCGAAAAGGATGTCTACTTAGAGCTTTTAGAAAAGGCTCTGAACGCTTCCCCTAATCCTTCCACACGTTTCTTGATGGCATCTGACATCAAATCCTGAACTTCCGGTGCAAACGCCACTTCCAACTCATGTTTGCTGAGCGAAAGAATAACCTTGCTGAGATTGCCAGTCATACTGCCCGATATCTGAAAGGCAAGATTGGCTGCAGTGCCTACCACACGTGCCCATGCTTTTTCACGTTCTTTGGCCAGATCGAGCACTTCCCAGCCATGCTTGAGTTTGAACTGATAACGATGATAGAGCACGAGTGCGAGTGTCACACGCTCTGCATGTGAAAGGCCGGTAAGCGTGGATTGAATAATGCGGAAAAACGACCATTCTGCACGGTATTCCGGGTGAATACGCCAGGCGATTTCACTTAAGATACAGGCAGCAAATCGGATGCGCTTATTGCTTTCATTTTCGTCTTCAAACAAAGGAGACATCCAGGCGAATAATTCGCGCGCGTAGCCCGGTACGCGGCCATTTTGTGAGGCTAAATCAGAAGCTGACGCAATTAACGGGTCTTCATTGCGCAGGAAGGGTGAGAGTTTTTCATAGAGATATCCCTCGCGTATACCACTTGCGCTGAATATCACATCTACTGGATCAGTGAGGTCTAATATATGTTCCAGCACAAGAGCGGCAGGAATGAGCGCTTCAGCACGTTTGGCAGGTGCGCCTGCCATTTTGGCGATTTCTTGCGGTGAGGAGTTGGTGATGTCTTTTAATAATTTACGCATCGCGCCGGTCTTGATGGTGTAATGATGCACAATGTCCAGCGGGTATTTTTCTTCCGTCATATGAATATGCGCAATGGCGCGAAAACTGCCGCCGATAGCATAAAAATGCGGCGGATGTGCTTTCTCCAGCCAGCGCTCGCCGTCGAGCGCTTCGCTGATCAGTTTTTTCATTTTATCTTTGTCGCCTTTGCTGGCATCCAGCAGGCGCAACGGGCCAATCGGCAATGTCGTCTGATCGCTGATATTGCCGCGTTCTAACCCAATAAGCTCGATACTGCCGCCGCCTAAGTCGCCTGCCAGCCCTTCCGGCTTATAAACGGAAGAAGCAACCCCTGCTGCTGCTAACCGCGCTTCTTTTTTGCCAGAAATAACGGTAATATTAATGCGGTATTTGCGCTCAAGCCCTTCGACAAACGCGGCGCCGTCTTCTGCATCACGTACAGCGGCGGTAGCCAAAATCTGCAACTCCACCACGTCCATAATACGCACAAGCGCCAGAAAACGCGCAATGGCCGTTTCGGCAAGTTTGACACCCTCAGGGTTGAGCTTTCCGGTGCTGGCAAGTCCCTTGCCTAAAGCACAAAATACTTTTTCGTTAAAAAGCGGCAAAGGTGCGCGCTTGATGGCGTCATACACCACGAGACGAATGGAGTTTGACCCGATATCAATAACCCCCAGACGCCCTTCATGCGGCATTTCGCCAGAATTACGCCAGGGTTCGGGATGGGGGGGAGGAAGCATGGAGTTTATGTCCGCTAAATAGTTATAAAATCAGGGCTTGTAACGAAATATTAATAATTTTTTTATTATAAATTAACACATAATTGTTACTCTCAAACTCTTGCATGAAATTAGTTGGTTTTAAAGCACCAACTCTTACGTGAATGAATAACAATCTATTAAAGGTGTTTATGGTAGTAAAATCCATACAATCAATATTTGAACAAGTGACAGCCATGGGTAATACTTCAGAGAACCCAAATCATAAGGAATTTTTTGAAGAAATCATAGGCAGATGCGTTGCCGATATGGCAGGAATTACCCAATCTAAAGGAGAGGGCAATGAAGCGGCTCCTGGAGCGGTGATTGCAGAAATGTATCAAAAGATTAAAGAAAAACATGGGGACGTAGAAACACGTAATCTTATTCTAAAAAACCTTTCTGGCTATACGAAAGGACAAGTGCATACGCCCCATCCTACCGAAGTGTTTAGCGAAGAGGCGATTGACGCCGAAGAAACTTTTGTTAAGACGCTCTCAGAACTGCCCGAACTTTTCTCGCGCGACATTACAACAGAATTACCACCCGAAAAAGTAATAAATTTAAAACAGGCAATGAGTCAATTGAATGCGGCTATTAAACCACTAGACAGAGCACTTACTATTGATGAAGAAATGCGCAGAAGTATTCGTTTTTCGCAGCGCCAGTTTGATGGTATTCCCATTATTACAAATACCTTGCTGAATGCAGTGCAGATGGATTCTTCGCAATTGTCTTATGAAAATCTGAAGCAATTTTCTCATCTTATTGAGCCAGAAACCTGGTCGCCTGGCGATCAGGATAGTAAGCCTGATATGACGGTGGATATGTTAAAAAGAGGCGTGGCTCTTAATCACCGCGCTATGATGTTCCATTACTATCGCACGCTTACTGTATTGGGGAGCAACCCAAAGATCACACCGGAAGCAAGCGCTGCCATACAACATATCATGTGCCGTTTACTTAAAGCAGGAATTGAGACACCTGCAGGAGAGAGTGAAAAACTTACACCAGACTATGCGACAGATAGGCTTATGGGCAAAGCATCCAAAGCTGCGGGAGGACTTGGAAAAAGATTTGCCAACCAGTATGAGCCCTATGCTTCTCAGCCATTTTTTACAGAATTCAAACGACAACTTCCTGAATTGGCAGTCAATGGGGATAAAGCCTATAATAAGCCGGAAGACTTTTTGAAAGATCTGGAGATGCTCAGAACTAAAATTTCACATATTAAAAATCCAGCACATCCACGAATCTCGGCTATTGATTCTCTTATAGTGCAGGCCATGAACTTTAAAGACTCCGCTCTGCGTGTGCAGATTCGCCAGAATGCAGAAATGCATCGTAAGGTACTCAAGTATTTGGTAGAGAAAATTCCACAGGAACAATTACCAGAAAAATTTAAACAATGCACATTTGCACTAGATGACCCTGATAATGCGGGTGCGGTTGAAATATTACTTGATGAATTTTTATCAGGAACCAATTCAGCATTTGTAAGTACGCTTAAGAGCACTATAGAAACCGAATTAAGAGTCATTACAGAAATAGCACAAATTCCTACACGTCAGCATGTTACCGATGGGGCTCTAACGCAGGGACAGTTTGATTTCTATCAAACCATGGAATCATTTGGGTTTGCTGCGCAACATCCTAATCGTATCCCAAGATACCTTATTGCTGAATGTCGCAGTAACACCGATACACTCAGTGCATTCTTCATGCTCAAAGCGATGGAATCACTCAGAGCACCCGATGCAAAAGAAAAAGTAGAAATAGTCAATCTTGTTGAACATCCTGATCGTGTCAAAGAAACTCCTAATGGAAAATTGCCTGCCAGAGACATGATAGTTGCTTCTATGCAGAACCCCTACTTCAGGAAACATCATATCGAAAATGTTACTTCCTCTAACCATTTGCTTCATGATTATAAATTACAAGGCGGCGATCGCCAAGTATCCGTGGCGGAAGCAAAACGTATGTATGGGCTTGAGGTAAGGGAGGGCGATGAAACTAAAGAAGTGGCTGGTGTTAAAATGATGATGGGTGCGGGTAGCGACGTTACGAAGACAGGAGGAGTAGCTGCTGCCATGGCCATGGCTGATGCAATGGAAAAGACGCGTAATGCACTACTTAACCAAGACCCGCCTATACTATTAATAGATTATATTGGATGTGGTGGAGGAGTGCATCGCACCAGTCCTATTGATGCATCGTTTAGGACTGAGCAAGGGCGATCCATGAGACGGTCAGGAGAAAATGTGGCTCAGGAAGTACTTAAATTGGGCACTCGTCATTTGTTTAACCGACTGGCTATGAACAACCCTGAAAGTGGACAGGAAGTCCCAGCCTCCCCTGGTTTTCTGAGTAGAGAATTTAAGGCTAAAGATCGTGATATATTATGTCGCCTCAATATGGGCAATATGGCAAGCCTGCCGACAAATCCGGGAATGTGGGAAAATATTACCAAACAACGCACCTATGCCATGATGGAGGAATATGAAACATTATATAACTCCGAAGAATTTAAAGCGCTTATGGGCTATACTTCTAAGCCCTTTGTAGATATCACTCAATATGCCGCGCGGCCAGCTGCACGTGTGGGTTCCACTGAAACCCAAAAAACTTTTCCGCCAGCGGTTGATGTAGAAAAAACCCGGGCTATCGGATACGGCGCTGCCCTAAATGCAGCCGGAATCTGTGCCCCAATGTTTTTTGGTGGCAGTAAATACTTAGCCGAAATGGATACCCCTTCTGCTGTTTCACTTCGTCAAATGTATGTTTTGGATCCGAAGGCACAGGATACCATTAATCGCATGACATATGGTATTGTGATGGCAGATATGGATACCGCCTGGAAGTATGTAGGAGATACAGAGCCGCCTGCGGAAGAAACCCTAAAAACATTGGCCGCTACTATTCCAGCCTCTGACAATAGAAAAGAAACCGCGAGACATTGTCTTGCAAAAATTCATCTTGAATATAATGCGGTCGCACAATCGTTATTAAAATTGCATAAGTCACTCGTTGGTCAGCATGGACCAGTGATTAAAACGGGTAAAGATGCAGCAAGTGAGTTGCTTTCTACCCTGCCTCAAGCCTTGCGTGAGCAGTTGGAAATTTCAAAACACAATATTAAAAAACCCAGGCACGATCTTGCTGTATTGTTCCATAAAATGGAGGCAGGTGAAATTCCTCCTGATGCTGTTAAGCGCAGTGAAGCAAACAATCGCAATAGCTATTATGACAATACCATTTATCCTGCGATGGGCACGGTCTATGAAATAACCGAACATACTCCGCGTGCTTATACCCGCCCTGTATGGGCAAAAGAAGTGGAAACGAATAGAAGTAAGACTGCTGTTGTCGCCTAATTATTTTTTTCTGAGCTTATACAAATCCTTAAAGACGGACTTAGCCTTCTTAAGCGCCTTGCCGCGCCCTGATAATGAAGGATTATTCATGAAATATTCATGGGCAGAGAAGCTTTTATCGGTGGCGTGTACGCGTTTATAGCTGCCGTCTTGCTGCAGAATCCACGAGTTCTTTTCATCCTTAATATTTGCCATCATAATCTGGCTCATGATTTGTGCATGTACTGTGGGGTTTTCCACTGGCATCATAGCCTCCACGCGCCAATCAAAATTACGCGGCATCCAGTCGGCAGAAGAAATGAACACTTTAGCGTTGGGCGAGGGCAGGCCATGTCCGTTACCGAAACAAAAAATCCGGGCATGTTCAAGGAATCGTCCGACAATGCTTTTAACCCGTATATTTTCCGATAGTCCCGGTACACCTGGCCTGAGGCAGCAGATGCCGCGTACGATCAGATCAATTTTCACTTTTTGCTGTGATGCCCAGTAAAGACCATCAATTATGGCGGGGTCTACCAGCGCATTCATTTTTGCCCATATGTGGCCGGGCTTGCCTGCTTTGACCATTGCCACTTCATTATCAATCATCTTAAGCAGCGTGCTACGCATATCGCGTGGTGCCAGCACCAGTTTGGCAAGTGCTTTGGGCTGAGTATAGCCGGTGAGAAAATTAAACAGCTGTGCCACGTCTCGACAGATTAACGGGTCGCAGGTAAAGAAGGAAAGATCGGTATACAGCTTTGCTGTGGTAGGATGATAATTGCCGGTACCAAAATGCACATAGGAACGCAGTTTGCCTTCAGCGCGGCGGGTCACCAGTGATACTTTGGTATGGGTTTTTAAATGCACAAAGCCATACACCACCTGTGCACCTGCGCGTTCCAGATCGCGCGCCCATTTGATGTTTGCTTCTTCATCAAACCGCGCTTTGAGCTCAACAATCGCAGTCACTGATTTCCCGGCTTCAGCAGCTTCAATAAGCGCCTGCACAATAGGGGAATCCTGGCTGGTGCGATAGAGTGTCTGTTTGATAGAGACCACATCTTTATCGCGTGCGGCCTGGCGCAAAAACTGCACCACCACGTCAAAACTCTCAAACGGATGATGGACGACGATGTCTTTGGCTTCAATCGCTGCAAAACAGTCACCTCCGTAATCAGTAATACGTTCTGGGAAACGCACATTGTAGGGAGTGTATTTTAAATCAGGCCGCGCAATGTCACAAATTTCGGAAAGATTCGATAATCCGATCATACCTTGTGTGGAGATCACATCTTCTGACTCTACCTGCATCTGCGACATAATAAACTGCATGAGTACGGGTTGCACGGGAGAGGCTACTTTAATACGGATAATCCGTCCGCGGCGCCTGCGCTTAACGGCACGTTCAAAGTAACGTACTAAATCTTCGGCTTCTTCTTCAATATCCAGATCGGAGTCACGCACAATACGCATTAATGTCGATGCGCGCTTCACTGCGCTGGGAAACAACGTTTGCCAATTGAGCTCAATGACATCTTCCAGTTTGACGTATCGCAGGGTGCTTTTGCTTTTCTTCTTGTGCGTCGGCAGTGCAATAAAGCGGGGTAATTTTTGCGGGAAGGGAATAACGGCAATCTGCTCCTGTTTTTTATTTTCGCGCGTAAACAGAAAAAGTTGGGCTATACCAAGATTGGGAAGGAAGGGGAATGGATGTGCCGGATCAATCGCAATGGGGGTGAGGACAGGAAATATATTTTCAATAAAATAGGTCTCCAACCATTTTACTTCCGTAGTATCCAACGTGTTACGTTCTTCAATGCTGATGCCATTATTTTCCAAATCCGCACGTAATTTTTTCCATACTTTCTGCTGCTGATCGACTAGATCACGTGAGGCCTTATTAATACGGTGCAATTGTTCTTCAGGCGTTAGGCCATCATCGCTCATCAGATCAGAACGCAGGCGTATATGGTCCATGAGTCCTGCTACGCGTACCATGGTAAATTCATCAAGGTTTTTTGCAGAGATAGATAAAAAATGTACTCGCTCCAGTAAAGGATTGCGCTTGTTGGCAGCTTCCTCTAGCACACGCTCATTGAAGGCAAGCCAAGACAATTCGCGGTTAATGAAGCGCGTCGGATTGTGCAGTGCGGCATGTTTTTTGCTGGATTTATGCGACATAGTGTCCGTAATCTAAGGTCTCCTTTGTAAACAGTAAAGACACAACGTGAAAACGCTCTATTTATTACGTCATGCTAAAGCAGAACCCGGCAGTAAAGAGCTTGGTGACAGAGACAGACCGCTCTCTGTGCGTGGGCGTGAAGCATGTGGGTTAATAGGAATCTATATAAAAACAAAAGGTTATAAGCCCTCTCTTATTATTTCTTCTCCTGCGGCGCGTACACGCGAAACTGTGGAACGTGTCGTAAAGGCTGCGGATATAAATCCACTGCAGCAATATATTGATAAGCTCTATCTTGCGACAGCAGATGAGATTCTACATTACGTGCGCTTAGTAAATGACACGCTGCCTAGTGTCATGGTGGTGGGGCATAACCCGGGCATGCATCATGCGGCGCTGGTACTTGCTCAAGCAGAACGCTCAGCTTTGCGGATGGGCTTAGAACTTAAGTATCCCACTGCTACATTAAGCGTATTACAGTTTGATTGTGAGTACTGGCATGAACTGGATATGGGTGCTGGCAGATTGATAGATTTTATAATGCCCGGACAGCTTAACTAAACCACCCAAAATACAACATTCCTATCGCTAATATTAATGCCCCTAGACCAATACAGGCTAGCCAAATTATCCATATAGTGGGGTGTATTACTGACATGTGTGGTTTGTAACTGTATTTCAGAAATACAAAGAATAATGGCAAAATTGGATTAAGATAGCGCCCAAAAAACCCTATAACGACAGGTGACTCAAGGCCTGTCCAGACAATATATATCAGAGTGAGCATTATCAGAAGAGATACTGAAAGTATGCTTGTAGTGAGCAACTGTGTATTTTTACTATATGTTACAGTATTATGAGATGTGTCATACATAATGACCGCAGTAAAAAGAATTATAATTGTGAGATAGATAACTATTGGAATAATCCCCGTTGCCTCCAAAGTGCCCAGTATTCTCATAGGTGCGTCATTCCCTAATATTCCGATAAGCGCTTGGGGAAAAAATAACGTAGAAAATAAAGTTGTGGCTATTATTTTCAGAAAAATAAACGGATGATTTAGTATAAAAGCTATTTGCTTATCCGGATATACATATCCTCCCCAGGTATGATAATTTATAGCTGAGAAATTACTTTGTTTTGTAATAAGCATCCAGCCAATGCTTGCGGCGATGCCTGGCAGAATTATTATACCCAGAGAAACAAAGCGGAAGAAAGAAGATGGGAAGCGGCTGCTAGGTATAGCAAGCGCTAGTAGGGGAAGAAGGATATAAAATCCTTTGGACTGGGTCAGCAAGAAGGCCATAATTGCAATCCACAAAATATCTTTTGCTGATATCATATTGCGCCGAGTGATTTCCTGTAGCGTACATGCAATAAATAAAAAAGAAAAACCATCGACCACTGCATCTGTATTAAGATAGCTGCGATAAAATGCAATGGTGGGAAGGAGTGCAAGGGCACACA
>Ga0206897_1006_pt3 | contig 51599 bp, 28 predicted proteins | sample Alteio_BWOrgHeat_49_FD_152972 | JGI IMG/M metagenome (GOLD analysis project Ga0206897, IMG submission 152972) | Enriched cells from forest soil in Barre Woods Harvard Forest LTER site, Petersham, Massachusetts, United States -... | ecosystem: Environmental > Terrestrial > Soil > Temperate forest >... | reverse complement strand
CCTTGCAGGGAGATTTTTACAAAGTATGATCAGGTTATTGCGGAAGTTCAGGTATGTTTTAAATGGGTTTGATTTAGGCAGCATTCCTCCGCCATAATGCAATACTTCTGAATTGGGGCAGTACATAATTTTATATCCCTTTAGTTTCATTCTCCAGCAAAGATCTATCTCTTCCTGGTGAGAAAAAAGGTCTTCATCGAAGCCACCCATTTCATGAAATACAGATGCTTTTATAAATAAGCACGCCCCCGTAGCCCAAAAAATTTCCTTCTCATCATTATATTGCCCTTCATCTTTTTCAATGGTATCGAAAATACGGCCGCGACAAAAAGGATAACCGTATACGTCAATATATCCCCCAGCGGCACCGGCATATTCAAACATTTGTGGCTGGAAGAATGATTTTATTTTGGGTTGAACCGCAACCACCTCAACCCTGTTCTTCAGCATTTCTACCGGTCCTTTTACCCAATCGGCGGTAACTTCTACATCTGAATTAAGTAACACATAATAATCAGCCTTTATCTGGCTGAGCGCCATATTATACCCAACAGCAAAACCGCCATTCAATGGATTCTGTATCAAATGAACATCAGGATAATTTTTCTTCAGATATTCGACAGAATCGTCATTTGAAGCATTGTCGGCAACATATATATCAGCCTGGTTAGCAGTATGTGCAACAACCAAAGGAAGAAACTGTTCTAAAAACTTTTTTCCGTTCCAGTTCAATATAACCACTGCTACCTGCATACTATTTCAATCAGGTAAATCAGCGTGGATTATTGAATAAGTCCTGTGTATTGGTTGCATTCTGGTTAGGCATAGGCAACGTATTATCATCTACACTGGTAGGTGGCATAAGCAATTGACCAAAGAGCACTTGTTGCCATTGCCTGTTTTGCACCTCGCCTTTTGCTGTTGAATGCAACAGAACAAAATCATTAGTAGCCAATGCAGGCTCATAAAAAATGAATTTCTTATCCGATTCTCCATCTGCCAGTTTATAATATTCCCATATTTCATATGGGTAACTATCGGCATTAATTGTTTCCTGATCGCGTTGGCTTGGTGACCCATATTGAAGGTAAACCCTGCCCCTGTCTGTTTGATAGCCTTTTTTGTACGATGTACCAAACTTACGGTTGACCAATAATACCTGGGCATGATAGTCGTCCCAGGCTTTCTTTGGATCAGTTGGGTTATGAGCCACCCAAAAATTATAAAAGAATCTTTTCAGCATGTTTTCATCAGATCCCTGGCTTATTGAATTGATAAAATACCTGTCATCAGAATGCGCTATAGGACCAAGCGAGCTGATATAATCCCTGAGTGAGTCCATATTTTTTATTGACTCCACAAAGGTTCCGGCAATATTTACGTTAGTTAGGTTTTTATCTACCGATGCCATTGTAACAGCAGGATTGTTCCGGATAAAACCAAAACTACGTGAGGTTAATACTTTATTATCCTTATCAATAACATCCACTACCAGGTCATACCTTCCCGTATGCAGTTTTTCAATATTAAACCCTCCCAAAATAGGCACTACAGTATCGGCAGTATGAACTGCAACCTTCGTATAATCACTTAAAACAACCTGGCTTTCTGCTGACTGAAGGTAATACTTCACCACAAATTTTGAAGCCTGAAGAATTTTAGGGGTGTTATATATTTCAGTATAGAAGCTAAGCGTTTTCATCTCTTCCGGGTAAAAACTATATACATACGGAATCATATTATAACCACTCTTACTTATAGCGCTTGAACTTTCCGCAGGTGAGTAAGACATAAGCAATTCAGCATCTGATATAGCTATACTATCTGATGAATACCCTACAGACACCTTACCTTTTACAGAAACAACTTTTGCCAAAGGGTTATTAACGTCTTCTATTTTTATTTGAACGGAATAATCTCCCTTAGACAACCAATATCTTTTAACGCCACTGAAATCAGGCCTTCTGTTCGCGCTGTCGGTAGTTCTTTTTGAACTTATACTATCATCTTTATCAGGTTGGGCAGGAACCTTTACTTCTTTCAAGGCCATTTTTTTATTTGTATCTCCAACAAAAGGGCTCAATATGTTGTATGTATCCGATTTTTTCACGCTATCGCCCTCCTTAAACTCGATCGATATTTTTACTTTCCCTTCATATTTACCATCAGCCTTTTTTTCATACACAATAGTGCTTCCGGATATAGTAATGTATGTTTCAAAATACGTATTGCCTGATGGTGTAACAAATGAAGCTGTACTCAAATAAGCCTCAGGGCTTTTTGTTTGGGTAAATGCTCCCATACTGCTCAGCAGTAATCCGGTTAATATGAATCTTTTTATACGCATAATTATTCTCTTACAAAGTTATGAAAAACAATAATGCCACTATCCTAGCTTTTCGTTTATTTTGATACTTCGAATATAGCCAGAAATGGCTGAGAATTAAGCCCCTACTTATCCTTCACCATATTATAAGGAGTGAACTGTGAAAAAACGGCCGCGAATGGAGAGGAATAATTCAATTTAAGATACTTTCTTACTTTTGAAACATATAAAAAACAGCATGGAAAAGATAACCTTAATAACAGGAGCAACTGCAGGATTCGGAGAAGCAATAGCACATGAATTTGCTGCGCATAAGTATAACATAATTATTACTGGAAGAAGAGCTGAGAGGCTTGAAAAGGTAAAGGGTGAATTGGAAAAGAAACATGGTGTTAAGGTAATGGCCCTGAACTTTGACGTACGCAAACTGGAAGATGTAAAAAAGAATATTGCATCATTACCCGCTGAATGGCAAAATATAGATGTGTTAGTTAACAACGCCGGATTGGCAAGTGGGTTAAATAATATTCAGGAAGGCGATACCGAAGATTGGGAAAAGATGATAGATACAAATATTAAAGGCTTGTTATATGTTACCCGTACCGTTGCACCCCTGATGATAAAGAATAAGAAAGGGCATATTTTCAATATTGGTTCAGTTGCCGGTAAGGAAGTTTATGCAAACGGCAATGTGTATTGCGCCACCAAACATGCGGTTGATGCACTTACCAAGGCTACACGCATTGATCTGTTACAGCATGGCATTCGTGTCACAGGCATATGCCCCGGTATGGCTGAAACAGAATTTTCTATTGTCCGCTACCATGGCGATGAAGCTAAAGCAAAGAATGTATACAAAGGCATTGATGCATTAACGGCGCAAGATATTGCCGAAGTAATATATTTTGCAGCATCGCGCCCGGCGCATGTGAACATAAGCGATGTAGTTATTACACCGACACAACAGGCGACTGCTACTTACGTAGTGAGAAGGGAGGCTTAAAGAGAACCTATCATCTTCTTCGGGTCAACCCACTGATCGAACTGCTCGTTGGTAACAAGGTTCAGATCTAATGCAGCCTGGCGGAGTGTTTTGTTTTCCTTATGTGCTTTCTTGGCAATTTTGGCAGCATTCTCATAACCAATATGTGTATTGAGTGCAGTAACCAACATCAATGAATTTTCAAGGTTCTTGTTAATATCAGCAAGGTTTGGTTCTATACCAACAGCACAATGTTCATTGAATGAATTACATGCATCGCCGATCAACCTCGCAGAGTTAAGCAGGTTGAAAATGATTACCGGTTTAAATACATTCAATTCAAAATGGCCATTCATACCTCCTACACTTATTGCCACATCATTACCCACTACCTGTGCGGCAACCATTGTCATAGCCTCACACTGAGTAGGGTTTACTTTGCCAGGCATAATTGACGAGCCCGGTTCATTCTCAGGAATTAATATCTCACCTATTCCGCAACGAGGACCCGATGCAAGTAAGCGAACATCATTTGCAATTTTCATTAACGATACCGCTAATTGTTTTAGTGCACCCGATGTTTCCACCATTGCATCATGTGCCGCTAATGATTCGTATTTGTTCTCTGCCGTTACAAATGGTAACCCTGATACCTTGGAAATTTTCTCTGCAACCAATACTGCATATCCCTTAGGAGTATTTAATCCTGTACCCACTGCAGAGCCGCCCAATGCCAATTCTGAAAGGTGTGCAAGAGTGTTTTTCAATGCTCTCAGTCCATGATCTAATTGCGATACATAACCGGAAAATTCCTGACCTAATGTTAACGGAGTTGCATCCATTAAGTGAGTGCGACCAATCTTAACAATATCCTTAAATGCTTTTGCCTTTTTATCCAGTGTATCACGCAATAACTGAACATTAGGGATAGTGTTTTCTACTATCAACTTATATGCTGCAATGTGCATAGCTGTCGGGAATGTATCGTTCGATGATTGTGATTTATTCACATCGTCGTTCGGGTGAATGGCTTTCTTTTCATCCATTAAACTACCGCCCAACAATACATGTGCACGGTTAGCCACTACCTCGTTCACATTCATGTTCGATTGTGTGCCGGAGCCTGTTTGCCAAACAACTAATGGGAATTCATTATCAAGTTTTCCGGCTAAAATTTCATCACACACTTTTCCAATAATATCACATTTCTCTTTTGGCAATACACCTAATTCAGTATTGGCTTGTGCTGCCGCTTTTTTCAAAATAGCAAAAGCATAAATCACTTCAATAGGCATTTTGTTTCCGCCTATTTTAAAATTGTTGCGTGAACGCTCAGTTTGTGCGCCCCATAATTTGTCAGCAGGTATCTGCACTGGGCCCATTGTGTCCTTTTCAGTTCTGAATTCCATAGCTTTTGGTTTTAAGGTTTCCATGTTATTTTAAAATTTCAATTATTATTAAGTAGGCAAGCATTTTTCCCAAACTTCTCTTTAAATAGCACTTCTTTCTCAATAATTTCTTTAGGTGTAACTGTCTTAGGAAGTACCATTAAAATTGAAAAGTTGAAATTAAGTGAATATTTTTCATCTTCATAAACCAATCTTTTCAAAGTCTTATTTCCACCATGTCCATTGCTTCTAATATACGCGCTCCATCTTCCCCAAATTCCATCCTTTCCGTATGCAGCTCCCACATAAAGCATTCCAGTTTTTGAATCACTTATCAGATAAATCCCATTAATAATCGATAGTACATTTTTCCAGTCACTATATTGATTATTTACAATTTCTTTTAGCTCCCTATATTTAAGAGTAAAACCTGCATAATCTGTAAATTGCTGATAGTGAAGCCCATGTTGGATTTCTATTACTTCTTTCTCAATTTTAATTGATTGATGCCAAGCTCTCGCAGAAGATGGAACACCCCAATTTATTATAACCCGTTCCTTCAAGTCTTCAAAACCTGATTCTTCTCTTGTTTCGTAATGAAATCTTTTTCCAACTTTTTTTTTACTCAAAACCCTATATACCCCTATGAATCTTGACCTCATCCCATCCTCCCCTAAAAATGAAACTACATAATCAACTTTACCAAAAACATCTTGTGCCTGATTATTCTGATAATTGGTGAATGTTTTAGGGTCCTCACGATAATCATTATATAAGTCAAGTCCATGCTCTTTATGCCTTGCAAGTTTGATTCTTGATTTCTGATTGAGGCCCCTATTGAATAATAACTCCTGTATTGTTATCATTCTTATTTCAATAAAGTAATTACGTTTTGCGGTGGCCTGCCAATAATGGCCTTGTTTCCTTCAATGGCAATAGGCCTTTCAATAAGTATAGGGTTCTTGCTCATTACCTTTATCCATTCTGCATCGCTAAACTTCTTGTTCTTAAATTTCTTTTCGAAGAATGGTTCTTTTTTACGTAATAAATCGGCTGGCTTCAGACCAAGCTTCTTTAATAAATCTTTTAGTTCTTTTTCGGTGGGCGGAGTTTTAAGGTATTCCACTATTTCAGGTTCAACTCCTTTTTCTTCCAGTAAACATAATGCTTCTCTGCACTTCGAACAACGCGGGTTATAATATAAAGTAACCTTCTTTTTCATTGTTATTTATTCTCCGTCCTGTTGGGCAGGTACTGATACTCTTAATCTATTTGCAACAAGTTTCTGGTATTCTTTTCTTGTCCTTACCAGGTCGCATGCCATAAACACTGCATGGCGGAATGATGCTTCCGATGCTTTGTTCTTTCCTGCAATATCATACGCTGTACCGTGGTCAGGTGAGGTGCGGATAACCGAAATACCTGCGGTAAAATTAACACCGGTTTCAAATGCCATATATTTAAATGGAATCAGTCCCTGGTCGTGATACATGGCAAGCACAGCATCAAATTTCTGGAATGCATGGTTACCAAAAAAGCCATCTGCCGGATACGGACCATATGCCAATAAGCCATCCTTTTGCGCCTTATTAATTGCAGGTTTAATTATTTCCTGTTCTTCCTTACCTAGTGTACCACCATCGCCTGCGTGTGGGTTAAGGCCTAGTATTGCAATGCGTGGTTTTTCAATACTAAAATCTTCCTTCAGGGTTTTATTCAGTATACTTAGTTTCTTCAATATCTTCTCAACCGAAATAGAAGCAGCCACTTCTGAAACAGGAATATGCTCAGTCAATAAAGCCACTCTCAATTCACCTGATATAAGCATCATGACTGAATTGCCTTTCCCAAAACGTTGGTCTAAGTAACCGGTATGTCCTGCAAAAGGAAATTCTTCGGAATGTGTATTATGTTTATTGATGGGCGCTGTAACCAATGCTTCAATCTTTCCTCTTTCTAATGCTTCGCAAGCGGTAGTTAACGATTTCACTGCATACAATCCACCAGCAGGAGTTTCTTTTCCCAACTCCATTGGAACTTCTTCGTTGTAACAATTATACAGATTGAACTTTCGTGCAGGAATATTATCGAGACTGTTGATCATATTATAATTGAAGTGCTCAGCCTGCAATACTCTCCGGTGATGTGCAATTGTTTTACCTGAACTGAAAAGTACAGGTGTACATATTTCAAGCATGGTCGGATCAGAGAAAGTTTTGATAATAACCTCCAACCCTATTCCATTTACATCGCCCTGCGAAATACCAACTATTACCGGCTTGCGGGTAGGTAATGGCTGAGGTGTAACAGGGGTTTCTAACATATAGCTTATAATTTAACAGCTTCAGGTAATGTCATACGATGTACCGTAACACCAAATTTTCTTAAAAAGTCAACTCCTTCGTCAGATGGAATTCCCTTGTAGTCAGCATATGAATTAAGATAATATACATGCTTTATACCGGCTGTAAATATCATACGTGCGCAGGCAAGGCAAGGTGAAAGGGTAACATACATAGTAGAACCTTCAATACTTGCTTTATTCTTGGCTGCATATATAATAGCATTCTGTTCGGCATGAATAGCCAATGAACATCCACCTTTACTGTCGCGTGGGCATCCATGTTCAGCCCATTCTTCATCACAGTTATGTGTTCCGGCGGGCGGGCCATTATAACCAAGCGATATAATGCGGGTGTCTTTACACATTACCGCTCCCACATGCATTTTAACACAGTGCGAACGTTGAGCCAGCTTTACGGCTAACTCCATATATATTTCATCAAAACTCGGGCGATCCATAGGGTATATTTCTAAGCCGTCCAAAAATACAATTAAATATGGTAAATGACACAACCTCTCAAAGGTTTGAATCCTTGTCATGGCTAAAGCCCGATTTCCTGTTGCATTCCGTTTAACCCCAGACTTAAGTCTGGGGTTATTATAATAGATATTAGTCAAGGACTTTAGTCCTGATCTATTAAATTTTATAAAGTAACCGTTACATTTGCAACAGCGCTATATATATGTAATGAGCAAAACTGCCTCTCCTTCAGCCCGTTTATTAAAAACCTTTTCGCTTGCGGCTGTTATATTCCTTACCGTTTCGGGTGGGCCATACGGACTTGAGCCACTAACACAATATGCCGGAAAGAATGGAGCGCTTTTACTTTTATTACTTGTTCCGCTTTTGTGGGACCTGCCAAGTATTTTAATGGTATTGGAACTAAACAGTCTTATGCCCGTAAATGGTGGTTATTACAAATGGGTAGATAGGGCACTTGGCAAGCGATGGGCCTTTTTTGAAGGATGGTGGACCTGGCTTTATTCGTTTACCGACCTGGCCATTTACCCGGTGCTATTCGTTACCTATGTAGGCTATTTTTTTCCGGTCATTCAGGAATGGAAAGTGCCTATTATGCTTGTTATTATATGGGGCAGTGCCGGCTTAAATATATTGGGAATAGTACCTGTGGGAAGGGTTTCGCTTATACTTGGCGCAATTATAATCATACCTTTTCTTGCGCTTTTCGGAACTGCTTTTTTTAGTTCTTCCATACATTTTACTATGCCAACGCCCAGCCTTAACGGAATTGGGTTTTCAGCTATTGGCATGGCGTTATATACGGTAATGTGGAATTTTCTGGGCTGGGACAATACAACTACCTATGCAGGTGAGGTTGATAAACCTGTCCGGTCTTATATCATTTCAACATTCATAGCCTTTGCGCTGGTAATATTTTTATATGTTGTCACAACATACATCACCCAAAACTCCGGTGTTAATTTTGCTGAATTGAATGATAAAATGTACCCCTTACTCGGGCAAAAAATTGGTGGCCAATGGTTGGCAGCAATGCTTGCTGTAGGTGGTATGGCAAGTGCTTTGGGAATATTCTCAGCAGTTATGCTATCTATATCACGCATTCCAAAATCAATGGCTGACGACAAATTATTACCCAAATGGTTTGCTATTGAGCATAAACGGCTCAAAACTCCATATGTGTCCATATTGATCACCTCAATAGTTGTAAGTTTTATGGCATTAAAATCGTTCACTGAATTAATAGTGATTGACGTAATATTATACGGTGCGGGAATAGCACTCGAATTTATATCATTGGTTGTGCTACGCATAAAAGAACCGGATGCCCCCCGCCCTTTTAAAATCCCACTAAACACATTTCTACTTACTTTACTAATGATATTACCAATAGGTGTATATGCTGTTGCACTTATAGGAGAATTAAGCAATCCTGAAGGTTCAAACACCCAGATATATTTTGCAATTGGAGCATTGCTTACAGCACCTATAGCATGGCTTGTTGTTAAATGGAGTAGTAAAGAGAATAGCACTACTGACACACCGAATATTTAATTCCTTCGCATCAGGAAAATTATACCTTTGCCTCCACTATTCAGCAATTAATTTATAACCCTAAATACAATAAACAATATGTCATTAGTTGGAAAACAAGCCCCGAATTTTGAACTCCCTGACCAGGACAAGAATATGGTTAAATTAGATTCATTCAAAGGCAAGAACGTTGTTCTGCTTTTCTTCCCTGCAGCATTTACAGGTGTATGTACTAAGGAAATGTGCGAAAGCCGTGATTCACTTTCTTATTTTAATGGAATGAATGCACAGGTAATTGGCGTATCTGTTGATATGCCTTTTACATTAGCTAAGTTCAAAGAATTGAATCAATTGAATTTCCCTCTTCTTTCAGACTTTAACAAAGAAGCAATTACTGCTTTCGGTTGCAAATGTGATACTTGGGTGATGAACCTGCATGGTGTTGCTAAGCGTTCTTCATTTGTAATTGATAAAGACGGCGTAGTTCGTTTTGAACAGATACTTGAAGTAGCAGGCGATTACCCTGATTTTGCAGGTATTAAGAAAACACTGGAAGGATTGAAATAATTTTTTCAGGTTTTATTAAATGGCGGCTATCTGAAAAAGATGCCGCCTTTTTTTATTCCTTTGAAAGCACCTTAAATTCAAACCAAAACAGGAAGCGGGTAAATTGAAATGAAACCCAACAAAGGAATTTTTCCCATACATTCATTTTCTCCAGGTATTCAGAGTATGTTACGTGGTGACATTGCGCTATTACTTTTTCCAGTTCATCTTTAACTACCTGGCAAAAAGCAGCATCGAACACCTCAATATTTGTTTCCACACTGCTATAATGGCTAAGATGATTTATATTATATGAGCCTATGGAAGCCCATTTATCGTCAACCAGGTTAATCTTTCCATGCAGTATGGTTTTATCCCATTCATAAATTTCCATTCCATGTCTGAACATCCATGCATATAAATACATAGTTGCACGCTTGGCAAGTTGCACGTCCGATATTCCGGGCACTATTATCTTCACCTTTACTTTTCTTTTCAGTGCCCTCTTCAAAATTCTGAGTGCCTGATGCCCGGGCAAAAAATAACTTGCCATAAAGGTTACCGATACATGAGAATGCCTTATCGCATTCCGTAAACTTTTCGATATCTTATCTTTACCGAGTAACCAATCATTCTGGCTCACCTTAACAGGTATTGTTTCAGCATTCACTGTAGCTGGCGTAAGGGTTTGTAATAGTTTTTTTGTCCGCATTCTATATCCCTTGCCTTTCCAAAGTGCAAGGCAAACAGTTTTAATTTGAGTGCAAACAGGGCCTTTTATATATACCGCATAATCGAGCCAGGGGGTTTCCGGGCCATCAACGCGGTATTTATCTTCTACATTTATTCCTCCAATAAGCGATTCAGCCTCGTCACCCAAAATTATTTTATGATGCAATCTCCTTCCAAATCGCATACGGTAGTTTCGAAAAAGAGGTGAAAATTTCCTAAATTGAATACCACTCTGCTCTATTTCTTTTATGGCGTTATTGCTTAAACTGTTTGAACCAAATGCATCGACCAGTAAATTCACTTCAACACCCCTTTTTACGGCATCTTTCAATGCATCGATCACTAACCTTCCGGTAGAGTCATCAATAAATATATAGGTCTGAAAATGAATGACTTTCTTACTGTTTTGTATTACGGAAAGTGCCCGCTCAAAAAAATCATTCCCACTTTTAACAAGCACCACCTCATCGGCCTGTGAAAAGCTGTTCCCTTTACGCTTTCTATATGTCCTGCTACCGCTCAAATTGTTGTTAAAACAGGGTTATACCTTATAAATTTCAGATGTGCGCTAAATTACAAATAAGGTTTAATAAGACCCTTAAATCACCAAAAAAGGGTGGTTTTTCACGAATTCCTTGTGTATAAGTTCAAATCTTTGTTCACAAAACGCGGTTTTAATCCATGCATATTTGCTTAATATTTAGTATATTGTATGCCAAATACTAATAGCAGAGCATTAATCTAAAGCGAATTTTGAGGAAATAATGACATTTTTTTACAGGAAAATATTTCTACAGGCTATTGTTCTGGCTGGTTTTCTTTCAACAAATATTGTTGCTCAGCGAACTCAGTCAGCTGTAAAAAATGTATCTGCCCCCATAAAAAAGGGCCTTGAATGGAATGTTTCTCCTTTCGATAATAAAGTGTTTATAGAAAACAAGGGGCAGTTTGATATCAGTGATATAAGCAAAGACAAAGTTCTCTATTCAGCCACCATAGGCAGTGTTCAATTATATTTTACCTCGCATAGTATTCTGTACAGCTATAATGAATATAGTAAAGATGCTACAGAAAAACCTATTGCACGTACACTAGTTGCCGACTGGAAAAATGCTAACAATAACGTAACTATAAGTGCCGAACATGGCTTAAGTTACGCCTATCATTACCCGAGCGGAAAAAGTAATACTATAATTGCCGGCATATACAGGAAAATAATTTATCGCAATTTGTATCCCGGTATTGATGTTGAATTTTACTTTCCCGATAAAAAAGAAGGTTTTGAGTATGATATAGTTGTTCATCCGGGAGCAGATATTTCGCAGGTAAAGCTTGCCTATGGTAATGCAACTAATCCGATAATAGATTCGAAAGGAAATGTACTTACCAATACAGTGGTTGGAGAAATAACTGACCACACTCCTTCTGCTACGGCAGCTGATGGCGGAACCGTTAAAGTGAAATATATAGTGAATGGTAATGAAGAAGGACTTCAATTTACCGGTACGTACGACAAAACAAAAACCATAACAATAGACCCTTGGACTACCAACCCTAAGTTTACCGGCACGTGTAACAAAGCATACGACCTTGATTATGATGTTAATGGTAACGTATATGTATACGGAGGTTATACTACATTTCAGCTAGTAAAGCTTAATAGTGCCGGAACTATACAATGGGCATTTCCGGCTGGTAGTATTGACGGAGCCATATATGGTGGCCTGGCAGTAGACCCTAAAAGCGGAACATCGTATTTAATAGAAGGTGCCCGTGCGGCAGGTGTACGAATACTGAAGGTAAATTCTGCTGGAATACTTGTCACTACTTCAGGACCTGATGCGAACATGAATGAAATGTGGCGGCCTCTTTTCAATACTTGTAATAATAACCTGGTAATTGGTGCCGGTGGAACCAAAGCCGGAGCTAACACACAGGCCACTTTGGTTGATACTTCGTTTACAACCTTTACAAATGTTAACGTGCTTGGTGCAACTGCTGCAGGCCATAGCATGGTGCTGGCAACAATGGATCCATCAGGAGCTTCCTGTTACATGGCTGTGGCAAAATCTGCCGTAATTGACCCTAAAAAATTCAATAATGTATTGGTAAAGCTTCCCTTGCCTAGTCTTAGCCCAAATTTATTTTCTGTTCCCGATGGCTATAAGTTTGTTGAGCTTGCAAGTATTAATTACGTAGGTAATGGAATTGGCGCTACAAATGGAATGAATGGAATGTCAGCAAGTTTGAATTGGCTATACCTGTATGACGGTGGCGAACTAAGAAGATTCGATAAAAAAACAGGCGCACTTAAAGATAGCGTAAAGGTTACAAGTGATCCGTATAGTTGGGGTGGTTTAGCTGCTGATATATGCGACAACATTTATGTAGGTTCAAAAAAATGGATAAGTGTTTACAATTCCTCATTGATCTTGGCTGACACTATAACATTGCCTGATACTGTTTACGATGTAAAGGTTGATGCAAGCCGCCAGGTAGTTCTTGCATGCGGAAAAGGATTTGTACGTTCGGTTAATGTTCCCTTCTCTCCTCTTTCTATAGCCGGCACAAATGCTACCTGTTCATGTAATGGAATTGCCACAGCTAACTTATGTGGTGGTGCCGATACCAGCAATGTTACGTATTTATGGAGCAATGGAAAAACCACACAAACCATATCGGGCTTATGTGGCGGGAAATATAAAGTAACTGTTACGCTAGGTGGATGTGTGCCTGTAAAGTATATTGATTCGATTAACATAATTCAACCAACACCACTGGTAGCAACCATAACTTCAAAAGCAAATGTAAAATGTAATGGCGGTGTTGGTAATGCCACTGTTACTGTTACAGGTGGCTCAAAGCCGTACAAATATTCATGGACTCCTTCGGGCGGAACAAATGCATTAGCTGACTCTTTATTTGCAGGAAGCTATACGGTTACTGTTACCGATTCAAATAAATGTACAGCAACAACTACAGTTCTAATAACCCAGCCGCCTGTTTTTACAGATACAGCCACCGGTAATTATGCGCATTGTGGCAAAAGCGACGGAAAAGCAATTGCAACTGTAACAGGTGGTGCAAGCCCTTATGTTTACGCATGGTCACCTGGTGGACAAACAAAAGCCAGTGCTACCAATTTAACGGCAGGTACTTATGTTTCTACTGTTACCGATGCAAATGGATGTACGGTGTCATCTGTTATCATAATTCCTGACTCGGGAGTATCTGCTTCAATAAGCGGAATAACCGCTGAAAAATGTTTCGGACAAAGTACGGGTTCTGCTACAGTTAGTATGACCGGTGGAAAACCAGGCTACACCTATTCATGGTCGCCAGGCGGGCAAACAAATGCCACTGCTGTAAATCTCTCATCAGTATTATATATTGCCAGTGTTAAAGATGCTAACGGATGTATAGCCTCAGATACGGTTACCATATTACAGCCACCAAAGCTTGTAATAAATATGGAAGCGGTTAATGTAGGCTGCACCGGTGGAAGTACCGGTAGTGTTACAGCTGCAACAAGTGGAGGAACATCTCCTTATACATATTCGTGGAGCAATGGTGGTACCGATTCAACTATTTCAGGGCTGGATAGTGGAAGATATTCTGTTACTGTAATTGATATAAACGGATGTTCGGCAAAAGATACTTCTACTATTACACAACCGGCAAAAGGATTGACAACGGTCGTAGTAAGCTCTAAGGGGGTTTCCTGCAATGGTGGAAAAAATGGAACTGCAACAGATAGTTCCAGTGGAGGCACCGCCCCATATAGTATTAACTGGGGAATACCGGGAGATACAACAGCAACAGCAGACAGTCTTTCTGCAGGAACATATGTAGTTACTGTTACCGATGCAAATGGTTGCTCTGCCACTACCAGTATAGCCATTGCACAGCCATCTGCAGCACTTGCCGATACTATTATAAGTACAAATAATAAATGCTTTGGAGATAGTAATGGTACTGCATTTGTCATACCATCAGGTGGTACAAAGCCCTATACCTATTTATGGAGTCCTGTAGCAAGCACAACTGATACCATTGTGAAACTTCCAGCAGGCACATATAACGTAAGTATAACCGACTCAAACAAATGTAATGGTGCGGGCTCTGTTACTATAACGCAACCGGCTCACTTAATAATTGGAATAACAACAACCCCGACACCTTGCAATAAAAACAACGGAAGTGCTACAGCAATTGTAAGCGGAGAGCCATATACGTTTTCATGGAAACCAGGATCAAATACCTCAGCGAAAGATTCAGGCCTTGCAGCAGGTACATATACGGTAACAGTTACCGATACCAGCGGTTGCAAAACAGATACTGCAGCAATAGTACCGCATAGTATTCCACCTAAGGTTACTGCAAGTTCTATTCCTGCTACTTGCGATAGTTCGAATGGATCGGCCATTGCCCATGCAACGGGCGGAGTTGGATCTTATACCTATTCATGGAAACCCGGTGTACAAACCGGTGATACGGCTACAAGAATCGGCCCCGGTATTTATACAGTTACAGTAAGCGACTCAAATGGTTGCAAAGATACCGCCATTACCATTGTAGGCGATTCGGGTGTTAGTACAAGCTTTGGTAATATCAGCGACATAAGCTGCTTTGGCTTAACCAATGGAAGCGCTACAGCAAATATGGTAGGAGGAACCAGCCCATTCAATTATTCATGGAGTGATGGGCAAACTACATCAACAGCAAACAATCTTAGTGTTGGAACATATACCGTAATTATTACCGATGTACATAACTGTACAGTAACAGATACTATTAAAATAACACAGCCAGCATTGCTGACAGCCGCCATTCCGCAAGCCAACATTAAAAATGTAAGTTGCTTTGGAGATAGTAACGGAAGTGCCTTCCCTAATGTTGCAGGTGGCACCAAGCCATACTCATACGTATGGACTGACGGCGAGAAAACAGATACAGCAAATGCTCTTCCTGCCGGAACATATACGGTAACTGTTACTGATAAGAATTTGTGTGTAACTTCTGCAACAGCAATTATAACACAGCCATTGCCACTTACAGTAACTACCAGTACCACTGCAGCTACCTGCGGAAATAATGGTAGTGCAACAGGTGCAGCGCATGGAGGTACAACACCTTATTCGTACACATGGGGAGGTGGCTTTGGTGCCGGAGTAACTATTTCAGCCATTGGCCCTGGCTTATATACTGTAACTGCAACAGACTCTAATGGATGTACCGCAACCGATACTGCTAGGGTAATACACTCAGGGCAGACAGCAAATATTTCAGCCAGCCATAATGTAAAATGTTTTGGTGGTAATAATGGTAGTGCAACAGTAAGTGTAATTGGTGGAGATACATTACTTTACGGATACCAGTGGACGGGCGGGCAAACCAACGCAACTGCTTCAAACCTTGTTGCAGGTGTTGATACTGTTTTTGTAACATATATTGCTAATGGTTGTACCGATACTGTTTACGATACCATTACACAACCTTCAAAACTGAATGTTACGTATAACGATACTGTAAAATGCAACAGCGCTACGGCAAATGTACAGGTAAATGCCACCGGCGGTGTACCGGGCTATACCTATTCATGGAATGGAACTACAGGCACAAATGCCAATGTAAGTATACCTGGTGGTCCATATACACTTGTAGTTACCGATAAAAATGGCTGTACCGATACGCTCAAAACGACCCTTAATGTTTCCATCCTGAGTGCATTCTTTAGGCCAGAACCCGATACCATATTAGGCGGAGAATTTATCTACTTCAAAAATTTAAGTGCAGGAGCCAATAGTGCCTGGTGGAGTTTTGGCAACGGTAATTATTCCGACAGCCTTGACCCTTATCAACAATATGGTACAGCGGGGAAGTACGTCGTTTATTTATATGTAACAAATGCGAAAGGATGTCGTGATTCTTTTCCGCAAACTGTTTATGTAATTGAGGATCTTTTCGTGCCTAATGTGTTTACACCAAACGGAGATGGAATTAATGATGCGTTCCATGTATCGGCAGGAAACATGAAAGAATATGCCCTTTATATTTATAACCGTTGGGGTGAAAAAATATTTGAATCATACTCACCTAATATTGACTGGACAGGAACAAGTGATGCCGGTGTACCATACCCTGACGGAACATATTATTACATTCTGAAAGCTACCGATTTCGAAAACAAAGTATACCAGCTACACGGATACTTAGAGCTTATCCGATAGCTCCTACTTTACAACTTCAATCAGTTTTTGTGCTTTATTTCCTTTATCAGTTATGGTACATATATATGTACCCGGAGCCATACCTACAGTATTTAAGGTAATTGTGTTTTTACCTTTTTCACTTATGATACTTTTACTCAGGTACAATTGTTTCCCGGAAATGTCGGTTAATTCAATTTCTACTTCCTCAGCATTGCCCGACATAAAACTCACTGCAAATGATCCGTTTGTAGGATTTGGATATATATTCAAATTTGAAATGTTATTAATTTCATTGACACCTAAAATAAGAGGCAACAATGTTACCTGCTTAATTGCATCAACTTTATTGCCCCATGTATCAGCCAGTCGCAGATCAAGAAGATAGGTACCACTAGTCAAGCCATGCGTGTTCCAGTTTGCAAGCAGGCTATTACTCACTTCATTCGTATCAATACTGGTTACAGGTGTCCATCCTGTATCTCCATTCAATTGGTAGAACAATTGCCAGTTCTTAAAATACATCCAGTTACTGGTAGGCCCCCGATGAATCCATGCCGAGCCATTTATTGGAGCAATAGAGTCAGCAAATAAATTACCGGGCTGATTTATATTATCAAACCATGCATCGCTGCCGCTCAAGGCCTGTGGGTCGACAGGCACCGTACTTTGAACGACTATTAAAAGAGAATTATCTATTGCTTCTGCAATTCCTGTTCCACCTACCGTTGAATACCCGAATATAAAAAGGCTGCTCTTTTCACTTCTCACATAGCTTGTTACAGTAGCCCCGTTTGCAACAATGGTTGAGGTATCACTTGACCAATGATAACCACCTGAACCATCAACCACATACGAATTGCCATACATTTTCGATGCATTTTCTGTTCCTATTTCACCTGCTATGCAACCACTTACATTTATAATTGATTTATGAAAAACATAAAAACTCCAGGTTTGTACAGTACAATTGGTAAGCGTAAATGTACGGTCCGATAAAGGCGCATTGAATGTACCTGCATAGGTTGCATTATCAGTAATACCGGAAACAATAACAGAATCTTTCGGTTTGTCGAACCACAATCCTATTGAACGCACTTTGGAGTTTGAAATAGTTATGTTCGAGCCACTGCTTGGCATCATTCCCCACATGATTTTATAACACGAATCTGCCGACACATTGTATTCAACTCCTTTTATTCCTGTAAGGCTTTTGTTGAACTTATATCCGTATGCAGTATCGTGCTTACCGAAAGACCAGTTAACAACCGAAGAGTCAGGAAACTGGTGCCATAATAAAACAGATGTTGCATTCTTAATATTTATATTGCAATAATCTGATATAATTATCTCGCCTGCCTGGTTAGTTCCGTTTATAGTAAACGACGCATGGCTACCCACTCCAGTTGTCATCCAATCGGGTTGAGTAACATTTTTAAAAGTTATTTGTGCTGTATCATATACTGAAAGGTTGTGAGAGAATCCCCCATAGCTTAAGGTTGTGTTACTTATAGTGGCACTTGCTTTGCCTACCAACACAAGCGAGCGCTGGTAAAAATAATTTTGTGGAAATGAAACGGTAGATGAATCAATGATGATCTTGCCTTTTTGCAGCGCATACATATCACCAATATTGGTCATATTGGCATGTTTTACAATCAATACACCATTAAGCACAACTATGATAGGCCCTGTATGTGTATAGGTACCGGTAATAACAAGTGAGTCATTAGGTGCAATACCTACAAATATTGTATCACTGGTACTACTCGGTTTTTTAGAGACTTTAAGAGAATGTTCTTTTACATTTTCATTGAACTGAAAAAATTGGTTTAAATGAGGTTGATCAGTTCCTGAAGTAAGAGGCTGTGCGTTAATACTTGCTTCATTTGCAGGTAGCTTAACCTGGTTAAGGGCCCCTTGTATGTTATGCTGTTGAGCATTAACAAGGTTACACTGCAGCAAACAGGCAATTATAGAAACAATTGAAATGAACGGGTTTAATTTTTTCATGAAAATGAAATTAATACCCGAAGTTACGTAATTATACAGAAACCTGCAAAAAGAGAAACCTATTTTCTGTTTTTCATCAACTGAGTTTCAATAGAATCAATGGTAGACCTTGTGCTTTTACCATCAGGCTCTGAATGCCCTCTGTGGCAGGTATAACACATGATCATATGAATAGTATCCGGCTTGGTTGAGTTATTGAAATTAAAATAAGTCGAATTAATAGAGGCAGTCATTTGCATCATGTGACGTGCGGTTTTCTTTTCATCTTTTGCATCGCTTGCAAAATCGAGCCCTCTTTTTGTAGTATCACTCAATCTGGCATGGCAAAAACCACAACGCACACCAAGTGAAACAGAATAATCAAACATTACCTTATGCAATTCTTTGTCGCTTATATCTTTTGGCAAAATTTGCAAATTCTTAAAGCCTTCATCTTCCGGCTTAGTCGAATTTGTTGTTGTTGCACCAATAGCAACAAATACTGCTACCATCATTAATAAACTGATCTGCCACTTTTTCATAATTCTATTATTTTAATATTGTAAAACTAATAAAAACAAATTACAGATGAATATTAAGCTGAATTGCAAAATTTTCCGGTGGGCCAAGTAATCCCGGGCGAACCATATATGTTCTGTTCAGCAAATTCTTAACAATGAACGACATTTTCACAGCATCTGTGGCCTGGTATGCAATATGAGCATCAATTATATAGTCCCCCGTATGATGAGCATCACGAAACTCCTTTATACCAGGAATTAACTCAGTATTCACAATATATGGAGGGTCATTCCCTACGAATACACCATCCACATTAACCATAAAACTATTGTAGCGTACGTTGCCGCCTAGTGTCAATTTTTTATACGTTGCCTCAAATCCGAATTTAGCAGTGTATAATGAACGGTAATTCAATATTTCTGTTTGATTCAAAGAGTCTTTTTGATCAGGTGTAAGATTAGAATGCGACGATTCATATTTATTTACTGTATCCTTCTGCGCCAGGTTAATCGGGTCAATGGCAGTAAAGCCTCCCATAAAACGAACTTGTACGGGACCAATTTTACCTTCACCGGTAATTGTAAGTTCAACACCGGAAATTTGTGCCTGCTCAATGTTTATTGATTTAAACCCTAAAAAAGGAGCTTCATTAGCCAATTGAGCAGGGGTAGGATTAGGTGGCAACCATAAACCAAACGAAAAATCAATTAGGTTTTTGTAATCCGTTTCAAAACCAGCAATATCTACTATACCTCTCCAACTACCTACCTTCACATCCTGGCTTATTCCTATTTCAGAACTATAACCCGTTTCAGGTATTAAATTTGGATCAGGGAATATGCTTACAGGGCCAACACTTGAATTAATATATTTCTCTGCTATAGAAGGGAAGCGATACCCTTCTCCGTATGACGCACGTATAAATGTATGTTCCCCTAATTTATAGTTAGCACCTGCTCTGAAAACCACCGGTGAATTTTCCTTAGATGTATCGTCAATTACATTTGATTCCTTACGAATTCCGGCAGTTAGATCAAGTCGGTCATCCAATAATTTTTTCTCCAACTGCATATATGCAGCCTGATTTATTGAAGTGTGGTTCCCATACAGCTGTGCTACAACAATATCTTTGCTTTCTACAAGGCCTGCAGAAAAATTGATGTTATACTTAAAATTCTTTTGATACCGTAATTCATAATAATACGATTGGGCTATTGAGCCTTTGTCACTTCCGTAATCAACATTACTCGATAAAAAATACCTTGCCTGAAGTGAAATACGACTACCATCAGCCAGGTTGTAATTTATAAACGGGTCAATATTCAACCGCCTTAATAAAGTTTGCACCAATGAGGAATTAGGGCCGCTTAGCCCACCAAATGGCCTTAAAATGCCGGCTGAATCATTTGCCCAAACCAGCCAGGTGCCATTATTTTGGTACATATAATTAACCTTAACACCCGCCATTAAACCTTCTATATGCTTAAACCTATAACGGGTAGACATACATATTTTTGCTCTTTGATCATATGAACCAAACAAATAACTTTTTTCATTAGCCAGACTTCCGCTAACAATTAAATCGAGTTGCTTAATCTGCTGGCTATGCATAAACGAAAAATTGTCGTAATAAGGCTGCTGCCCACCCTTCCAGGGAACGGAATCAGGCACAATAGGATTAGCATATACGCCTTGCATATAGCTAAAATTGGTTACCGGTGTTGAAGTTGGCCAGGCTGTACGCAGGTTAATAACACCATTAAGCGCCGAAGAACCATATAAAGCAGAGGATGCTCCTTTGATCACTTCAATTTGCGAAACCTGTTCCATTGGTAAAAAGTCCCATATAGCATCACCTGCATCGGGTGTTAATTCGGGCAAACCATCAACCAGTATAAGTACGCGGCTACCTGCACCGTACGTCCACCCGCTACCGCCACGTATGTTTGCCTGCTGATCAATAACATCTACACCGGGTACATTACACATAGCTTCATCAACCTGGCGCATTCCTGTATTTTCAATATCCTGTGCCTTTAATACCTGCATAGATACATCTTCCTGTTGAATATTTTTACCATACATACTGGCTGTAACAACAGTAGTTTGTAAATTCTGTGAAACGGGCGGTAATGTTATATCATATATGGCATCATTCCCATCGGCTTTTATCTGCATCACCTTTCCCTGGTACGTTACATATGAAAAAGTAACCGTATGTGGTCCGGGTGTTAAGGTTATTTTATAATGTCCATTCAGGTCGGTGGTTGTAGATTGTGTACTGTCAACAGCTACCACTACACCAACTAAAACTTCCTGTGTAACAGAGTCTTTAACAATACCTTTTAATATGGTTTGAGCTTTTGGGCTATGTGCTATAAAAAGTATGAATGCGAAACCAACAAGGTATCCCTTAAAATTCCTTGCATGCCTGAGTAACGTGTAGAATTTTTCCATCAATATCTGAGCTTTTGACAAAGATAAAAATATTGAATTTAAACTAACAATAAAGAAACATTAATTTAAAAAATACTCCGTATTTTAAATATTACGTTGCATTATATATATTTGTACCCTACTAACCAAATGAATGTTATCATGAAAAAAATTACTCAATTGTGTGCTCTTGCTTTTTTAGGCTTACTGGCTACAAATGCATCTGCACAAATTACACTCAGCTCAGCTGATCTACCTCATGCAGGCCTTACACTTGTTACTGCAACCGATTCTACCTCTGCATTTATGGCGGGTGCAGCCGGTGCAAGCCAAAGCTGGAATTTCAGTACAGCAAAAAAACAATTGACTGCTGAGATCATGTTCATGCTTCCTTCAGCAACAAAATATAAAAGCGTACCTGCTTTTGCTAAGGCAAACCTGTGCGATTCTACTGCAGGAAAAACAAATAACAATGTAGCTATTAATGGATATAATTTTTTTAATATCAATTCCAATGTATTTGAAGTAGAGGGTTCTGAACAAATTGTTCCTTACAAAACATCGGGAATTACTGTTACCTTCCAGGTAGAGTTAAGCCTCGACACTGAATTTGTACAAGCGCAACTACCGGGTGTGTATGGTGAAGAGTTCCATGGAAGATGCAGAGGCCAACAAGACCAGGCTAAGAGTTTAATCATTTATGATTCCGTGAGAATCATTACCAACATAACTTATGCTGACACAGTTGATGCATGGGGAACATTGACATTACCAACAGGTACATTTAATGTATTACGTAAAACACATCACGAAGTAGATGTTGATAGTGTTTCGGAACACACTTCTGGTGGAGCATGGGGAACACCTAGTGTTACTAGCACTACTTCTCATCAATATCAATGGTTTACCAATGGTGCAGGATACATATTAGCTGAAATGAATGTAAACGCTTCAACCGGTGCATTTATGAATTTAGTATGGGATACTACAGCGGCTCCAACAGGCATTAATGAAGTAAGTTTCAACAACCATATCAATACTTTCCCTAACCCTTGTACCAGCCAGATCAATTTCATATTGAATGATAACAATACACAGGCAAAGAATGTTACTGTATATGATGTTGCAGGAAGAGAATTAACAAAGATTGAAATGAAGAACAATAATACTATACTGAATACAACAACCTATTCAAGCGGTATGTACTTATATAACATTACTGATAATAGTGGTAACGTTATTGACCACGGTAAGTTTATGGTTAAATAAAACGGAATTTGGCTATTAAAAAAGGCGCTCAATGAGCGCCTTTTTATTTTAGTAAAGCAACATGAGACTATACTCTTACTCCCAATACTAATATATCATCTAACTGTTCTTCTTTGTTCCTCCAGCTATCAATAAAGCTTTCAAGGTGCTTCAACTGGTCATTCATACTTAAGTGTTTTATCTCAAGTAATATCTCTCTGAATTTTTTTGTAGTAAGCTTTTTGCCTTTATCACCACCAAACTGATCAGCATATCCGTCAGAAAACATATATAATGTATCACCTTCATTGATCTGTGTTTGAAAAAGATCAAAGCCTTGTTCTTCCTCAGTAAAACCGCCAATAGCTTTTTTGGTAGGTTTAAACTCCTCAATACTCGATGCGCCCTTCCGTATAACCCATAATGGCCTGTTGGCACCCGAGAAAGATACTTTCATTCCCTTATCTTCTTTTTGAATACAGCACAATGCAATATCCATTCCATCGCGTGTTGAATCTTTATCGGTTGTCTGGCGCAACGATTTGCGAATACCTTTATTTACCATTGATAAAATATCGCCTGTATTATCTGTGGTATGAGAAGCGTCATACAACTTTTCATACCCTATAAGGCTCATAAACGCACCCGGTACGCCGTGGCCGGTACAATCTGCGGCACCGAAGTAAATCTTTTCCTTATTATGCAGGAAGAAATAAAAATCACCACTAACTATATCTTTCGGTTTAAATAATATAAAGCTGTCTGGCAATACCTTCTTAACTGTTTCAGAGGTAGGTAAAATAGCATCCTGTATTCGCTTTGCATAACTAATACTGTCGGTAATTTCTCGGTTCTTTTGTTCAATGCTTTTATTCTGGAAATCAAGTTCATGGTTCATTTTACGTTTCTGCCTGAAGCTTCTGTACGCATATATTGCAAAGCCCAAAACCAGCAATAACACTATTATTGCTGACCATGTAAGTACTTTTTGTTTTTTTAATTCACCATCTCTGACAGCAACTTGTTTCTCCTGCTCGGCTCTTTTAAATTCCTGTTTTATTTCAAAATCAAGTACAGCTAAAAAGGGCTTGATACTTTTTGCATATTTTTCGTCGTACATAAAGTCGCCACCTTCATTCAAATCAGGATTAAAACGAATGAGTGCCAATGGGGCTTGCAATAGCTGGCCAATATCAACTCCTTCTATCTTTTTAAAAATACTCACCTCAATATCGTACGGTGAAAACCCCTGCTTAGCACGTGCCATGGGTACATCTTTAGTAGAAAATGTAATGCATTTTGAAACATAGCCTGGCTTTGAAAACGTGAACATGTATTCGGTATCGGCATGAAGAGTAAAACTAAAATCGCCATCGGGTGAAGTAACTTTTTGCAATAAATTACTATCGGAAAACAATGAAACAACAGCTCCTTGCAGGCTTTGCCCTTTCTCAGTAACAGTGCCTTTTACCTCAATTGACCAGGTTGGCTTTACAGCCATTGTATTAATAGATAATAACAGGCCAAGTACTAATAATATTCTATTTAAAGAAAAGCGTTTGAGCAAACACATATTGATAATTTTCGACAAATGTATTACAATAAGGCTTATCGTATTAAGTAGGCTATTTACTTAGTTGACCTTCACTATTTTCTTAGTGATCTGCTCGCCGCCATATTCAATTCGAACCATATACATACCCTGTGGCAAGTTGCCTATGTCAATGGTTTTCAACCTAGTATTGCCACTAAACTCATTACTATTTAATTGCTGCCCTACCATATTGTATATACTAATTATCGCCTTCCCCTGCTCAGGCAATACTATGGAAAGTTCATTCTTCACCGGGTTAGGATATATGCTAATTGCAAATTGTTCAATTTTATCTACACCGGTTACAAGGCTGTTTTTTCCAAAGAAGAAAATCAATATATCCTTCATTACAGTGTCTTGCGCTGATGATGGGTAAATGGTTTCAAAGGGGTAAGCCATATATACTAGTTTACCTGTTTTTGTACCACTCGGAAAAATACCAGCATAATGTATGCAGGCATATTCGGTATCTAATGTTGTATAATGCATATCGGCCATGGCACCATTAATTGGTGCAATTGCATCAGGATAGTTTACATTATATGTTCCATGGGTACCATTATCAAAATTTATAGAGTCCCCCGTTTCAAAAATAGAGGTACTTATTGGCTTTACAACACTTGCATAGTACTTACTCGCTGTATTACCTGGGGCATCGGAAATAAAACGGGCTTTTAAATAATTGGCATAAAACAATTTATCTGCTGCAGTTCCACCCAATGATAAGTTGTATCCTATTTCAGAGCCTGATGTAAAAAGAAATCCTCCTTGTTCCAAATACGAAGTAATATACGCTTGCTCTCTTGGATTAATTGACGTATCCGTTGTGCTTTCTTCGCCCAATATCCAATCAACTGCTTTGTAATTATCAAGTGAAATAAGCTTGTCAGTTATTGCCCTGTGCGTACAACTTTCGGTAAACCTGTTATTATTGAATAGTGATGTTCCGTGTTGTATAGTGAAGTTATATGTATTACCGGTTATAACACGTTCAAATCCGCTTACAAGTAATGTACTATCATTACGCGAAGTTGGTACTGCTGCCAATACCTCCGACATGTTTGAAGTTGTAGCTGTAAGTGAATCGTATGCTAGTATTTTAACAAACTGCAATTTATCTGTTGGCAAGCCCGAAATGACAAGATTGTTTTTTTTCACTCTCAGGTGTTCTGTATAATTGGCTCCGTCGGTACCGGTATACACATCGTAATGTGTTACTGATGCATCGTTAAGCACAACTAATTTGAGCGAGGTCGGGCTGTTACGCTGCCATGTAAATGATAATGGCTGATTTAAACTGATCCAATATGGGTACCATGGCTCAGTAATAACGCCTTCATCACTTAAAATAGGATTTAGTGTTGACGATTCTAAAATGCACTGTATAGTGGTTGGAGTTGTGTCGTTAAGCCAGCAGTTGTTTTGTACAAATCGTGAACCATGGCTGTAGTCCATATATGTATCAGAATGTACATTGGTCATAGGCTGTATATAGGTACCGTTCTGGTAATACCATCCGAAAATTACTACCCGGTTGGCTGTATTATAAATCAAATTTGATATTACAACATCCTTTTTATCACCACTAACAATGTCACCCAATGGTAAGCCGGGTAAATAAGAATCTCTTGCACTATCAACTATAGAATCGTGTTTTGCAAAATAAGGCACTGTGCTCATAGTACCTGAAATTGGTGGCAAAGGGTGTGGTGCAAGTTTTACTTTGGCTGCTGTCCATATATCTCCTACCATTTTACGGGTAGGTAGTGTCATGCCGGTTAACGTTCCTATTTCGGTCGCCAACATGGGACTGATAGGGCAAAGAAAATAATCGGAATCACAGCCAATTGCAAAATAATCGGGCATAACATAATACGTTACACGTTGGGTATCGGATCCAATAAGCGCTTTGGATTTAACAGGAACCAGGTTACGGTAAAAATCAGGCACATTACCCGCCTGAACCTGCGCGTATATCATATTTTCACGCTGTGTGAGGCTAAGTGATGATGATGCAATTGTTGCTTCGAACTGGCTTCCCGATAATGCCGTTTTTGAACGCGCGGGAAGATTTAATGTTTGGGAGAAAACAGTGCTTACCCATAGGTTACATAACAGAAGTAATAGTTTTTTCATTTCGTAAAATCAATGGTCAGGGTTCACTAAGATACAATATTTTTCATACTCTTTATACTATTATTGCAAAACAAAAGGTTCCATTATTATCCAAATATACCATCTAAGGTAAAATACCAATAATAGTGGCTAAAACATATAAATAGCAAGACAAACTTTTAATATGAAAATAATTGAGGATTTGTTAATATTTATTTACCCTAAAAAGCTTCTAATTCTCATCCAAATACGTTACATTTGTTTTGGCACTTTGAATATTTTTCGAAACCAGAATTTATGAATATCCCCCTCACTGCTAAAACGATTATGTTATGATGAAAAGAATACAAGAAAATTTACTTGCTATTCTTAGGCTTTTATTATCAAAAGCAGTGCTTTTGTTTTCTATATTGTCTTTCACTTCTGTTTCTGCCCAGGAAATTATAATTCCACCTTCGTACATTTTCTACCAAGGCGATACTCTTGAAGGTTTTAATTGGAAAGAGGCTCTCGATAATCCTATTTCAAGAACGGACAAGGGAAGTGAGTTATTATATTATCTTAAGCGTAAAGAACGAGCCTATGTGAGTAAAAAGTACCATTTACCTGACCCTTCTTCTGTTAATTCTACTAAGCCGGCAGCCCAGGATTACTCCTCGGGGGATTCTCACAAGGTTACCGCTGCAAGTGTTTGTAACAATTCTGATTTTGAAGATGGCAACTATACAGGATGGACAGGATATATTGGAGACAATAACAATTCTAATGCAGCCTTAACACAAACTGTTGCAGGTATAAATACCTTAGGCACCAACTCTGCTGAAACATCGTGTTCCTGGCATACCCTTGTTACAACGGGTACTGACCCTTTTGGTGGTTTCCCTATGCTTGATCCAGGAGGAGGAATTTATGCCTGCCGCCTGGGAGGCGAGAATATAAATCTTGCGGAGCACTTTGCTTCTAGTCAGGGTTTTGGTCCAAAGTGTGGCAATGCAAATCCAGATGACCCTACAGGTAGTTCAATGGGAGAAGTGTTGGAACAAACCTTTCTGGTAACTCCAACCAATGCCTTGTTTACCTATAATTATGCGGTAGTACTTGACGATGCACCTCATGTAAACGGTGAAGAACCTTATTTCAGAGTGGAAGTATTGAATTCAGCAGGTGATACTATACCTTGCCTGCAGTTTTATGTTCAATGCGAAAATAACGTTCCGCCACCCGGTTTTTTAACTTCAGCTAATATAGCCAATTATGACGGATCTGCAGTGTATTATTTGCCTTGGACAGCTAATACACTTAACCTGAAACCCTATTTAGGAACTAACATTACTGTTAGGTTTACAGCTGCCGGTTGTACGCAGGGCGGTCATTTTGGATACGCATATATAGATTGTTCCTGTGGGCAAGTGTGGCCAACAGTAAAACCATCTTGTACTTCTTCTATTATAACCGCTCCTGTGGGGGGATCATCATATAAATGGACTGGCCCGGGAATTGTCAGCGGGGGAACAACTCAGTCAGTTACAGTAAATGCCAGCGGCACCTATTCAGTTACGGTAGGCATGGGCAGGGCAGGCTGTCAATACGTTCTTGATACTACTATTACAGTACCGGGGCCAATTGTTGTTAATACATCATCGGCACCTGCAGTATGTACCAATAACATTGGGAGTGCATCGGTCACAAGCGTTACAGGTGGCACACCGCCATTCACATATTCCTGGAGCAGTGGTCAAACTACATCGACAATAAGTAACCTTCCGGCAGGCAGCTATACAGTAACTGTAAAAGATGCAAATGGATGTACTCAGCAAGCTACTGTAGTTGTAGCTCATAATACAGCAACACCTACTCCAACAATCACTGGCACAAATCCGCTTTGTAACGGAGGCACCGGAAGTGCAGTTGCGACTACTATTACAGGTGGCACCGCGCCATATACCTATGCATGGAGCAATGGAAAAACTACCACGAGTGTTACCGGACTTGCTGTGGGCACCTATACATTAAACATGACAGATGCCAATGGATGTACCGGATCAGGAACGGTTACTATTACACAGCCCACTGCAATAGTTATAACAACATCTACTGCGCCAACTACCTGTACAGGTAGTACAGGCACTGCAAGCGTAACCAATGTTACCGGTGGCACTTCGCCTTATACGTATTCCTGGAATGGAGGACAAACCACTACTACCATAAATAACCTGGCAGCAGGAAGTTATACAGTTACTGTTAAAGATGCCAATGGTTGTACTAAAACAGCAACCGTAACGGTAACCAGTGTTACCATAACACTTACACCTACTACTAGTGCAGTTAATGAACTATGCAATGGAGGAAGTACAGGTAGCGTTTCAGTTACCGGTGTAACCAATGGAACCGCACCCTATACATATACATGGAATGCGGGCCAAACAACTACAACAGTTACAGGATTACCCCCCGGCACATATACCGTAACTGCAAAAGATGCTAATGGGTGTACAGGAACAGCTACTGCAACTATTACACAACCTGCCCTTATTAACATTACAACATCTACTGCACCTACAACATGTTCAGGCAGTACAGGTACTGCAAGCGTAACAGCAGTAACAGGCGGTACATCACCTTATACGTATTCATGGAATAATGGTAAAACTACTACATCTATAACTGCATTACCGGCAGGCTCTTATACAGTAACTGTAAAGGATGCAAACGGATGTTCTAAAACTGCAACTGTAACAGTAGGAACTACCGGGGCAACAATTACTCCTACCGTAACAGGGGTGAATGAACTCTGCAACGGAGGTAATACCGGTAGTGCATCGGTTACGGGCGCAACGGGAGGTTCGGCTCCGTATACATATACATGGAGTAATGGAAAGACCACAACTACAATTACTGCATTGTCGGTTGGCACGTATACTGTAACAGCAAAAGATAATAACGGGTGCGTGGGAACTAAAACAATAACCATAACGCAACCAACTGTTATTACAGTTGCCACAACCTCCTCACCAACTACATGTTCAGGTACTACAGGTACAGCAGGTGTTACAAGTGCAACGGGTGGTACAGGTGCGTATACATATTCATGGAACAACGGGGCAACCACTTCTACTATTAATAACCTTGCATCAGGTAGCTATACAGTTACAGTAAAAGATGCAAATGGTTGTACAAAAACAGCTGTGGCAACTGTTGGAACTACAGGAGCCGTTATTACTTCTACTACTGCATCAACCAATGATCTTTGCAACGGAGACAGCACAGGTAGTGTATCCGTAACCGGATCGTCGGGAGGTCTTGCACCTTATACATATACATGGAGTACAGGCCAAACCACAACTACTGTAACCGGCTTACCTGTTGGAGCATATGTTGTAACAGCTTTGGATGCTAATGGATGTAATGGAACTGACAGCGTTTTTGTAACTCAACCAACACCAATAGTAATTACGACCGACACAACACCTACAATTTGCACAGGTTCTGTAGGAACTGCAAGCGTTACAAATGTAACAGGCGGTGCCGGAGGCTACACATACCTATGGAGCAATACACTTACAACATCTTCCATAAGCGCTCTGGCTGCCGGAACATATACGGTTACGGTTAAGGATGCTAATGGCTGTACTAATACAGCTAATGCAATTGTTGGAACAGTTATAGATACACTTAAACCAACTATCACCTCTACAAACGAACTTTGCTTTGGCGATTCAAACGGAACTGCATCAGTAACCGGAGTTACAAATGGTACTGCACCATATATTTACTCATGGAATAACGGTCAATCAACCAGCAGTGCAACCGTACTACTTGCAGGTACATATACAGTTAACATTACCGATAATAATGGTTGTACCGGGGTTGATTCTGCTACCATTACTCAACCTCTCGCAATGGTTGTTTCCACAACATCATCCCCTACTACATGTTCAGGCAGTACCGGAACGGCAGGAATAACAAGCGTTACAAATGGAGTGCCTAATTACAGTTATTCATGGAGCAATGGAAAGACAACTTCAACCATAAGTAACCTTAAAGTTGGAAGCTATACCGTAACCATTACCGATGCAAATCATTGTATACAAACAGATACAGTAGTAGTTGCTGCAGTTGGTGCAACTGTTACACCAATTGTTAGTTCAACTAATGTGCTTTGCTTTGGCGACTCAAATGGTACTGTTTCTGTAACCGGGGCAACAGGTGGTACTGGGCCTTATACTTACTTATGGAGCACCGGCCAAACTACAACTACAGTAACCGGCTTGTTCCCGGGTACATATACGGTAACTGCTACGGGAGTAAATGGATGTTCAGGATCGATTACAGACACTGTCGGTTCACCTACTCAATTAAATCCATCAACATCTGCAACAATGGCAGTTTGTAACGGGCAAAACGGAAGTGCAACTGTAACAACAACAGGCGGCACAGCAGGCTATACGTATTTATGGAGCAATGGTATAAGCGGATCTTCAATTAATGCAGTAGCCGGGTCATACTCTGTAACAATAACCGATGCAAATGGATGCATTGATAGCGCTGCATCTGTTATTGCCCAACCGGCACCTATTACAGCAACAACCGAAATCGGCTTGGCAACATGTACGGTAGCTAACGGTTCGGCTGGTGTAACAAGTGTATTTGGTGGCACAGGGCCTTATACTTATCTATGGAATTCAACACCTTCACAAACTACCGATACTGCTATCCACTTATTTGCAGGTAACTACACAGTAACAATAACCGATGCCAATAATTGTAGTTCTCAGGTGGCAGTTGTTGTAAATAATGCCAATGGAACGCGTGATTCAATTGTAGCCAGCACAAATATTTTATGTTTTGGCGGTAATAATGGCAGCATCACCTTAGGCGTAGCCAGTGGAGTACCGCCATATACATTTATATGGAGCAATGGAAAAACCACACAGAATCTGGATAGTATTACAGCAGGTATATATTCAGTAACTGTAGCTGATACCAAAGGTTGTAAAACCACAGCAATAGATACCATTACTCAGCCACCACCGCTGCACGATTCTATAATTAACCCGATAAATGAAAAATGTTTTAATGATAGTATAGGAAGCCTTACCGCAGTTGTTACAGGAGGTACACCAGGTTATTCATATACCTGGAACCCGGCTGGTGGCACAACTAATATTGCAACCGGGCTGGGAGCCGGAGTGTATACCTTATCCATTACCGATGCAGATGGTTGCCTTGCGCAAGCCATAGATAGTGTAACTCAGCCTCCTAAACTGACTTTAGCAGCAGCTTCCTTCCCTGCAAGTTGTTTTGGTGAATGTAACGGACAGTTAGGAAGTATACCGGGTGGTGGTGTTACACCATATTCATATTCATGGAACGATGCCTCGTCATCATCCACAGCAAGCGTATTAAATGTTTGTGCCGGAACATATTCGGTGCTTGTTACTGATGCACATGGTTGTAAAATTGATAGTATTGGCCTTGTAGTTACACAGCCAACTGCATTACGCGATTCAATTACATCAACAATAAATAATAAATGTTTCGGCGATAGTATTGGAACTGCAAGAGTGGGAGTTACAGGTGGAACGGCAGGTTATACATATTCATGGAATACAATACCTCCTCAAACAGTTGATTCTGCAACAGGACTGAAAGCAGGTTCATATACTGTTACAATAACTGATGCAAAAGGGTGTATCATAAAAGACTCTGATATTGTTAAACAACCTACTCCTATAGTTTCAACAAGTAACCCTCAAACTATTTGCCTCAGCCAATCAGCAATACTCACTGTAAATTCAATTGGCGGTACACCAGGTTATTCATACCAGTGGATACCGGGCAACCAAACTACTACTTCAATAACAGTGTCTCCAACGGTAACTAGTACTTATACTATACTTACTACCGATACAAATAATTGCCAGGGTGCACCCATTACTGTAGTGGTAAAAGTAAATCCTCCATTGAAGGTAACGGTATCACCTACTAAAGCAGTTTGTCCAGGTTATAGCACAACTATTGGAGCATTAGCGAGTGGCGGAGATGGAGTATATAATTATGTGTGGACACCTGCTACAGGAGTAGCTTGCTCTACATGCCAGAATACTGTTGTAACACCTACGGCAACTACTGAATATACAGTAGTGGTTACTGATAATTGTGGTACACCATCAGTAAAGGATAGTGTGTTGATCATAGTTAACCCTTTACCTACTGTTGCGTTTACTGCCGATACATTGCAAGGTTGCTCACCATTGTGTGTAAACTTTACTGACCAGACAACTATTACATCACCACCACCAGGTTTATCGTCGTGGATATGGAAATTTGGCGACGGAGGAACTTCAACAAATGAGAACCCTCATTATTGTTACGATACAGCAGGTACGTATTCTGTATCATTAATCGTTACATCTGACAGTGGTTGTATAGATAGCCTTACAAAACCAAATTACATAAATGTATATAGCCATCCGGTAGCAGCATTCAAGGCTTCGCCACAACCTGCAACAATTCTTGATGCCACTATATACTTCACCGATCAAAGCACCGATGCATACGGAATAAAAAGCTGGGCATGGCAGTTTGCTGATCCGTATGACAGCACCAGCACACTTCAAAACCCAAAATTCGTGTATTTAGATACCGGCAAATTTTGCCCTACTTTAACAGTTACAAACAAGCATGGATGTACAGATGAAGTAAGTCATTGCATTGAGATAAGTCCTTACTTTACCATATACATACCTAATGCTTTTTCACCAAATGGGGATGGGCGGAATGATGTGTTTACAGCTAAGGGCACATATGTTTGCGGATTTGAAATGTATATTTTTGACCGTTGGGGCATGTTATTGTACTATACCCAGGATATGAGCAAAGGTTGGGATGGAACAGTTAACGGTGGTTCGGCAATATGCCAGGAAGACACCTACGTTTATCTCATAACAGCACAATCATGTGTAGACCAGTCCAAACACCGGTTTGTTGGCAGGGTTACCATTGTCAAGTAAACTTGTTGGTGATACCTTCGCCCCAATTCCTTAAAAATGTAAATAAAAGGAATAATGCTACTTTTGGCAACATTATCTCTTTTACATTATATAAGCCTCACACTTAATATTAACGCAATATCATGAAAAAACAAATTCTGTCTCTGTTCATTGGCACCATTATTCTTGCAAGTTGCAACAACACACCTAAGCAATCAACAGAAGCAGGTTCAGGTGATAAAGCTTTCCAGGATATTTCTGATTCTTTTCTTGAAGGTTATCTTAAGTGGAGGCCACAGGCTTCAGTGGCATTAGGTTTTCATGAATATGATGGTAAAATGACCGACCTGAGCAAAGAATCGATTGCAGCAGAAGTTTCACGATTAAAACTAACAGATGCTGCATTGGCCAAGTTAGACACTACATCATTGAGCCCAAAAATGTTCCGCGATTATCGCATTCTTCGCATGGGTATTAATAACGAGATATTTAATATTGTAGACATAGGAGAATACACAAAGAACCCTATGAACTATGCAGGTGCTATAGATGTGAACATATATGTAAAAAGAAATTTCGGCCCAATAGAAGATCGTGTTAGGTCTATAATTGCTATTGAGAATGAAGCGCACAAAATATATTCCGATGCACGAGCTAATCTTGAAGATTCACTTGCCAGGCCTTATATAGAAACTGCTATTGAAGTTGCGAAAGGCTCAGCCGATTTTTTAGGTGGCGACCTTATTACTGCATTAAAAGATGTAAAAGATACAGCACTTATGGCGGCATTTAAAAAAGCCAATACAACAGCTATCGGGGAAGTAAAATCATTTGCTGATTATCTTGAGAAAGAAAAACTACCTAAGGCACATACACATTATGCAATTGGTGTAGAAAACTATAAAAAGATGTTGCTATATGTAGAAGGCATAACCCTTAGCCCTGATCAGATATTGGAAATAGGAATGAAAGAATTAAAAAAAGAACAGGATGTATTTAATGCTACAGCAAAAATAATTGATCTGAAAAAGAATCCTGTAGATGTTTACCATGATATGCAGAAGGAACATCCTACTGCAGAAGAATTAATTCCTGATGCAAGGAAGAATCTGGAGGCTATCCGTCAATTTCTTATCGACAAAAAAATAGTTACCATGCCATCAGAGGTCAGGGTAAAAGTTCAGGAAACTCCTGAATATGCACGTGCTTCAAGTACGGCATCAATGGACACACCCGGCCCGTTTGAAACAAAAGCAACCGAGGCCTACTATTATATAACTCCGGTTGATCCAAAATGGACCGATAAACAAAAATCAGATTGGCTCTCTCAGTTCGACTACTACACAACTGATAATGTTACAATTCACGAGGCGTATCCGGGCCACTACACCCAATTCCTTCATTTGAATGCTTCTTCTGCAACTAAAATAGAAAAGATATTTGGCAGCTATGCTTACATTGAAGGCTGGGCACACTACTGCGAAAAAATGATGGCCGATGAAGGCTATGGACACAATGGTGATTCAATTCGTGGTGCTAAATATCGCCTTGCACAATCAGGCGATGCATTATTACGCCTTTGTCGTTTATGTGTTTCTATTCAAACCCATTGCCATGGTATTTCAGTTGATTCGGCTACCAAATTCTTTATGGCAAACTGGTACCAGGGAGATAAGCCATCAAGGCAGGAAGCGCTACGCGGTACATTCGACCCAGGTTACTTGTTCTATACAGTTGGTAAGCTTGAAATACTTAAGTTAAGGGAAGATTATAAGAAACAGGAAGGTTCAGCATTTACTCTTCAGAAATTTCATGATGCAATGCTTGACAATGGAATGCCACCGATATTCTTATTACGTGAAGTACTGCTAAAAGATAAGAGCACCTGGGGCCAAACTTTGTAAATTAGTTACAGGATTTTATTGATTCTGATGCAGCGATGCATAGAATTTTAATAAACGGGGAGTATGTTGTTTTAAAGACAATTTCTCCCTGCTTTCCAATAGATTCTTTACTTGAATTTCATAAGGTATTTTACCTATTAGTTTTCGAATATCAGCAAAGTCTTCTTTTTTAGGCACCGCTATTCCTAACTTGTACCTTTCCACTAACCAGCTTTGGTAAATAACATCAGCCGAAGCCAGTATAGGTATACCCGACTCAACGTAATTAAATAGCTTTAATGTTGTAGCATATTTATGCTTCAAGTCCGATTGGCCTGAATTCACCCTGAAGAATGGCATCATGCCGTAGTGATATTTTGCCAGTTCACCAGGCAGATCTTGTTGCGAAACAGATGTGTGAAAATGAAAGAACTGATTTTCTTTTGCTATTTGCTCATACTCTATATAATCAACCCTTAGCGTTGATGGGCTTGGATAGATATGAAAATGTATCTTTTGCTTAGTTAGGTAGTCAATAAGCCAATGAAACTGAACTGCACCATAGTGAACCTTATCTCTGTGGGAACCCATTACACCACCGGCATATACCAGATGAATATCATCCAATGAAAAAGTCTTAGGAGTGTTTTGAAACAGATCATTATCAGTATATAAAGGAAAGAATAACCTCTTCTTTTTATCATTTATGCCCCATAACTTCATTCCTTCGCGTGGTTCTAAGCTATGGGCTACAATTCCATCAGATAATTGAAAGCAGAGTTTTTCATACGGTAATTCATCTTTCAACCACCTTAATTTAGAATCGTGGCCATAATATAAAATAAATACATCCTGGTAATCGGTAATAACCGGAGTCGCAGAATGGTATTTTTTAGTTGTTTCCAACGCTATGTAGGGATATTTACTTTTAGGAGCAAAGCCATGCAATATATACGGTGCAGGTAATGACCTGATCATGCGCTTAAGATGCCACTCGTTTCTGAAAAGCATTACATGATCTATTTCGCTACTGGAGAATTTCTCAACAAAACCACGTTTATGACAAAGCAATACGGTCATGAACGAGTCGTTCTTCTTGCACCATTTTGCCATCCGGGCAATACGGGGTGGAAGGAACTCACCCACATACATTATTATTTTTGAATTGCCCTTGCCAATGTTTGAATCAATATTCACAGGCACAGATAAAAACCAAAGCATAGCATCCCAAGTGGAGGTACATTTTTCATATATAAACCATTTCAGCTTATTTATGAATATGTAAATGGAATTTAACTTAGGCATTCGCAACTATTTTTTATCTGAGGGGGCAAAGTATTTAATTTTAGTATAGCTATATACCAGGTCATTTACGTCAGAAGATAATTTAAAGTATAATATAGCACCACCATATAAAATAGTTATCGCAGAGGACCTTATGCTGATATCAATGTATTTATTGTTAAATGAAGGTATTTGGGCTGTAATGAGCCATACTATAATTGTAATAAGGAGAACTTTTAAACAATCAATCGTAAAAGGTTGCATTTTATAATGATATTGAACAAAAGCAAGCCGTAATACATTATACAACGTTATGCTTATAAGAGTAGCTAATGCAGCCCCTGTAATACCATACGCAGGAATCAAGACCAAGTTCATTATTACTGTGACGCCTATTAACAAAACCATAAACCAAAGATCTGATTTATATTTTTTTGATGTTACAATAATATACCCGTTTAGTCCGGTTGCCATATCAATATATTTGGCAATGGCTAAAAATAAGAATGCATATTTTGCTTCGTGGTATTCTTTAGGCATAAACCTGAAAAGAGAATCTATATTTACCCATAAACCAACAAATAGTAAACCACCCAATATCATATCTATAAGTGTTGATTTCTCATAAAGTTCTTTCATTCCAAACATGTCTTTTTCTTTCCAGAAACGTGCTAGTATAGGATGTGATATTTTTTGTATAGAACGGTAAGGCAATGTCATTACTGTTGCAATCAGGAATATAGTTGCATATATACCTGTTTCTCCCAAATTCAGTTTTGCAGCAATCATAAATGAATCTATGCTTACCAGAATTGTACCACCCAATGCATTTGTAATAGTATATATACCATACATTATTATAAAACGAAGTAAACGTTTAAACATTTTACTTTTAGACGGTCGAATAAAAAGTTGTTTTAAATAAGCCGCATATGCAAGTAAAATTAAAGCAAGTACACCGTTAGAAAGAATATAGAGAACAACAAATTCGTGGAAGTCAACAATTTTTAGAGCATACATGCCTATAAGGATTGTCACAAACAGACGCCCCACTAATTCATATGTAAATGTAGAAACCCCTGTTTTCAATAATGATCTTAAATATGACTCAAGGAATTGAAAATATAACATTCCTAATGCGAGAGGAATGTTATAATAATAAAACTCAATAAACATTGGCGAACTAACCCCATAATGTTGCACAAAAAGCGGTTTAAGGAATACAAATAATATGGTTGTTATTAGAAAGCCCACCGTTACAAAACAATGCCCCCAAAACAGAAAACCATGATGCTGTTTATCCTTATCCTGGAAATATGGAAAAAATCTGATACTGATAGATGTTATTCCCATAGCTGCAATCTGTGCATATAACACAGATGCATTATTCAGTAAGCTAATAAGACCTACCTGCTCAGTAGAAAGAAAATTGGTAAAAAGAAGAATTTTATTAAAATAGCCAAGTCCGGCTCCTAAATATGAGAATATGGTTAAACGTATGCTGGCCTTTTGAACTATGCCCATTCCATAAAAATAAAAATTGTAGAATTCTAAGGCGTTGGAATTATTTTAGAAAATGCTGCACAAATCGAATCAAATCTTTTTTATATACTGGATGTGCGTTACCTATTATTTCAACTGCAAGTGCACCCACACAATTACCTACAAAGCATGCTACTTCTGGTGCTGTTCCTGCATAAGCCAGTAAAGTTGTTACTGAAAGCACCGCATCACCTGCACCTACTGAGTCCTTTACGGACCTGGCAACAGCCGGTGCTTTGCATATTTTATTTTTTTCGTACCAAATTGAACCTTCCTGGCCAAGTGTAATTTGAATTTTATCTGCTTTGGTTACTTTCTTTAACTCCTTCACTAATGTCTCTACATTTCCGTAATTATCACCAAACGGAAGTCTTAGTTCCTTTTCATCTATTGAAATATAATCTACATTGTTATACTTCGTAATATAATTGTATCCGTAGTTATTACTATTTGTCTGAGCGTTTACTGCAACATACTTACCCGCAGCTTCAATGAACTTAATAATATTTGGAGTAATGAAGCCATGCCCAAAATCAGTTACCAGTACAAGATCATATTTCGGAAGTTCTTTCTTTAAATACGCTATAACTTCTTTCTCAAGTTTCTCTTCAATATAATGGTCATTCATGAAGGTAACCTCAAACAATTTAATGTTCATATACTTGTCCAGGTACCTTCTCTTTGTTGGTGTAGGTCCATCTTCTCTTTCAAAGAATTTAGCATCAACGCCTTGAGATAATGTTTTCTTTATAACCTTATCCTGCAAATTTTGTTTGCCGAGGCATGTAACCAGCTTTACATCACCAGCAAATTGCTCAAGGTGATTAGCTACTGCCAGAACACCACCTGCATAAACTTCCTCACGCATGTAAATGCTAGATATGGTGGGCGACTTAGATGATTTACCCAATGGTGAACAGTAATGATATTCATCAATAATTGTATCGCCAATTACCAATACTTTCAATTTATTCAACTTCTCAAGCTCACCTAAAATATAGTCAGCTGAATGTTTTTTCTTAAGTCCGTCAACAAATGTTTGTGCTTTAGATCCGTGTGGATTAAAATGGGCGTTGATAAGGCTTGATGATGAAAACGTAATTTCTTCGGTAAAATATAATTTGCCGCCGACCGACTTTACTGCATCCTCTTCATCATAAATTCCTTTTGTCAGGTCTTTTTCCTTATCCTTATAATCCTGCCCTTTTACATAAAAATCAGGCCGAATCATTTTTATAGCTTCAACTGCAGTAGGCCAGTGATTGAGTGCAACAAAATCTACAGCTTCCATGGAAGCAATTGCTTCCATGCGAAGCTGCTCAGTAAATACCGGTCTACCCGGGCCTTTGTTTACAAAACGATCAGGTGTTATAGTGACAACAACAATGTCTGCCTGCTCCTTTGCAGCCTGAAAATGCTTAATATGCCCTGGGTGCAACAGATCAAAACATCCATGGCACTGTGCAATGGTTTTACCTTGCTTCTTTAGCTTCTTGCATACGTCAGCAAGTTCCTCAAGTGTAATAATTTTATTTTTTACTTTACTCATATTATTTACCAAGGTATTTAAACCAATCTTTCGTAGCTTCCGCAATACTCTCAGGTTCCCAAAGCGGAGCTTCTCTCCAGTAGTCGATATTATCCATCATTATTTTCACACCTTCTTCAAAACTAACAATAGGCTTCCACCCTGTTTTTTTCTGAATTTTGGCTGTATCAGCAAAAGTACAATCAGGTTCGCCGGGGCGTTTTGGAACATGTACTACTGCGCCACCTAAAAGTTCAACCAATAAGTTTACGCTGTATGTATTTCCACTGCCGACATTCATAATCTCTCCAGCACAATTCTCGGTATTCGAAGTTGTAACACAAGCATTTACAACATCAGTTACAAATGTAAAATCGCGTGTTTGTTTACCATCACCTACAACCGTGTACGGTTTGTTATTCAATTTCTGAGCCAGGAAAACACCAAACACGGCCCCGTACGTACCCGACGTTCTTGCTCTTGGTCCGTACACATTAAAGAAACGAAGTGCAGTAACATTCAGCCCATACACCCGGTGCCAATGCATACAATATTCTTCGCCCACGTATTTTGTATGTGCATAAGGGTATTGTGGGGAAATAGCTTCGGTTTCCGGGGTAGGATATTTATTAGGTATACCATAGCAAGATGAAGATGCAGCATAGATTATCCGCTGTACATTCTGATGGCGGCAAGCTTCAAGTACACAAATAGTGCCATCAACATTTGAACGGTGATAATTCATTGGGCGTTCTATTGATGGTACAATATCCGCCAACGCTGCCAGATGATAAACCCTTTCCACTCCTTTAAATAGCGGAAGTATCTTATCATATTCTGCAATGTCAACATGATGGAATTGAACCTTGGGATTACCCTTATGGTGTTCAATATTCCGTAATGAACCGCTGCTGAGATTATCAAGTATAACAACTTCATTACCGTCATTTACAAGTCTGTCAACTAAATGGCTGCCGATAAAACCGCAGCCTCCTGTTACTAATGTTCTCATGTTTTTATTTTCAATTTAAGCACTCCACTTTACATTCTCTTTAATAACCTTGGCCGGTACGCCAGCCACTAAATTATTAGCTTCAACCGACTTGGCTACAACCGCTCCGGCTGCAACAATAATATTATCCTGCAAAACTACACCTTTTAATATCATAGTCCGTTGTCCCAGCCAGCAGTGATTGCCAATATTTACCTTCTCAATTTCCTTACTTGCTTCTTCACCAGGTTTAGTTGAAAGTTTATGCCCATCGTTATCACGAATAATTACACCTTGTGCAAGTAAACAATCTTCTCCAATTTCTATTTCCTTTAACGCAATGATCTGTGAACCCCCATTTACAATAGTACCGTTCTTTATAACAATTCTGGCATTAAGGCCATAAATAACCACCCCCGGACATAATGAAACATTCCCCTCAATTTCCAATGATGAATTCTCCAAATATATTCTGCAGTTCTCCTTCGTACAATCATACATTCCTGCATCAAAATAACCAAAATCAATACCCACCTTTAAAGAGCCATTTCGAACCACTATTTTCGAATTTATTAAATTAAACATGGTTGAATGATGGATGCCGATTTTTGAATCCCCATCAAGCTGAATGCTCTTTTTAAGAGCCCAGTATGAACTCCACTTATTGTGAATACGCTTAATTATATAAAAGAACTTGCCATAAAAGAACTGGATGAGGCCATAAGACCTACTTGTCAACATCTGTCTGGCTCTACCCACTGAAATCTATTGGTTTGTTATTCTACGAATGGCTTTTATAAAACTCAATAACGCAATCTGCAATATAATTCACCTGTTCATTTGTCAGCTCAGGATACACCGGAAGGCTTAGAATAGTTTCGGCCTGTTTTTCAGTTACCGGAAAGTCACCTTTCTTGTAACCCAGGTATTTTGCAGCCTCCTGCAGATGAATAGGAATTGGGTAATGCACTTTGGTATCAACCCCTCTTTCTGCTAAAAATGCTTTAAGCTCATCCCTTCTATCGGTTTGAATAATAAAAGTATGATAAACCGCTTTTTCAAACCCCTTATCATGCGGCGCTATAATTTGCAGATCCTTAAGCTTGTTATAATATATATCCGCAATTTCACGCCTCCTTGCAGTCCACTTTTCAAGATGCTTCAATTTTACATTGAGCAATGCAGCTTGCAAATTATCTAAACGAGAGTTATAACTCCAGAACTCGCATTCATCACGATTTTTCAAACCATGGTTCCTGGCCTTAAGTAAGTAATTATATATTTTCTCATCATTAGTTGTTATTACTCCACCATCGCCAGATGCGGCAATGTTTTTTAACGGATGTAAGCTAAAACAACCTGTTATGCCAAAACTGCCAACACGTTTATTCTTGTATTCTGCACCTACTGCTTGTGCGCAATCTTCAATAATTTGTATGTTATGTTTTTTAGCGACTGCAAGTAACTCATCCATAGGTGCAGGCCTGCCAGTTAAATGCACAGCAATAATTGCTCTTGTTTTAGGTGTTATAGCTGCCTCAACTTTCGCTGGATCTAAATTAAAGTCACTTGTTACATCGGCAAAAACTGGCTTTGCGCCAATCAGTGCAATTGATGATGCTGATGCAAGAAACGAATTTGGAGCAGTAATCACTTCATCACCTTCTTTTACACCAATAGCTTTCAGTGAAAGGAATAAAGCATCCGTTCCGTTGGCTACTCCAATTGCATATTTTGTTTGCGCAATGACAGCAAAGCTCTTTTCAAAATTGGTTAAAGCCTCACCCGCAATAAACTGGCCACTTTCCATTATTTTCCAAAACTCAGCTAACAATTGTTCCTTTATAGCAAGGTTTTGCAGACCAAGGTTTATGTACGGTACCTGCATTTTTTTCGATGTTGCAAGCATTATTGTAAGTGTATTAATTGCATTAATTTAACATTGAAATACTTTGGGTCTGATAGCGAATCAGGGATGTGTCCTGCTTCAAATTCACGTTTCAGGTCAACAGATGCTTCTTCAATAGTATGTTTTGGCTCAAAGCCCAACTCTTTCTTTATCTTTTCTGAAGAGATGTGATAAGAACGATGGTCGTTAGTTGGTGTAGTAATAATTTTCACCTGGTCGCCTACTGCATGCCTAACCATTTGGGCAATTTGAGAAACTGTATGGTTTTCGTATCCTGCATTATATATTTTTCCGGCAATCTTTTCAGAAGGAAGAGTAAGCAGGTAACAATAAAGGTCTGTCATATCTTCAATGTGAATATTGGGGCGTTTTTGTTCGCCACCGAAAACTGTTATTTCGCCTTTATTTACTGCCAGGTTTGTCAATATATTAACGGTCAAATCCAGGCGTAAACGTGGACTATAACCACATACGGTTGCAGGGCGAATAGTAAGCGTAGTAAATTCCGGCGACTGGTATTTTGCAAGTATTACTTCACAATTTGCCTTGAACTTAGAATAATCGGTTAGCGGTTCAAGTGGTGTGTCTTCAGTCACATTTGGCATTTCTTTAATTCCATATACGCTTGAAGAAGATGCATAAATGAATCTTTTCACTCCGCTTTCCTTTGAAATTTTAACTAATGGCTCGAATGCATCCAGGTTAATTGATTTACCAAGGGTAGGATTTAGTTCAAAACTCGGATCATTTGATATGCACGCCAAATGTATAACCGCATCTTGTCCTGCCAATGTATTTTTCAAAAGTGCCTGGTCTCTTATATCACCTTTTACTTTTTTCAGATTAGGATGGGTGGGCAACACAGCTTCTCCGTATATCATAAGATCTAATACGGTAACATTGTAACCCTGCTTAAGTAATTTCGGAACGAGAATGGCTCCCACATAGCCTGCTCCACCTGTAATAAATATATTTTTCATATTGATTTATAAGACCTGCAAAGATACTAAAATGAGAAATGCTATCCTAAACTTTAGTTAGGATAGCATTCTCAGTACAAATAAAACAACTATCTATCTCGTAATCAATACTTTACTAACATACACCTTGGTAGCTGTTACAACCCTTACAAAGTAGGTTCCTGCCGAAACATTTGTAAGATCAATCTCCTTTCTTATCGTTCCATTTGAAGAGTGCGCTGAGCTAGTATATACTACCTCACCTAACAGGTTGCTCACTTGCAAGGTTGCTTCCTGGTTATCTGCTACGCCACCTATTGCCAGCATAAATAAACCATTATTCGGGTTAGGGAACAGTTTTATATCTGCTGAATTTGACAGAGATCTTATTCCCGTTGGGCCCGTTGGTGTACTTAATTTCAAAGGTTTAATCGCTATTGATTTCACCTGAGAACCTTCACGGTTTATAGCTAAAGTGATATTGTAAGTGCCATTTGTACTAAAAGAGTGAGTTGATGTTCTTACACCTATTCCCGATATAGTCTGGCTGTTTCCATCACCAAAGTTCCATGTATATGATACACTCTTCAGTGGCTTGGAAGGGCCGTGTGTTGAATCATGACATACTGTATCGCTTATACTTACAAAAGAGATAACTGCACTATCACCTGCTGTATTATTCTTTACCGTATAGGTAAATTCTGCATACAGGCAACTGTCGGTTACAGTTGTATTGGCACATGCACTGCATCCGCCTGCATCTGTTACACAACAGGTATAGATTCCTGGCTTTGCTACTATTGATGTAGTCGTAGCTCCATTGCTCCAGTGGTAACTATAAGGACCTGTTCCACTGGTTGCTGTTACTGTTGCACCACCATCATTACAGGTATCACAACTTGCCTTTGCTGACTGAAGGGTTATACCCAGCGAACAGGTACCTGCTGCATTGGTTGCATTGCTAATGGTAACATTTATTGTCGTGTCTGATGTACAGCCTGCTGTTGTATTTGACAGACTCAAGGTAACTGGATATGTTCCATTCTTTTGATAGGTATAACTATACGGATTTCCATAACCGTATCCTATACTATCGCCGGTATACCAATACAACTGTGATGTACCTGTCATACCTGTTGATGTGCTGTTAAAATTAACCTGGCCATTGGAGCCGGTTGTATACGTAAAGTCGGCTTTCAAATTACATACTGCTGCATTACTTATTGTTACATAAATAGTTGTGTCTGATGAACAACTACTGGTACTATCGGTTACAAACAGGTTTATTCCATATGTTCCGTTATAGGCATAAGTATATAAGAAAGAACTGCCATTTCCGCCACCGCTATTGTTTCCGGCATTCCAGTAGTATTGAGTGCCAGCTCCCGTGCCACTAGATGTACTATTACATGCTACCTGACCATTTGAACCTGTCAATACGCTGAAGTCGCTATGCAGCGCACATCCCGCTGCATTCGTTACGGTTACATTTGCTGTTGCATTTGAGGCGCATGAACCATTACTATCAGAAGCAACCAGTTTAACCAGGTATGTTCCGTTATGTAAATAGGTGTAAGCAAATGTACTTCCACTTCCCTGACCTTTACCATCACCCGCATCCCAGGCATATTTTGTTCCTGAATTTGTTCCGCTTGTTGTACTTGTAAATGTTACCAGGCCTGCTGAACCTGCGTTACTGCTGAAACTTGCTACCAAGGTACATGTTGGTGGTAGTACTGTATCGCATGGGGTATATTGCCAGAATGTGTTTTGATAGGTTCCTACACTATCCACTCCTGTTCCTATATAACCATAGTTGCCTATTGTAAAGGCTGCTGAATAGGCTCTCTCTATTCCATTGGCTCCCATATTCGTGAACTCACTCCATGCCTTGCTTATTGTATCGTATTCATAGCCAACAGGTGTAGGAATCGGATTCAAATAACTTCCGCCATCACCACCGGTACATAAATATGCTTTACTTCCTATTACAAAAGCCCTTGCATCGAGCCCAATTCCTGTATATCCAGGATAGTTGGCTATCGGTGTCCAACTATCATTTGTTGTATCATATTGCCAGAATGAAGTATATCCGCTTCCGTCACCTCCTCCACCAAGATAGCCATGGTTGCCTATTGTAAATGCTGCCATTCCATCAATGCCTGGTGCAGGTGAATTGTTTAATTGTTTCCATGCATTTGTATGAGCATCGTACACCCATACATCACCTAAGTAAGGAGAACCTCCGGCAGAACCGCCTATAACATAAAGTTTATGACCTATTACGAACCACGATGCATCGTAACGTGCTGTACCAGGTAAACTTGCTTTCTGAGTCCAGCTATTGGTAGTGGTATCATATTGCCATAAATCATTTGAACCGCCACCATTAGATGTGTTACCTCCCAGGCCCACATATCCTTTACCTTCTATTGTAAAACCTATAGGGCTAAAATAGTAACCCGCTCCAGGGTAGCTTGCTATTGCACTCCACGTATTGGTTGTCTGGTTCCATTTATAAAAATCATTATAGTGAGTCGAACCATTAAAACCACATCCTATAAAGCCATAATGCCCTATTGAAAAGCTAGTTCCATAATCACGTGCGGCACCTGTAAAATTCGACATCTTGGTCCATAAATTACATGTTGGTGCAACTATACTATTTACTGTTATAACTACAGCTGTATCAGATGAACATATATTTAGACTATCCGATATATTTAAAGTAACTGTATACGTTCCATTGCTTGCATACGTATAGCTGAATGCACTACTGCTTCCTTTTCCTGCACTGTCTCCCGCTGTCCAGCTGTATTTTGTTCCTGCTGTTATACCAGTTGATTTGTTGGTAAAGGTTACTTGTCCGTTACTACCGAAGGTACTGGTAAAGCTGGCATGTAATTTACACACAGGTGCTGTAGCCGTATCTGCACATGGATAATATTGCCAAAAACTGGTCTGATAAGTAGATGTACTGTCTATACCTGTTCCTATATAACCATCGTTGCCAATTGTAAATGCTGTAGAGTAAGCTCTTTCATTTCCATTAATTCCCATATTGGTGAACTCACTCCAAGCCTTGCTTATTGTATCGTACACATAACCAACTGGTATTGTTAGCGGATTCAGGTAAGTACCACCATGGTGACCATTACATACAAATGCACGGCTTCCCAGCACAAAAACACGTGATCCATTTACGCCTCCGGAATAAGGGAAATTAGCTATGGATGTCCAATTATCTTTTGTGGTATCATATCGCCAGAAAGCTGTTGCACTATTATCGTTAGTTCCACACCCTACATATCCATAGTTACCTATTGCAAAAGCTGCTCCTCCATCAATTTCTGATGATGGGAAATTATTTAATTGTTTCCAAACATTAGTATGAGCGTCATACACCCACACATCATTTAAGTAAGGAGAACCTCCGGTTGAACCGCCTATTACATATAATTTGTGCCCCATTACAAACCAGGCTGCATCGTAACGTCCGCTACCCGGCAAACTTGCTTTCTGGCTCCAGCTATTAGTAGCTGTATCATACATCCATAAATCCTGAGCAGCTCCACTGCTTCCTTCGCCCAGTCCTACATACCCTTTACCTTCTATTGTAAAACCAACAGGGCTATAATAATATCCTGCTCCTGGGTAACTTGTTATTGATGACCAGGTATTGCTTGTCTGGTTCCATTTATAAAAATCATTATAGTAAGTAGAACCATTAAAACCACATCCTATAAAGCCATAATGCCCTATTGAAAAGCTAGTTCCATAATCACGTGCGGCACCTGTAAAATTCGACATTTTTGTCCATAAATTACACGTTGGTGCAACTACGTTGCTTATTGTAATGCTTATCAAGGTATCTGATGTACAAGCACCTGAATTGTCTTTTAATGAAAGCTTAACTGAATACGTACCATTACTGGTATAAGTATAATTAAATACATTTCCATTACCTGTACCTTTGCTATCACCGGCATCCCAGGCATAACTTGTTCCCGAGCTTGTTCCTGTAGAACTACTTGTAAAGGTAACCTGCCCGTCAGTACCCTGGCTATAATTAAAATTTGCATGAATAGAACAAACAACCGTTGTGGAAGTGTCTGTATATTGCCAAAAACTGGTTTGATAAGTTGATGTACTGTCTATTCCTATGCCTATATAGCCATTGTTGCCTATTGTAAATGCTGTTGAATACGCTCTCTCATTTCCATTAGCACCCATATTGGTAAACTCTGACCAGGCTTTAGTTGCAGTGTCATAAACATAACCAACGGGTATTGTTACCGGGTTAAGGTATGTACCGCCATGTTGTCCTGTGCATATAAATGCATGGCGCCCTATTACAAAAGCATGAGCACCACCTACACCACCAGAATAAGGATAACTTGCTATTGATGTCCAACTGTCGTTTGTTGTATCATATTTCCAGAAAGCTGTCGTGCTAGTACTATTAACTCCACAACCTACATAGCCATAGTTACCTATTGCAAAACCAACTCCTCCATCTATTTCTGAGGATGGGAAATTATTAAGTTGTTTCCATGTATTAGTATGTGTGTCATACACCCATACGTCATTTAAATAAGGAGAACCTCCGGCAGAACCACCAATTACATATAATTTGTGCCCCATAACAAAATAGGCTTCATCATAACGTCCGCTACCTGGCAAACTTGCTTTCTGAGTCCAGCTATTAGTTGCTGTATCATACATCCACAAATCTTTATTGACTCCGCTACTTCCATAACCAAGACCTACATAGCCTTTACCTTCTACTGTAAAACCAACAGGGCTATAATAGTAACCTGCTCCGGGGTAGTTTGCTATTGCACTCCATGCATTGGTTGTCTGGTTCCATTTATAAAAATCATTATAGTAAGTAGAACCATTATAACCACATCCTATAAAGCCATAATGCCCTATTGAAAAACTAGTTCCATAATCACGTGCGGCACCTGTAAAGTTTGCCATCTTTGTCCAGTTATTACCTGCCAAAGAGTTAAATGACATGGTTATGATACAGATGAAAATTGACGACTTCAGGAATAGATTCTTCATGGTTTGAGTATTAATTGATTGCTTTTGAATGGTAAATTAATACCAAATATAGCAAAAAAACTGTGATAAAAACTTATAATCGAGGATTTTGTTTGAAACCACAACAAAAAGCCATAAATCAGCGATAAATAATAAATATTACACTACTAAATCAATAAATTAATTTACAATAACAATAGTATATTTGCTGCGTTCGCCATTTATTCATTACACTAACTAAACATAGAATCTTAAATGTTTCTAAATACGCTAAGGGAAGAATTATTAAAGAATAGCTCCAACTATTATTCAGATAATTACGATTACTACACTTTTGGAAATAAAAAACCTCTCAAAAAGGCTTTTATCAATCAACTAAAAAAAGTTTTTTTTAGTAGTATTTTTCTTACACCGATCCTGAAAAGTGATTTTTTATACCGTAAGTTTTTCCTTGGTTATTTATTCAAATACGACAAATACATTCAACCATTAGAGTTCTTTTATAACAAACTTGAATCAAAAGAATCAAAAGCCTTGTTCATTCAATTGGTTGCATTTCGATTATTAGGTTATGTAAAAGTGCGGTTACCTCTTAGTAAGCCGGCATACTGGCAAGGCATTAAAGAAATGGAAAAAACAAGGGATGAAAATGATACAATTGATGTTCCATCTTTTCCATGGAAATTGTACATGCACGATGTAAGTAAAACAGGGTACCCTATAAAGGTTTACATAAACTCTAAAGGAGCTTATACCACATTTGTTGCTAAGCAGTACATTGAAACTTCACAAAACCCAAAGCTGGCTCCGTTAGAAGGTGATGTTGTATTAGATATGGGTGGTTGCTATGGAGATACCTCAATTCAATTCAGTTATATGGTGGGCAGTAAGGGGAAAATATTCACTTTCGAATTCATTCCGGGCAACTTAAATATTTTCAGAAAAAACCTGGCGCTTAACCCTTCACTAAAGGATAATATTGAAATAGTTGAACATCCTGTTTGGAACAGCTCAGACAAAAAAGTTTATTTTAAAGATGCCGGAGCGGGTAGTCATATAAGCTTTGAACCATTTGAAGGCAGTACAGGAGAGACCACAACTATTACCGTAGATGATTTCGTTGCCAGATATAAAATTGAAAAGCTAAATTTTATTAAGGCTGATATTGAGGGCGCTGAACCTTTTGCATTACAAGGTGCTGTAAACACATTGAAAAGATTCACACCTACACTTGCACTATCTATCTATCATAGCATGGAAGACTTTACGAGTATAATAAGACAAATTGACGACCTTAACTTAGGATATAAGTTCTATCTTGGTCACTATACAATATACGCCAGTGAAACTATATTGTACGCTATAAAAGAATAGTTTTTTTTAAGATAAGTTCTCATACTATAGTTATTGCTTTTTAATAATCCTAACCGGCACTTCAACAAGGTTAGCATTGGCCAAAATCATTTTCATTTTCTTCGCCAGCAATTGTGTTTGGAAGTAAAATGTTATGCTAAAAGATACGCTATTAACAAGTAAATACTCTTGGAAAAAGGTCTCTATAATGGTACTAACAATCGTAATGCAAAAACCCTATCTCGTTTCTAAGAGATAGGGCTTTCTATTATCCTGTTAAAAAAACTACCTAACTACCAATACTTTACTAACATACACCTTGGTAGCTGTTACAACCCTTACAAAGTAGGTTCCTGCCGAAACATTTGTAAGATCAATCTCCTTTCTTATCGTTCCATTTGAAGAGTGCGCTGAGCTAGTATATACTACCTCACCTAACAGGTTGCTCACTTGCAAGGTTGCTTCCTGGTTATCTGCTACGCCACCTATTGCCAGCATAAATAAACCATTATTCGGGTTAGGGAACAGTTTTATATCTGCTGAATTTGACAGAGATCTTATTCCCGTTGGGCCCGTTGGTGTACTTAATTTCAAAGGTTTAATCGCTATTGATTTCACCTGAGAACCTTCACGGTTTATAGCTAAAGTGATATTGTAAGTGCCATTTGTACTAAAAGAGTGAGTTGATGTTCTTACACCTATTCCCGATATAGTCTGGCTGTTTCCATCACCAAAGTTCCATGTATATGATACACTCTTCAGTGGCTTGGAAGGGCCGTGTGTTGAATCATGACATACTGTATCGCTTATACTTACAAAAGAGATAACTGCACTATCACCTGCTGTATTATTCTTTACCGTATAGGTAAATTCTGCATACAGGCAACTGTCGGTTACAGTTGTATTGGCACATGCACTGCATCCGCCTGCATCTGTTACACAACAGGTATAGATTCCTGGCTTTGCTACTATTGATGTAGTCGTAGCTCCATTGCTCCAGTGGTAACTATAAGGACCTGTTCCACTGGTTGCTGTTACTGTTGCACCACCATCATTACAGGTATCACAACTTGCCTTTGCTGACTGAAGGGTTATACCCAGCGAACAGGTACCTGCTGCATTGGTTGCATTGCTAATGGTAACATTTATTGTCGTGTCTGATGTACAGCCTGCTGTTGTATTTGACAGACTCAAGGTAACTGGATATGTTCCATTCTTTTGATAGGTATAACTATACGGATTTCCATAACCGTATCCTATACTATCGCCGGTATACCAATACAACTGTGATGTACCTGTCATACCTGTTGATGTGCTGTTAAAATTAACCTGGCCATTGGAGCCGGTTGTATACGTAAAGTCGGCTTTCAAATTACATACTGCTGCATTACTTATTGTTACATAAATAGTTGTGTCTGATGAACAACTACTGGTACTATCGGTTACAAACAGGTTTATTCCATATGTTCCGTTATAGGCATAAGTATATAAGAAAGAACTGCCATTTCCGCCACCGCTATTGTTTCCGGCATTCCAGTAGTATTGAGTGCCAGCTCCCGTGCCACTAGATGTACTATTACATGCTACCTGACCATTTGAACCTGTCAATACGCTGAAGTCGCTATGCAGCGCACATCCCGCTGCATTCGTTACGGTTACATT
>Ga0206897_1017_pt1 | contig 51962 bp, 44 predicted proteins | sample Alteio_BWOrgHeat_49_FD_152972 | JGI IMG/M metagenome (GOLD analysis project Ga0206897, IMG submission 152972) | Enriched cells from forest soil in Barre Woods Harvard Forest LTER site, Petersham, Massachusetts, United States -... | ecosystem: Environmental > Terrestrial > Soil > Temperate forest >... | reverse complement strand
GAGCGGCAGTAGGCTTATGAGGAGCACCGGTAAATAAATACTGACTGAGGCTGGAAGCTATGTTGTCATTAAAACTGCCATCAAGACTTACTCCTGCATCAGAGGTCTTGCTTGCAACAACATTTATTTCTTCTAAGAGCGCCTCTAACTGCTGGTTTAAAAAGCCACGTGTTGTATCTGAAATAGTACTACTAGCTGATTGTGTTGCTACATTATGTAACTGTACAAGCAGAGCCTGAATATTGGTTACCCCTGTTTGAGCTACATTAACTACGCCTTTGGCTTGCTGTAGCGTGTTGGTCTGCGTTATAGAGGGGCCATTATTAGGCTTTCCACTTATGGTTTTGCTTGCAAAAGTAACAGCAGCACTAAAATCGCTAATTGCATTAGCTACCGCTGAAACTTTAGTGAGGGCAGCATTTATCGCAGTGATTGCTGCACCAGCATCTGATTGCGTTAATACACTGGGTGATGATGTGCCAAATAATCCGCTTGTCTGTAAATTACCAATCTTTAAATCTGCCTGTGCAGGAGTGGGCTGGTTAGCGGCCCCTGTAAACAGATACTGGCCCAGAGTCGCGCCAATATTATCATTAAAAGTACCATCCAGCGCGACGCCTGCGTCACCGTTTTTGCTTGCGACCACATTAATTTCTTCTAAGAGCGCATTAAATTGCTGGTTTAGATAACCGCGCTCTGTATCTGTAAAATTGCCGCTGGCTGACTGTGTTGCCACCTCTTGCAATTGTACCAGTAAAGACTGGATATTGCTTACCCCTGATTGGGCTATATCTGCCACTGCGCCAGCTTGGCCTAATGCATCCGTTTGCGTTATGGATGGGCCATTATTTGGCTTTCCGTTCAAGCTATTACTTGCAAATACAAGGGTGGCATTGAAATCACTGATTTTCTGACCGGTGTCTGTTGCTAATTTTCCAGCAGCAGACAATGCCTTATAGGCAGTATTCGCACTGTAGGGAGTATCAATGGAGAGATTGGCAATACTGGCTGAAATATTGGGAATAGAAAGCTGTGCTTGTGCTGCGGTGGGTTGATTAGCTGCTCCTGTAAAAATATATTGGCCAAGGGATGCGCCTGCATCAAGAGTAAGCGAACCATCAAATAATTTCTGCCCCTGGAATGTTTGGGTGGCTAAAAATTTTTGTAGTGATGAAGCGAGCGTCTGAAACTGGGTATTAAGCTGTGTGCGTTCTGTATCAGTACTCGAACCGCTTGCTGACTGAACTGCCAGTGCAGCTAAGCTATTAATAATGCTCTGGAAGGACTGCACGCCCTTGGCTGCGGCTGCGGTAATTCCCTGAAGGTATGAAATGGTATTTGCAGGAGTAGGAGGTATTTGTTTGGTGGAAATAGCCGAGGCTTTTGCAGGTGAATTATTATTGGCAGGTAAGGTTAAATTAGTGGGCGGCAATGTACTTGCTGTATTTGATTGTGGAGCAATTGTTGCAAGTTTATTGGTAATGAGTGTTTGAGTAGTGAATAACCCTGTGCTGCTTATAGAGCTGTAAGAAATGGTCATACATAATTCCCTGAATATATTGTTTTATATAAAACGCGTCGCAGTAGCTTGCACATATCGTGCCAACATACGTGCACAGCAAATAAATTGTTTTTATAACAAATAGTTAATTAAAAATTGAATGGTGCATTTTTTCCATAAGCCTCCATACCCAGTACATATTGTACGCACTCAGGAGGAAAAAAATGCCAGCGATGACGATTAGTGGATAATACTAAACAGCGTCTTTCAGAAGGTTTGCTTCAGCAAAATCCCAGTCCACCAGCTTTTCAAGGAAGGTGGTGATATAGTCTGGGCGACGGTTCTGATAATCGAGGTAATAGGCATGTTCCCACACATCCATGGTAAGGAGTGCAATTTGTCCATGCACCATCGGCAAGTCAGCGTTGGGTGTCTTAGTAACCTTTAATGTGCCTTTATCGAGCACAAGCCATGCCCAGCCGCTGCCAAACTGTGTAGCGCCTGCTGTTTTGAAGGCTTCTTTAAATCCATCAAGTCCGCCGAAGTCTTTGGTAATTTTATCGCTCAGTGCGCCCTTGGGAGCGCCGCCGCCATTTGGTTTCATTGAATGCCAGTAGAATGTGTGGTTCCATACCTGTGCGGCATTATTGAATATGCCAACTTTTGACGCATCCCCCGCAGTCTTCATAATCACTTCTTCCAGCGACAATTTAGAGAAGTCATTGTCTTTGGTAAGGTTATTGAGGTTCGTCACATACGTCTGATGATGCTTGCCGTAATGGAAGCTGAGCGTATTGGCGCTGATATGGGGTTCAAGGGCATTTTGTGCGTAGGGGAGTTCGGGAAGTGTGAATGTCATAGGGCCCTCATGGGTAATGGTTGAAGCGGTATTACTTGTAGCAAATGCCGTACGTGAGGCAAGTATCATTGCTGATATGGCAATCGCTGACTTGCAGAAACTACGGCGGGTTATTTGCATAGCGGGGGGGAATCTAACGCTATTTATCTAAGTTTTCAATGAGGATATAGTCTTTGCGGTATTGTTATGACGTAAAAAATCATCAATATCCCGCTCGCCCTTGACGGGGGAATCTATTATAACGTTACATTGTAATACTGAAATGGAGCAGACATGATACCTCGTTATTCCCGACCCGCTATGGTTGCCATATGGCAGCCTGAAAACCGCTATCGCATTTGGTTTGAGATAGAAGCTCACGCATGTGATGCGCTTGCTGTGCAGGGGATTGTTCCTAAATCTGCGGCAAAAAATATCTGGAAAAAGGGTAAGTTCGATGTTGCGCGGATTGATGAAATAGAGCGTGTTACCAAACATGATGTAATTGCCTTCCTTACGAATGTTGCGGAATATGTAGGGCCGGATGCTCGCTTTCTCCATCAGGGTATGACCAGTTCGGATGTGCTGGATACCTGCCTCGCCGTGCAGCTTAAAGAAGCAAGTGATTTACTGATTGCCGATTTAAACAAGTTGCTGGCAGTGCTTAAGCGTCGTGCGCTTGAAACCAAAAATATGGTGTGTGTCGGCCGTAGCCATGGCATTCATGCAGAACCCACGACCTTTGGTATAAAGCTTGCCCGGTTTTATGCTGAGTTTCAGCGTTGCCGTGAGCGCCTTGTTGCTGCGCGTGAGGAAATTTCTACTTGCGCCATATCTGGCGCGGTGGGGACGTATGCTAATATTGCGCCGTTTGTAGAAGAATACGTAGCGAAGAAGTTGGGATTAAAGCCGGAGCCGGTCTCCAGTCAGGTTATCCCGCGTGATCGCCATGCGATGTATTTCTCCACGCTTGCTGTTATCGCTGGGTCTATTGAGAATGTCGCAGTGGAAATACGCCATAGTCAGCGTACTGAGGTACTCGAAGCAGAAGAATATTTTTCACCGGGGCAGAAGGGCAGCTCTGCTATGCCGCATAAACGTAATCCGGTTTTGAGTGAGAATCTTTGTGGGTTGGCGCGTATGGTGCGTGGATATGCGGTGCCTGCACTTGAGAATGTGGCCCTCTGGCACGAGCGGGATATATCGCACTCCTCCGTTGAGCGCATGATAGGGCCGGATGCCACCGTGACGCTGGACTTTGCGCTGGCGCGCCTTACGGACATGATGGATAAGCTCATCGTCTATCCAAAGAATATGCAGAAGAATCTGGATAAGCTCGGTGGGCTGATTTTCTCACAGCGTGTGCTGCTGGCGCTTACTCAGGCAGGCGTTTCACGCGAAGATTCCTACTCGCTCGTTCAGCGTAATGCTATGAAAGTATGGGAGCAGGGCAGAGACTTTTTAACGGAGTTACTGGCCGATAAGCAAGTTACCAAAGCCCTAAAGCCTGCTGACATTAAGAAGCTCTTTGACCTCGGCTATCATACCAAACACGTGGATACGATTTTCAGGCGTGTATTCGGTAAATAAAGCTGTTTCACGTGAAACAGTCTAAGAAAAAGTAATAAAAAACGGGAATAATCCCTTATGAATTTAATTCATTTTTAGCGAGTATTAATATGCACTTCAGGGCAACCAGAGAAAGGACGCATCACTGAAATCTGAACGACAGCGCACAATTATATCCTGCGCCATTATTAGTTTTAATTGAGTAACGTTCAGTAGTAGCCGTGATGTTGTTATTATCGTAACAATTTGCGGGATCAGTAGGGGTTGCCGAATTGGTTACACTCGTAGATGTAATTGGACCTCCCTGCGGCACGCGGTCTTGGTCATAAATATTGGTGGGGATAGTGATTGTAAAAGTGCTACACACCGTGTTTCCAGCCCAGAACCCCCCGATGCAGGGATTTACATACAGCGCCAGAACCCTGCCAAATTGTGGCAGGCCGTCGTCGATCTTAGTGTCAATGCTGTATGCCTGTTTTACGGTCAAAGCCTGATTGCTGGAAAGTGCCTGGGGATAAGAACCGCTGATGCTGTTGGATATTCCCGAGATATTGGAGAGACCAAAATAATTATATCCATCGTTGGTATTGCTTGATTCGGAACCAATCGTCCACCCGCCGCTCCAGACATAGACAAAATTGCCACTCCCCAGTTTTGCAGGAGGAAAAAAAAGGCTAACACCCGTAGCCGACACCGTACTTTGTACCGCACCTGCACCGATGGGGCTGCCCGCATTGAACCCACCATCTACCAGCCCTGCCTGCCCTAAATCCACCCAGAACATGGCCGTTTCCCCTTGCACTATATTAGCTCCGTCATTGCTGGCAGCTGCGTTAGAATCTATTCCTTCAATCAAGCCATTACCATCTCCTTCTCCCGCAAACGCTCCCCTTGCGGCAAACCCAAATAACCGGGCGGTGGATGCATTCATATCGCCCGGAAGGTAGCCGTATTTGCCACGAAAGGTGTTTACTGCTGTTTGGTATTTTTCAATCTGTGAGATTTGTGCGCGTACGCCCGCAGCGCTGATTAAATCCTGGCCAACCAGTATTCCCCCAACGATAAGGCCGATAACCGCAAGAACAATACTAATTTCAACGAGTGTAAAGCCTCCCGTTGTTCTCGCTTCAAGAGCACTAGATGACACCTGCATCCTCCTCATTGAAAAACACCCTGCCGTGAAACCAGCCTTGAATCAAGCAGAGTGTTGTTGGTCTTGCGCATGGTGCCGTGGGGATTATTTTCAAACGGGCATTTTAAAAAAATAATATCATTTTTTATGTTATTGATTCATATGATTATACAACTGTAACTTAAGTGTAACATATTAATGCTTGCCATAAAGTTAATAAATTGTTAATAAGTATTACCTAATGAATTGGCGTTATGTGACACTGGCTATTTAACAAAGGACATTACAATGTTTTCTTCACCTCGCAGCCTCCTTAGCAGTTCTTCTTTATATAGCTGCCTGATTGCAACCGTAGCATTCTCGCTGACAGGACTCATGGGGATAAATGATGCGCTGGCTAATCCACAAGGACTGACCGTAACATCAGGTAAGGCCACTGTAACTACCAGCGGCAATGTGGAAACCATCACGCAGGGGACCGACAAAGCCATTCTTAACTGGGGAAGCTTTAATATAGGCGACGGCGAGACCACCAACTTTGTTCAGCCTTCGGCAGGCTCAGTGGCGCTTAACCGTATTGGCGGCAATTCTCCTTCACAAATTCTTGGCATGCTCAATGCCAACGGTCAAATCATATTGGTAAACCCCAACGGCGTGTTCTTTGGTAAAAATTCTACCACCAACGCTGCAGGTCTTATCGCCAGCACGGCAGATATCAACGCCAATAACTTCGCCAAGGGCTATAATATCTTCAGTAACGCTGGCAAAAACGGCAGCGCCAGCATCGTCAACCAGGGTACTATCACTGCTAAAAACGGTGGGCTTGTCGCTCTCGTTGCCCCCGGCGTACGCAATGACGGTATCATCACCGCTAATGTCAGCAGCAAAACCGGTATCGGCGGCGCTGTTGTACTTGGCGCTGGTAATAGCTTCGATATTCATTTCAATGGCAATACCCTCTATGGCTTCAACGTCAATAAACCTGCCACCCAGCACGCTACAGACCAGAATGGCAACCCAATGACCGCCGCTATCACTAACACCGGCACTGTTAAGGGTGAGACTGTTCTCATGACCGTTCGCGCTGCCAGCAATCTTCTTGATAATTCTATCAACAATACCGGCCTCATCCAGGCCACCTCCGTTCGCAAAGAAGGCGGCACTATCGTCCTCGATGTAGGCAATGGAGATGTTGCAAACGCAGGCACCGTTATCACCTCCGGCACACATCCTGGCCAGGGCCACATCACAGTTGCAGGTAATAACGTGGCGCTCACCGGTAGCGGCACCCTCACCGCAGGTGATATGCTTGCTATCAACAATCAGGGCGTCTTCTCCAGCGACAAGCCCGGCACACTCAACGGTAATACTGTCACTCTCAACCAGAACGCAGATGGCAGCATCCAGAACGCCATTGATTCAATAGCGGATAATGCAGGCGGCTCGACTCTCTATTTGGATAAGGGGAGTTTTTTTGAGCATGTAGATATAAACAAAAACAACTTCGCCTTACAGGGCAGCGGCCAGAATAAGACAGTGATTCTTGCACTACCCGGCGGCGGCGCTGCAGTTGTCGATGCCGTCGATATCAGGAATGCAAATAATGTGAGCGTGTCTAATATTACCATCCAGGATGGTGGCTCAGCTCCAGAGGGCGTGGGAATTGCAACAAGCAACAACGTTACCCTGAAAAACACAACAGTGACTGGTGGCTTCAGAATAGGTGTTGATACTGATTTTAACCAAGGTATCCCCAGTAGTAATGGCATCACCATCAGTAACAATAACTTTACTGGCGACACTATTAGGTCGGTCAATTTGATTGCTAACAATTCTTCTGTCACAGGCAATACTATCAGTGGCGGCGTCTATGGCATTTCCCTTCTTAATGGAATCGGTAACAGCGCTACGAACAATAAAATAGATGGTGTCGGACACGGTATTGTTGTTGGTAGCACTGCCAGAAATATTACCAGCAATGGTACAACAGTAAGCGGTAACACCATCATGAATGGTGGCACAGGTATTGAACTTTATAACAGCTCAGATAAAACTACTATACGTAATAATACCATCGTCAATGATACTTATGGTAGTGGTATCGTTCTGGATCCGGAGGGTGGCATTACTAATGTCAAAATTCTTGGCAATACCATCACCGGAGGCACTGAAGGCATTGACATTGGTAACGCAATGACGGTACAGGTCGCCAATAATACCATTACAAGCAATACTTATGGTCCTGGTGCCGTTTATACTGGCGTGGGTGTGAATCAAAGCACTGCCGTGGAAGTCGGTTACAATACTATCAGCGATATGGGTGGTACGGGCATTCTTGTAAATCAGAGTAGTGGCAATATTGATAACAATGCGATTACAGATGGCTACTCTACAGGCACCGGTATCCATGCATCCAACAACAACGGTCGCTACGGCAATGAAGTAGTAGCCATTAGTAATAATACAATAAAGGGTGGCTACATGGGTATCAACTTGGAAAACAATGATAACACCCAAGTAAGTGGCAATGCTATTCGCAGTGCTAACGGCATAGCGCTAACCACTGGTGAAGGTAATAATATCAAAGGTAATATCATCCAAAGCAATGGTGGTTGTTGCAATACTGCTATCGCTGTTACACAGGAAGGGGGTGGATCAATTTCGGACAATACCATACAGTTCGGCCACAGCCTTGGTATCGACATCAGCAAAAGCGCCGATGTTAACATTGAGCGTAACACGATTAACGATACAAGCACGGGTATTCAGCTGACAGACAGTAATAATAATTTTATATCACAAAACACTATCGCCCATAGTGACGGCGGCATCGCTCTAAGGGGCGGCAATAACAATCAAGTAGAAAATAATGTGATTAGCAGTAACAGTATTGGCCTTAATCTTGCGAACACTACTGGCGCAAGCATCTACAGCAATACCTTTGATAGTAACCTCAAAGGGGTTAATCTTGAAACCGGTAATACATCCATAAACATCGCTGGTAATGCACTTAGCAATAATCAAACTGGAGTGAATATTGTAGCATCAAATAACAATATAGATGTCCAAATTAATACCTTTAAAAACAATACCAGGAATGACATTGCCATAGACCCGGCTGGCAATAACACCAATATTTCAACGTCTGGCAACATCTATTTGCCACCAGCGCGCTGATAATTATCACCACAACACCATAACCGTGCGGGTGAAATTACCGAAGGCTTTCCAGAATTGCTTTCGCCGTCGTCTTCGGATCTTTGGCCTGTGTAATCGGGCGGCCGATGACAAGGTGGCTTGCACCTTTGGTAAGTGCTTCAGCGGGTGTTAGAGTGCGTTTTTGATCATCCTGTGCGCTGCCTTCGGGTCTGATGCCTGGCACCACAAGGGAAAAATCTGTGCCGCATTGTTTGCGCAGCGCAGTGATTTCATAAGGCGAACAGACCACGCCGTCTAAGCGGCAGCTTTGAGCGAGATCAGCGAGGCGCGTCACCTGATCATTCAGATTGTTCTCTACGCCAATCATATTCAAATCCGCCTGGTCAAGGCTGGTAAGTACGGTCACGCCTATAATCAGTGGGCGATCTTTACCCGTGAGATAGGCGACCTCCATGGAGGCATCAATAGCGGCTTGCATCATGGCCCGGCCACCGGACGTATGTACCGTCATCATGAAGGTATTTATACCCGCAGTAGCCTTGATGGCTTTGGCGACGGTATTGGGTATGTCATGGAATTTGAGGTCGAGGAAAACAGGAATCTGGTGTTGCTCAAGTTTACGCACGCCACTTGCGCCGTTAGCAGTAAAGAATTCCAGCCCCAGCTTGATAGCGCCGATAGACCCGCGCAGCTGCTCAATCAGCTCGTTAGCCTCGTCGATATCTGTCGTATCAAGCGCGCAGATAATGGGGTTGTAATCCAGTGTCATCGCTTAGCTGCCGAATGTATATACCGTCTCTCCGCCCACTATGGTACGGATTGCACGGCCTTTAACCTTCCATTCTTCAAACGGTGAATTCTGAGACTTGCTCACAAATGTCTCCGGGTCGAGCTTCCAGTCATGCTCCAAATCAATGAGCGTGAGATCGGCAGGCATGCCTTTTTTAATGCGGCCTGCAGGAACATGGATAATGTCCGCTGGCTTATAGGTCATGGCGGCAATCACATCGCGCAGCGGCATAATCTTTTTATGATAGAGCGAAAGCGAAAGCGGAAGCATGGTTTCAAGCCCGACGATACCAAATGCGGCGTGAGTCATGGGTACGCGTTTACTTTCTTCGTCATGCGGCGCGTGGTCAGTAGCGATGGCATCGATGGTGCCATCTTTAAGCCCTTCAATGATAGCTTTGCGGTCTTTCTCAGAACGTAGCGGCGGATTCATTTTGCAGAAGGTGCGGTATTCGGCCACGGCTTCATCCGTTAGGCAGAAATGATGTGGTGCGGCTTCCGCTGTTACGCGCAGCCCCTTCTTTTTAGCGCGGCGCACAGCATCTACCGCTTCAGCAGTGGAGATATGCAGCACGTGATATTGTCCGCCAGTAAGTTCCGCCAGAATGATGTCGCGCTCTACAATCACCGCTTCCGATGCATTGGGAATGCCAGGTAGGCCAAGTTTTGCTGAGACTAACCCCTCATTCATGCAGCCGCCTGCAGTAAGATTTAAATCTTCCGCATGCTGAGCAATGGGTACGCCAAGCTCGCGTGCATAAGCCAGTGCGCGGCGCATAAGGAGTGCGTTCATGACGGGAAGACCGTCATCGGTAAAGCCTACGACGCCTGCTTCTTTGAGTAGCCCCATCTCGGTGAGTGCTTCGCCTTTTTGTCCTTTGCTAATGGCGGCATAGGTGCGCACATTCACATAGGCTGATTCACGCGCGCGGCGATGGATAAATTCAACAACCGAAACATCGTCAATCACCGGCTTGGTGTTTGGCATGCAGGCTACAGTAGTTACACCACCTGCAGCAGAGGATTTGCTGCCGGTATGGATAGTCTCTTTATATTCCTGCCCGGGTTCACGGAAATGCACCTGAATATCCAGCAAGCCTGGGGTAAGGAGATGACCTTTGCAGTCAATGATTTCAGCATCCGCAGGCGCAGAGGTTTTGGTTAGGCGTGGCCCAAAGTCAGCAATGGTACTGCCGATAGTGAGCAGGCCGCCTTTAACATCGAGACCGCTTTCTGGATCAAAAAGCCGTGCATTGACATACGCCACTTTATGTTTTGCGCTTAGCGAGCGGGTGGGGAGCGTGAAGGTTTGTTTAGATTTCATTGTTTACTGTAACCCATGAGATAAAATTTCCAGTACTGCCTGTCTGACTGCTACGCCCATCTCCACCTGATCGAGAATGACGCTGCGGTTTAAGTCATCTGCCAGCTTGGTATCTATTTCCACGCCGCGGTTGATAGGGCCGGGATGCATGATAAGCGCATCAGGCTTAGCAAGTGCCAGTTTAGATTCATCAAGTCCCCAGAAGTGGAAATATTCTCGTACTGAGGGAATAAAATGCGTTTCCATACGCTCCAGTTGCAGGCGGAGCATCATAATAATATCGCAGCCTTTAAGGCCTTCACGCATATTAGTGTATACTTTGGCTCCAAGCTTTTCTGCTTGCGGAGGCATAAGGGTGGGTGGTGCGATGATGCGCACTTTAGCGCCCATAATATTGAGTAGCAGAATGTTCGAGCGCGCAACGCGGCTATGAAGAATGTCACCGCAAATAGCCACCGTTAGCCCTTCAAGGCGACCTTTTTTGCGGCGGATGGTGAGTGCATCGAGCAGTGCTTGGGTGGGGTGTTCATGACTGCCGTCACCCGCATTGATAACCGCACAGTTTACTTTACGTGAGAGCAGATGCACCGCGCCGCTTTCGGGATGACGCACGGTAATAAAGTCAGGGTGCATGGCGTTGAGCGTCATAGCGGTATCAATGAGTGTTTCCCCCTTTTTTACTGAAGAGGTGGCCACTGACATATTAATGACATCAGCGCCTAAGCGTTTGCCCGCAAGCTCAAACGACATACGGGTACGCGTTGAGTTCTCGTAGAACAGGTTAATGAGGGTGCGGCCTTTAAGGATGACGTGTTTTTTATCAATCTGGCGATTTTTCTCGATATAGCCCTCGGCTAAATCAAGAATATGGGTGATATCGTCTTTAGAAAGGTTTTCAATGCCGAGCAGATGTCGGTGCGGGTAGGTCCAGTTTTTCTTTTTCGCCGTTATTTTTCTCATGTTACCGCTTGTGATACGCTCCACCAAATAGTATAGTTCCGGACGCGCTTTCCGGAAGGTCATGACATAAAATGCGTCTTGCTGCAACCATCATAAGTATTTTTACTTTGCTTTTGTGTTCCTGTGCGTTGGAACCAAAATCTAAAGTGGATTCCAGAATTGAGCTCAATAAGCTTAAAGGTCCTGAGGTTGGATCTATAGACACCACCCTGCATGATCAGGCGCAACAGGCTGAGAAGTCTGGTGATTTTAAGCAAGCGTCTCAACTTTATAAACAATTGGTTGATAAAAGCCCGGATAAAACAGAATATACACTTGCTTTGATTGATAATCTGCGCCGGGCTGGCGATAGCCAAGACGCACTTAAATTTATTGATTCTTTGCTTAAGAAAGAACCTGACAATGCCCAAGCACTTGAGGCAAAGGGCTTGTGTCTTATGAATATTGGCGATTTTGCTGAAGCAAGTAAGGCTTTTGGCGAAGTAATGAAGATAGATGGCAAACGTTGGCGTACGCTCAATGGTATTGGTATTCTATTTGCCGTAAAAAATATGCAGACGGATGCACTGGCCTATTATCAGGAGGCACTTAATCAGAGTCCGGATAATCCCAGCGTACTTAATAATGTGGGGTTAACTCTTGCCATGGATAGGCAATTTGATCGTGCTATTGAAGCCTTAGAGCGTGGTAAGCATCATCTTCCCAATGGCAGTCCTGAAGTTCGTCGCATCGATTTGAATCTTGCGCTTGTCTACGCTATTGCTGGAAAATTGGATGAAGCACAGCAAACAGCAGCCCCCCATCTAAGTAAGGCTGGGCTCTATAATAATATGGGTTTCTATGAGTATCTGGCAAAAAATAACGATCTGGCAAAGGGCTATCTTAATATGGCGCTTACCCAGAGTACTACCTATTACGAGCGTGCCTGGAAAAATTTATCTGCTCTTAATGCAGAAGGAACTGGTGAGCCCAATACTAATAATTCAGATAGTCTCTCAAAAAATGCTGCTCCCCAGCAAAAGGAAAAGATCCAGTCAGACGTAAAACCGCCCAAACATTCTGCTGGTATACCTTTAGAGCAGATTCCCGAGTCACCTTCTAAAGTAACTACTGTAAAAGACAATGAGGAAGAAGTAACTCCTGCACCTGTTAAAGAGGTAAAGAAAAAATCTAAGGATAAGGAAAAGAGCAGCAAAGATAAATTACTCACTCTGCCATCTGAGAGTGGCGAAACTAAACCAGAAATAGAGAAAGCAGAGACCAAGCCGAAGCCAGTGAAGAAAAAGAAACTGGTGAAGGTAGAAGAAAAGAAAGAAATTAAGCCTGAGGCTGTTGAAACGCCGGTAGTTGCTCCTGCGCCTGCTGTTCAGCCAGATGCGCCTTCAGTAGTATCACCTAAAGCGGATGTACCCGCCGCACCGGTAACGAATGCATTGCCATTTGTGAAAATTGAACCACCCAAGCCAAACAATAGCAAACCAGCGGATGATAAACCCGTGTCACAGCCATCTCAGGTACTTATTGTACCGAGCGATAAGAATTCCGAGTCCAAGCTGAAAATTGAATCTCAGAAAGACGACAAGTCAGATGCTCCGCCATCATCAGCGCCAAACATGCCATCCGATAAAGTACCGGATAGATAGCAAGCCAATTGCGCAATAACGCTAATCTTCAGAATAGAAAGACTTTTTTAAACCTGTCTTGATTTTTCTACTTTTGGTGGTTGGTATGCCATATCGGCCCATATTCTAGGTTCCTGTCCCGCTGCTATTCTTCGCATTGTAATAGCAACTTCGCTATCAGGATTAAACATAAAGGGAACGGGGCTTGCATCGACTCTATGAGGCGGTGATGAAGACATCTTTTTAATCAGCAGTTCTGTTTCTGAATTAAGGCCAGTAGAATAGGTTTCACGTTTATGTACGGCCTCATCTCCCAAATGCTTAACTGTATCAGCAATATCTGTTGGAATTTTTAATACCTTCAATGCAGTAGCAAGATCTTCAGGCTTGGCGAATTTAACAAAGGAATATCCTGTAGTATTGGCTGAGTTAGATATAGGTACACCGGAACTTTTTAGCGATGAAATTGCCAGTGCGCCACCTGCAGGCTGGAGGTGTATTGTTAAATCAACAGTGCCTGTGTTTTTTATCCAATCTTTATCCTCGCCGGGGGGGGGTATCGCGGGATATATCAATGCCAATTACATTATCACTTCCCTGTATGCTAATATGACCTAGCCCACCAAGGCGGGTAATAGACTCAATGGTATAGCCAATTCTTTTTTCAGTCATAAATTTTTCCTTATAAATTAAGCTGTTTTAATAAATTAAGCTATTTTAAGGCTGATTTATTAGCCTCAGTTTAATCATGATATTTAGAAAAAATTAATTAAAGGTTAATTTCTGTAATTTTATATACATTTGCGAGGATTGTATCTCGGCAGAAATTGAACAGCGCAATAACAAAGCTTATTTTTTCCGGTGTGTTGCATAAGGCGCAAAAGCCTGATCGATTGACATCAGTTCCAGTGAATTAATATTCACATGCACCGGACGAGTTATACACCATAATACAGTTTCAGCGATATCTTCTGCTGTCAGTGGTTTCCAATCTTCATATAGAGTGTCTGCTTTAGCTTTGTCTCCGTGAAAACGTACAACTGAGAATTCTGTCTCTGCCATACCCGGTTCGATATTGGTTACACGCACGTTCTTGCCAAGTAAATCCGCACGCAGGTTTAGAGAGAATTGTTTTAAGAATGCTTTGGTAGCGCCGTAAACATTGCCGCCGGGATAAGGATAGTTGCCGGCAACGGAACCAATATTGATGATATAGCCGCTGTCACGTTTTACCATCTGCGGCAGCAATGCATGGGTGCAGTACAGCACACCTTTGATATTGGTATCGATCATCTGCTCCCAGTCAGAGGGAAGAATATCAGGCGCGCGGCCTAAGCCCAGTGCAAGCCCTGCATTATTAATCAGCACATCCACATCTTTGAAGGCTGCGGGCAGCTTTGCGATGGCTGCATCTACAGCTTTCTGGTCGCGTACATCCAGCGTGAGCGTGTGGATACGTTCGCTGCCTAATTCTTTTTTGAGTGTATCTAAACGCTCTGAGCGCCTGCCGCTTATGATAAGCTTTGCACCTTCAGCCGCAAAACGTTTGGCAAATGCACTACCAAACCCGGATGTAGCGCCGGTGATAAAGATGGTTTTATCTTTGAGTGACTGAGTCATCCTCACACTCTGCGTTCGACCATCAGCTTTTTAATTTCGGCAATGGCTTTGGCAGGGTTTAAGCCTTTGGGGCAGGTCTTGGCGCAGTTCATAATGGTATGACAGCGGTAAAGACGGAAGGGATCTTCAAGATTGTCCAGTCGCTCACCGGTGAACTCATCGCGTGAATCGATAATCCAACGATAGGCTTGCAGCAACACGGCCGGGCCCAGATAGCGATCGCTATTCCACCAATAGCTGGGGCAAGAGGTTGTGCAGCAAGCGCAGAGAATACATTCATAAAGTCCGTCCAGCTTGGCACGGTCTTCTGGCGATTGAAGGCGTTCACGGCCACTGGGCGGTACAGATTGTGTCTGAATCCATGGCTGAATAGATTCGTATTGTGCGTAGAAATTGCTGAGGTCTGGCACCAGATCTTTGATAACGGGCATATGGGGCAGGGGATACACCTTCACTTCACCTTGCACTTCGTCAATGGGTTTGGTGCAGGCGAGTGTGTTAGTACCGTCGATATTCATTGCGCAGCTGCCGCAGATACCTTCACGGCAGGAGCGGCGGAAGGTCAGTGTTGAATCAACTTCATCTTTAATTTTAAGGAGGGCGTCAAGTACCATTGGCGCGCAGGCATCAAGGTCAATCTCATAGCGATCAACGCGTGGGTTTTTAGGTTTGCCGTCTTCACCGCGATCATCCGGGTCATAGCGGTAGATATTAAAAACCTTCACGCGCTTCGCGTTTGGCGCTTTATACTCGGTGCCTTTGGTTACTTTGGAATTAGCGGGTAATGTAAATTCGACCATTTCAAATACCTTAGTAAACTCTAGGCTTCGGTGGAATCGGCTGTACTTCGTTGCTGAGCGTATTCATATGCACAGGGCGATAATCGATTTTGGTTTTGCCTTTTTCGTCAATCCAGATGAGGGAATGTTTCATCCAGTTAACATCATCGCGATTTGAAAAATCTTCACGCGCATGAGCACCGCGGCTTTCTTCGCGGTTAAGTGCGCCGTTCATGGTGATAACCGCTTGTGAGAGCAGATTGTCGAGCTCTAAAGCTTCCACCAGATCGCTGTTCCAGACAAGGCCTCTGTCGGTTACACCTAGATCATCATAGCTCTGCCAGACCTTGGTGATTTTGGTAGAACCTTCCTGCAATGTGGCTTTATCGCGGAACACAGCAGCATGATTCTGCATAGTCTTCTGCATGTTTTTGCGTATCTCAGAAGTACGAGCTGTACCGTGTGAGTTACGGATTTTATCAAAGCGGGAGATGATAGGCTCACTTGCAGATTCTGCCAAAGGCTTGTGTGAGTTGCCAGGTGTGATGGTTTCCTTGGCGCGAATGGCTGCCGCACGGCCAAATACTACGAGGTCGAGCAGTGAATTGGAGCCTAGACGATTTGCACCATGTACAGAGACACAAGCCGCTTCGCCAATGGCCATAAGGCCTGGCACCACGGCATCGGGATTGCCGTTTTTAAGCGTTACAACTTCACCGTGATAGTTGGTGGGAATGCCGCCCATATTATAATGTACGGTTGGCAATACGGGAATCGGTTGCTTGGTTACATCCACACCAGAGAAAATGCGTGCTGTCTCGGCAATACCGGGCAAACGTTCGTGAATGATGCTGGGGTCAAGATGATCCAGATGCAAATAGATATGGTCTTTTTCAGGACCGACGCCACGGCCTTCACGGATTTCAATCGTCATCGCGCGGCTGACCACGTCACGTGAGGCAAGGTCTTTGGCATTGGGCGCGTAGCGCTCCATGAAACGTTCACCTTCCGAGTTCACCAGATAGCCACCTTCACCACGCACGCCTTCGGTAATAAGGCATCCTGCGCCGTAAACGCCGGTGGGGTGAAACTGTACAAATTCCATATCCTGCAATGGCAGACCTGCGCGCACAACCATACCGCCGCCGTCGCCGGTGCAGGTATGCGCAGAGGTGCATGAGAAATAAGCACGGCCATAACCGCCTGTGGCAAGCACTGTGGTATGTGCATGGAAGCGATGAAGTGTGCCGTCATCCAGATTCCAAGCAGCGACACCCTGACATGCGCCTTCGTCATTCATCAGCAAATCGAGCGCGAAATATTCGATAAAGAATTTAGCGTCATGCTTAAGGGCTTGCTGATACAGCGTATGTAAAATCGCGTGGCCTGTGCGGTCAGCAGCAGCACAGGTTCGTTGCGCCTGGCCTTTGCCAAAATTGGTTGTCATGCCACCAAAGGCGCGCTGGTAAATTTTACCTTCAGGTGTGCGCGAGAAGGGAACACCGTAATGCTCAAGTTCGATAATCGCGTCGGTTGCGTTCTTGCACATATACTCAATGGCGTCCTGATCGCCCAGCCAGTCACCGCCTTTGACAGTGTCGTACATGTGCCAGCGCCAGTCATCATCACCCATATTGCCCAGCGCTGCAGAAATGCCGCCTTGTGCTGCAACGGTGTGGCTGCGGGTAGGGAATACTTTGCTTATGCAGGCAGTAGAAAGCCCCGCGGCTGCCATGCCAAATGTGGCGCGCAACCCCGCACCGCCGGCACCAACAACAACAACGTCATAATAATGATCAACGATCTTGTAGGACTGCGTCATTGAGTGCCCATTTCAGGTGCGACATACAGATGTAGTTTAAGCACTGCCATGATGCTGATGGCAGCAAATCCGTACATCAACACCATATTAAGCAGTAGTGCTGTATATTTGGGGAAAGGGGAATGCACATAATCTTCAATAATAACCTGCATACCCAGCTTTGCATGATAAAACAACGCAACCAACATAATGATGAGAAGCGTTGCACTGAATCCTGATGAGAGCCAGGCGGCTACAAAAGCCTGTTCGCCGCCGCCAATACTTATCATAAGCAGTGAGCGGATAAACCAGAAGGTAAGCGGGATAAGTACAATAGCAGTAATGCGCTGCCAGATAAAATGCTGAGTGCCGTCTTTAGCAGAGCCGAGACCGCGCACTTTAGCAAGAGGTTCACGCACCTGAGAATGCTTCATTGTGAAACTCCTGTGTTAGCAAACACGGTCATCCAAGTACATATAGTGAATATCGCACTTGCAATAAGCACTGCATAACCAGAGCGGTAAGCATTAGGGATTTCAAAACCCTTGCCGATATCCCAGAATAAATGGCGAATGCCATTACAGAAGTGATAGTAGAAAGCAAATGACCAACCGATAAGCAAAAGCTTTCCTAAAATGCCACTGAAGAATGTATGTATTGCGGTAAAGCATCCTGGGCTATAGGCAGCTGACCAAAGCCAGCCTACCAGTAGTGCCGTGCCCGCAACCAGAGCCGCGCCGGTGATGCGGTGGAAAATGGACATCATCGATGTCAATTGCGGGCGGTACACCTGCAGATGTGGTGACAGTGGACGCTCAAAAGAAGTTGGATCGGTTTTTTGTGTCATAAGCTTGTATGGCGTATGCTTATACAAATTTTTTACGGCTAAAACGAGAGAAATTTTTTCGATATGATTTTAACGAAATGTTAATGAGTTGGCGATAGAGTGTCACTCGTACGGATCACTGCAATTATATCTAATAGAGTATCTTGATGATGGATATAACTCATTGCTATTCAGGCGAAACTATTCACCATACTGATGGCATTGATTATGCAATCATTGATACTGGTAAACTTGATTTTAGCAAAGCGCAATTTGGTAAGAAAACAAAACCTACGCTTGTCAGGCTTGCCAAGGCTGGTGAAACAATTGTAACAAGTCCAGGTAAAGCTGAAGAGATTAGATATTCTGCCTTGGGAGGAGAAGTGGTGTTCGTCAATCAGTTGCCTGGTGGCGTAGAAGACAGCTTTGTTCCCAGAACCCCAAGTGGCCAACCCAATGGTCAAGAGGTACTTGATAAAAAATATGAATTAGTTGGCGGAGATTTATGCGGAGAAGGTGCTTTTTTCCGTCCCAAAGGAGCTCCCTTGCGAATATTGCATGAAGTTGTCGTAAGGCCCACGGTTATTATTGATGCATATGGGTCAGGAAACCACCAATTTCTTGGAGAAGGTGCCACCCTTAAAAAAGAAGGGGAGAAGAGACCCAGTGGAATTGACAAGGCAGCGTTTGATGAGACATGGAGCATTACAGATAAAACTGGGCGTATACAACCGAAAGGTAGCAAAGAAGAAGCACTGGGATTATATTAAACAATCTCCTGCTGGCTGGCGCAGTGGATAGTACCAAGTCCCCAGACAAAATCGCTGCTGTAAATTCCAACGACGTCTTGCTTAGGGAATAATTCAGCGAGTATATTAAGTGCGATGCGATCATTCGGGTCGTTGAAAGTGGGTACGAGCACGAGATCATTAGCAATCAGGAAATTGGCGTAGCTGGCGGGCAGGCGCTGGCCTTCAAAGATGACAGGCTTTGGCATGGGTAGCTCTACTACGTTGAGTTGCTTGCCGCTTTGGTCACGCGCTGCCTTCAGTCGTTTTACATTCTCACGCAGTAGCGGATGATTGGGATCGCTTTTATCTTTTTCCACGGCGGTTACGACTGTGGTGGCATTTACAAAGCGGGTGATGTCGTCCACATGGCCATGTGTATCATCGCCGACAATACCATTTTCTAACCAGATTACATTGGAGATGCCAAGATACTGGGAGAATATTTTTTCATAATCGTCACGCTTAAAGCCTGGGTTGCGGCACTGTATTTTGCTGAGCAGGCATTCTTCAGTGGTAATGAGTGTGCCTTTGCCGTTTACATCTATGGAGCCACCTTCGAGCACCACGCGCTTATTCTTATATATGGGCTGTATGCGTGGCAGCTTTAAAAACTTTTCTACGCAGGCGGGGATTTTATCATCATGCTTCCAGTTGTCATACTTAGCCCAGGCGTTGAAATGCCAGTCTAGCAATACGCGTTTTTTTGCCGTCATATATAATAGTAGGGCCTGAATCGCGTAACCAGACGCGATCGGTTGGGGCAATAATGAAATCCACTTTGCTAAGCAAAACACCGGCGCGTTTTAAAATGTTACGCGCTTGCTTTTGTTCGCGGGCGTTTTTAACCACCAGCCGCACGCGTTCAACTTGCGCGAGATAGCGGATGATTTCGGCATACACCCAGGGGATGGGTTCAAATTTATCCGGCCAGTCTTCTTTATTATGGGGCCAGGCGAGCCAGATAGCTTCCTGCTTTTCCCATTCACCAGGCATGCGCAGCGTCATTTGCCGAATCTCTCAGTGATGCCACCATACGCATCTATCCTGCGGTCGCGGAAGAACGGCCAGTGACGGCGGGTAGTTTCCTGCAGTTTGGGATCGCAGACAGCGGTAATGATTTCTTCTTTATCACTGGATGCTTTTGCCAGAATGCGGCCAAATGGATCGGCAATGAATGAGTTGCCGAAGAATTCGATGCCATCACCTTTTTTGTCCGGCGTGGGCTCATGGCCGATGCGGTTACATGCGCCGACATAAATGCCGTTGGCAATGGCGTGTGAGCGCTGCATGGTTTCCCAAGCGCTGGCCTGCGCTTCGCCGAATTCTGCTTTTTCACCTGGATGCCAACCGATAGCGGTGGGGTAAAATAACACATTTGCGCCTTGCATTGCGGTGAGGCGTGCGCCTTCAGGGTACCATTGATCCCAGCAGACAAGCGTGCCGAGTTTGCCGAATTTAGTGCCAAACGCCTTAAATCCCAAATCACCGGGAGTAAAATAATACTTCTCATAATAGAGGGGATCATCGGGGATGTGCATTTTGCGGTAAATGCCAACCAGTTTTCCTTCTTCGTCCAACACTACAGCAGTATTATGATATACACCCGCTGCGCGGCGTTCAAAAATAGAGCCGACAATGACCATGCCAGTTTCTTTAGCAACTTTGGCCAGTGCCTGAGTGGTGGCACCTTCAATCGGCTCTGCTAAGTCAAATACGGAAGGATCTTCTGTTTGGCAAAAATAGGGGCTGCGGAATAATTCCGGCAAACATGCTACCTGCACGCCTTTTTTGGCGGCAGTTTTCAGCATATCGCACGCATGCGCGACATTGGCAGCCGTATCAGCCACCATGCGCATTTGAATAAGCCCAAGGGTAAATGGTTTGTTAAGCATATAGCGCCACGTAGCACAGTATAGCGCGCTATGCAATGTTTGGAATGATAACACTATCCATAAGAAGCGCTATACACTTTACGGCGGCAATATGGATGTTTTGCAACGTATTGCGGCCGTTGCTGCATGGCGTGATGCGTAGCGCTCACGCCATTTGCACAGGACTATAGCCATCTTAGGCTATAGGAATGCAAATTTTCTATTTGACAGAGTCACCCGTATAGATTTGGGATGGCGGATACGTTATACTTGTTCAAAATCAATAAGGAAATGACATGGCTACAAAAAACGCAAAAAATAAAACCCTCAAAAAATCCTCTAAGCGCACACAGCAGCTTGTTGTTAAAGGCAAACAATATTATCTACCAACCTACAGGCCACGCGAAACGATTCTTGATCGTGGTAAAGGTGCGCGCATATGGGATATTGATGGTAATGAATATATCGATTTTGGCGCAGGTATTGCGGTTAATGGTTTAGGTCATCAGGACCCTGATCTTATAAAAGCATTAGTGAATCAGGCTAAAAAACTTTGGCATACCAGCAATGTATTTTATACCGAGCCGCCCGTTCTTCTGGCGGAGGCTTTAGTAAAAGCATCTGGTTTTGCCAAGCGCGTGTTCTTTTGCAATTCAGGGGCTGAAGCAAATGAAGCGGCTATTAAGCTTGTGCGTAAATATGCTGCTGATAAAGGTCGCCCACCCGAAAAACGTGAGATAATTACATTTTATGGTGCATTTCATGGTCGTACACTGGCAACGGTTACGGCGACTGCGCAGCCAAAATATCAAGCCGGGTTTGAGCCTTTGCCACAGGGCTTCACTTACTGCGCATTTAATGATGAAGCTGCAATTAGCAAACTCGTGAGCAATAAAACCTGCGCTATTATGGTGGAAGCGATTCAGGGCGAAGGGGGTATTATGCCTGCCAAGCCGGGCTTTCTAAAACATCTGCGCAAACTCTGTGATAAGGTGGGCGCGCTTTTGATTTTGGATGAAATCCAATGCGGTATGGGGCGTACAGGTAAGTTATTCGGTTATCAGCATGACGGTGTTACACCAGACATCGTTACGGTAGCCAAGGGGCTTGCGGGTGGTTTCCCCATAGGTGCCATGCTGGTGGGGAATAAAGCAGAGCAGACCTTCCAGTTTGGCTCACACGGTAGCACCTTTGGCGGTAATCCTATGGCGAGTGCGGCGGCTGGTGTTGTGCTCAAGAAAATACTATCTCCGGCACTTGCGCGCAATATTGCAGCGCGCACTAAGGAAATGCGGACGGCACTGGTTGCTATTAATAAAGAGTTCCGTATCTTTAAAGAAATTCGTGGCCGCGGTCTTATGATTGGTGCTGAGCTAAGTGATTCACTGAAAGGTAAGGCAGGGGATATTATTGAAGTAGTGCGTCACTCAGGCCTTCTTATTTTACAAGCTGGCCCTGATGTGCTGCGTTTTGTGCCGCCGCTTACCGTGACGCAGAGTGAAGTGAAGGAAGGCGTAAAACGCCTGCGTGAAGGATTAAAACATTATTTGGCATTATGATTCGTATACGCCCCGTAAGGCTTGAGGATCACGCACAAGTTCTGCTGCTTGCTGAAGCGGCTGGTATTGGCATGTCTTCATTGCCTCATGATGCGGATGTACTAAATGCCAAAATAAATAATGCTGTGCGTAGTTTTGAAGGTCATCCTGTACGGGTGATGGAAGAGACTTTTCTCTTTGTGCTTGAAGATATGGAGCAGAAATGTCTGGGAGGCACTACAGGTATTGTTGCACATGTGGGGCTTACACGGCCTTTCTATTCGTACAAGCTTTCGACCATCACACAAGCCTCCTCTGCGGTAGATGTCTACTCACAGGAACAAGTGTTGCATATGGTCAATGACTATACGGGTGCTACAGAAATTGGTTCACTATTTCTTGATAAAAGATATAGGCGTGATGGTTTGGGTAAATACCTTTCACGTTGCCGTTACCTTATGATGGCGGAATTCCCGCATCTTTTTTCTGATATTGTTATTTCAGAAATTCGTGGGGTTCATGGCAAAAATGGTGGTTCACCGTTTTATGACAATGTGGCAAAACACTTCTTTAAGATGAGTTTTGAAAAGGCAGACTATATATATGCAACGCAAGGCGCACAGTTTATTGCAGATTTAATGCCGCGTTATCCTATTTATACTAATTTACTTTCTCCTGAAGCTCAGGCTGTCATAGGGGTGCCGCTTGAAGCATCCAAACCTGCTATGCAGCTTTTACGAAACGAAGGCTTTCGTTATGAAGGGTATATCGATTTGTTTGACGCTGGTCCCACTGTGCAAGCGGAGCGGCAGTTTATTAAAACAGTGCGCAAAAGCCATAAGGCTAAAGTGGCTGCGCTTCGTGAAGTAACTTCTGAACCGCATATGATTTATAATACGCGTCTTAAAGATTTTACTATTGCAGTAGGCAGTATTGAAAAAGAAGGTGACGGTGTGGTGATTGCTCCGGCACTTGCAGCGGCCATTGGCGTTAAAAAGGGAGATATGGTGCGTTACGCACTGTAATAAAAAATGAATCAGGGTAAATTATATATCAACGGCGAGTGGAAAACAGGCGGTGGAGCCTCTTTTTCTTCTATTAATCCTGCAACCGGCCAAATCATATGGCAGGGCAATGCTGCTAGTGAAAAAGATGTCGATGTTGCCATTAAGGCAGCACGCAACGCTTTTCAAAGCTGGGCATGGAAAACACTTGATGAACGGTTAGCCATTATAAAGAAATTTCAAACGGTGCTGGAAGCGCGTAAGGAAGTGCTCGTGGAAACACTGGCACAGGAAACAGGTAAAGTGCTTTGGGATGCGCGCACTGAAATCACTGCGATGATTGGCAAACTTGATTTTGCACTGCAAGCTTACCAAGAGCGCACCGGTGAAAAATTTGGTGAAGGCCAGGGATTTAAGACAGCACTCAGGCATAAGCCCCATGGTGTTGTGGCAGTATATGGGCCGTATAATTTTCCAGCGCATCTGCCCAATGGTCATATTGTCCCTGCCTTTCTGGCAGGTAATTGCATTGTCTTTAAGCCTAGCGAACTGTCACCTTTGGTGGCTGAGAAAACTATTGAATGCTGGCATGAAGCTGGGCTCCCTGCAGGGGTAATTAATCTTGTGCAAGGTGAACGTGATACTGGCAAAGCGTTGGCAAATCATCCCGGACTTGATGGCTTATTTTTTACCGGTAGCAGCGATACGGGTAAAATGCTGCATCAGCAGTTTGCAGGCGCGCCACATAAAATTCTGGCGCTTGAGCTGGGTGGTAATAACCCACTGGTGGTGCATGATGTGGCGGATGCAAAAGCAGCTGCGTACTGGACGATTCAATCGGCTTATATGACATCGGGTCAGCGTTGCACTTGCGCACGTCGTTTAATAGTGCCTGAAGGTAAAGCTAATGATGTGTTTATTGAGACACTCATAACAATGGTGAAGAGTATAAAGATTGGTGCCTATGCGGATTCACCAGAACCTTTTATGGGACCGCTTATCTCTAACAAGGAGGCAGAACGCCTCTTGTCTGGGCAAGACGAGCTTATAAAAGCAGGTGGCAAGGCGTTGATAAAGATGGAGCGGCTTAAAGCAGATCTGCCATTCGTTTCTCCTGCATTGATTGATGTCACTGCTATAAAGAACCGTGCTGACAAAGAATGGTTTGGACCGCTATTACAGCTTATTCGCGTACCCAATATGGAAACAGCTATAGTGGAATCTAATAACACTGTATATGGGCTTTCCTCCGGTATCTTTACCGATAAGCGCAAGTATTATGAGCAATTTCTGCGCAGTGTAAGGGCAGGGGTGGTTAACTGGAATCGCCCACTCACCGGTTCCAGCGCCATTTTGCCTTTTGGTGGAGTAGGCTTAAGCGGTAATCATCGCCCGGCAGCTTACTACGCTGCGGATTATTGCGCGTATCCGGTGTCATCGAATGAAGCAGAAAAAGTTACGATTCCGGCGCAGCCCTCACCCGGGATTACGGTGTGAACGCAGTTGAAGCCAATATAGATGGTCTTGTTGGGCCAACGCATAATTATGCGGGGCTGGCATTTGGTAATATAGCATCTGAGAAGCATGCACTAACTATTTCTAATCCCAAGCAGGCTGCATTGCAGGGCTTGCAGAAGATGAAGTTTTTGCATGATTTGGGCATTCCGCAAATGGTTATGCCTCCGCAACCTAGGCCTCATGCTAAAATAATAAGACAGCTTGGTTATAAAGATATTAAGCACGTACCCAAAGAACTACTGAATCAAATATATTCAGCCTCTTCTATGTGGGTGGCTAATGCGGCAACTATTTCGCCTAGCGCTGATACGGCAGATGGTAAGGTGCATATTACACCAGCTAATCTGGTGAGTAAATTTCACCGGGGTATTGAGGCATCTACCACTGCGTATTATTTAAAGCAGATATTCAAAGGCACGCATTTTGTGCATCATGATCCGTTGCCTTCGTATATGCAGTTTGGCGATGAAGGTGCTGCCAACCATATGCGTCTGAGCAAAGCACATGGTGATAAAGGTACAGAGATTTTTGTATATGGCAGCGCTGCTACAAAGAAATATCCGCCCAGACAATCATTGCAAGCATCCCAGGCCATTGCGTATTTGCACAGGCTGAATCCAAAATCGACCGTGTTCTTACAACAAAATCCTGAAGCGGTAGATGCGGGCGTATTTCACAATGATGTGATTGCCATGAGCAATGAGGAGCTATTCATTTATCATGAGCTTGCCTATGAAAGTGTGCCTCAGCAATTAAGGCGCAAATACAAAACTATTGTCATTAGTGAAAAAGAATTGCTGCTTAAAGATGTCGTCTCTACGTATTTCTTTAATTCTCAGCTAGTCACTTTACCCGAAGGCGGGCAGATTATTATTGCTCCTAAGGAATGCGAAAAACACGCAAAAGCAAGAAAATGTTTTGAAGGCCTTATTAGTAAAGGCATTGTTAAGAAAGTATATTACTTGGATGTGCATGAAAGCATGAAAAATGGCGGTGGGCCTGCTTGCCTGCGTTTGCGCGTGGTGCTAACCGAGAAGGAACGTAAGGCAATACATCCTAAGGTATGGCTCAATGATGCGCTTTACAATGCGCTTTGCCGATGGATTAAAAAATATTATCGTGATAGAATGTTAGCCGATGATTTACGTGATCCGTTGCTTGCAGAAGAATCTTTTGCAGCGCTTGCTGAGTTATCCCGTCTGATCGGAATATCTATGGAAGCTTCATGACTGTAATTGCCACCAGAACCTCATCTACTTTCTATAATCTTCCTTACAATCAATCTGCGCAATACTGGTTGGCTATTTTTTCAGTAAGCGATAATGCTGAGTTAAATAAAGCACTGGTAAAGCGTGGTATGCGCCTTATTAGCAAACTTGGAAATGCTTATCTTATTCCGCTTTCATATCCGTGGGATAGTGAATGGAAATCAGTTCATAAGCTGTTAGTGCAGTATGGTGCAGATAAGCAGGCGGAAGTGGCATTGATTCCTGGAGAAAAGGAACCCACGGCAGAGGAATTCACCTATACACGCAAGCCAGTGGCTGCGCTTAATTCCGCGGCAGACAATCTCTGGCTTGGCAAGGCAATGCTTGAAGATCGTATTGTATGTTATATGCAACCTGTGCTCGATAAGCGTAGCAAGGTCTTTGGCTATGAATCCTTTGCGCGCATGGAAACAGATAAAGGAATAGTAGGTGGTGGTAAGATTATTGAAGCAAGTCGTGGATTAAATGCTGAGTATGCGCTTGATCGCTACCTGCATGTGAAGGCAATAACCTCATTTATTGCTAGTGACCTTGAAGGGTTTTTATTCATTAACTTTGTACCTGGTTTTATTCATCGCCCAGAAAAATATCTTGAAGGACTAACCGATTCAGTAAAGTTTCATGGTATGCCTCCTAAGCAGCTCGTGCTTGATTTTACTCAGTCTGAAACGCCGCGCGATGTGATGCATCTGAAGGCTATCTTCGATTACTGCCGTTCTAATGGATATTCCTTGTCGTTGGATGACATATCGTCGGTGGCGATGGCAAAGAAGATTTTAGAGAGTATACGCCCTGATTTTATTAAGCTGGATATTGATCTAGTTCGTAGCGCCTTAAGTGTCCCTACGCAGCAAATTATAGGTGAGTTGGTTTCTATTGCACATTTGTCGGGAGCTACAGTGCTCGCTGAAGGGGTGGAAACAGAAGCCATTTATACGGAATTGCTTAAGTTGGGTGTGGATCTTTTTCAAGGATATCTGTTTTCTCCGCCTGTGGCTGTATCTGCCCTTAAAAAGGCTGTCGGCTAGGCATTGAAAATGCAAAGTGAACATTTTGTTATAGCAGGGATTGTGCTATAATTGCCACTGGTGAGTGTAAATGAGTTTGCTACTCTGCTCGCTGTGACTTGCTTAACTATTTCTTAATGACGGTTGTCTAGCGTAAAATATAATTTTTCAGGTAGACATTACCACTATGAACGCTCGTACATTAATAATGCTGGTACTAGCTATTGCGGTTGCGCTGGTTACGGCAATGATTATTAAAAATCGCACGCAGCAGCCCACGGTTCAGAATACCGGGCCCATGATTCTTAAGGCCGCTGTAGATATTCCTGCGGGGAGCTTTGTACGGGCAGACAAGCAGCTTGCGTGGGTTAGTTGGTCGCAGGGTGACATAGGGCCTTCTTTTATTAGTCAAGATGCCCATAAGATTGAAGAGTATAATGGCGGAGTTGCGCGCAGGGCTATTGGTGCAGGTGAGCCCATCACCACACTTTCAATAGTGCGTGCCAATGAGGGGGGCTTCATGTCTGCTGTGCTTACACCAGGCAAGCGTGCTGTATCCATTGCTGTAAATCCTACATCAGGAAATGCTGGTTTTATTTTCCCTGGGGATAAAGTGGATCTAATACTTACGCATAAAATTCCTAATGGTACGTTAGCAAGTGAAACCTTTATCGAAGATGTGCGAGTGCTTGCTATCGATCAGATGTTAGATAATCCAGAAAACAAGGCAGTCATTGCCAAAACTATTACGCTTGAGGTTGCACCTAAGCAGGCAGAGATGATCAATGTGGCGGCTAATCTAGGCGGGATTTCGGTAAGCTTGCGTAGTCTTGCTAAAGATAAGCAGGGCAGTAAAGTTCCTGTTGCTGATGTGCAAAGAAATGAAGATGAAAATTATTCGACTGACAGTGATGTCAGCAAACTCATGGATGACAAAAACTCTGTGCGTGCTAAGGTAAGTGTCTACCATGGAAATACGACAGAGCAGATAGATTTTCGTCAGAGGCAGAAATGAGCAATTTTATCCGTAATTATCGACGCGATATGATACGCTCTATGTTTGTAGGGCTGCTTTCTTTAAGCGCGCTCTCTCTATCGCATACTGTACTTGCTGTGGAAGCCAGTGATGCAGAAGATGATGTTCAGGAAAGGCATTACACGCTCGAGGTCAGCAAAGGGAGGCTAATTCGCTTATCCACTGCTGCTTCGGCTGTCATTGCGGCGGATCCGGTTGTGGCAGACGTCCAGGTGGTTTCTCCAACTCTAGTATATATTAATGCAAAAAATGTAGGTGAGACAACAGTGCTTGCCGTGGATTCTAAGGATCATGAAATCCTGCGTGCTACCATTAGCGTAACACATAATCTGAGTAAGCTTAATAGTGCAGTGAAAGAGATGATACCGGAAGCCAATGTTACATTTCATTCGGTGGATGGCGCCTTAGTGATGCGGGGAGATGTGGACTCTCCTCTGCAGGCAGAAGATGTGCGTCGCCTTGCGGCTCCGTTCTTAAAGGATAAGCAAACACTTATCAATATGCTCCATCCACTTGGTTCAAATCAAGTGATGTTGAAAGTCAAGGTAGCTGAAGTCAACCGTACGGAGCTCAAGAATTTTGGTATCAGTCTACAAAGCCTTGCGAGCACACAGGGTTTTGTTTTTGGTGCCTTAACAGGACGTACGATACTGGATTCCTCAGGAGTTGTTACACGTGCAGGCACACTGGGCACATTAAATGGCAGATATAATAACGTAAATGGAGTAATAGATGCCCTTGAAGATAATGGTTTGGTCACTACCTTAGCTGAACCCACACTTACAGCGCAATCTGGGCAGGCTGCTAGCTTTCTTGCGGGGGGAGAAATACCCATTCCTTCTGTAACGGGCAGTGGCAGCTCTGCCCAAGTATCAGTAACGTATCAGCCTTATGGTGTGAGTCTTAGTTTTACGCCGGTAGTGCTCTCTAAGGATCGTATCAATCTTACCGTAGCGCCAGAAGTAAGCGCTATTTCCCAAACTGGTGGTGTAACCGATGCCGGGTTTAATATTCCCGCACTCACTACACGTAAGGCTTCCACCAGTGTAGAACTAGGTAGTGGGCAGAGTTTTGCGATTGCAGGCCTCCTGCAAAATGATCGTAGTAATGATATTACCAAATTTCCATTCTTAGGCGATATACCGGTGCTTGGAAGCTTATTTCGTTCAAGCCAGTTTCAGCGAAATCAGACCGAGCTTGTAATTATTGTAACTCCTTACATTGTAGGGGCCGTTAATTCCAGTGAGGCCATGCGTGATCCTGCTCAAGGTCTAAAAATGCCAACGGATGCAGAACGTATATTGCTTGGCAAACTTTACGAAGAAGCATATCCGTCGCCTGGCGACGCTCCTGCTGCTGCCTTAGTAGGGGAAGTGGATAAGCCAAGGTTACATGGCCCTGCAGGCTATGTATTGAAGTAGGAAAACGTATGAAAGCCACAAATGTTTTATATTTCCTGAGCCGTAGTTGTTTTACAGTGGCAGTCATTATGCTGACTGCATGCAATTCACCCGTTCCTAAAACCGCGGATGTTAAAACCGAAGTTGTTTATCATGCGATAGAATACGATAACAATAAGCTACAGCCATCGGTACTAGAAGCTGAAAAACTGGATATGTTTATGGAATCCGTTCCCGTTGATGCTGTATCGTATGTGGGGCTACAAACCGTGAATAGTAATCAGCGTGCTATAGAACGTGCGAAGCGCTTAAAATTATATCTAGTGAAACAGGGGCTTACTCCAAAGCTTATCCATTTACAGCCTAGTGTAATCGAAGACGGGCAGGTGATTACACTTACCATTGAGTATGCAAAAGCAGTGCCGCCAAAGCCTTGTCCAGATTGGAGCAAAAATTCTATTACTAATTATAATAATACTCCAGGAAGTAATTTTGGTTGCGCATACTACAACAACTTTATAATCCAACTTGATAACCCTGCTGATTTTAAAAATGGTCATGGTAATTCTCGCATTGATGAAACTCGCAGCAGTAATGTTATTCAGAAGTATCGTGGTTCTTCTCAATAAGTGCTGTTATTTACATGAGTAATCTTTTAGCACAAATATAAGAGAGCATAAAATGGGTGCAAACAGAGTTCCGTTTCTTGCTTTTACTACTGATAGTGAAAGTGCTGGCTTGCTAAGGCAGTTTATCGCCTCGCATGGCTGGGAAGGCAACCTTGTGTATGAAGGCGATATTAACACTGCCGCAGATTTTCTGAAATTGCATCCATCTCCGCAGGTGCTTTGCGTAGATATTATTTCAGCCGAAGCGACTCCTGCCTCGCTTGATCGTTTGGCAGATGTATGTGATCCAGGAATCAAAGTTATTGTTTCGGGCAAAGTTAATGAATACAGCTTTTATTGCTGGCTAGTTGAAGCGGGTATAACCAACTATCTGTTAAAGCCTTTTTCGTTACATGCATTGGAAGCAGCATATCGCAAAGCTATAGAGCTTCCTTCTGCAGAAATCTCTCATACGCCTGAAATAAAAAAAGATGCAGAGACTATTGCCGTTATCGGATCGCGCGGCGGTGTAGGAGCAACCACAGTAAGTGTTAATTTGGCTTGGATTCTGGCCAATCATTTTCATCAAAAAACGGCCTTGGTTGATTTTGATCCTCAATTGGGCACCGTTGCGCTTGCCGTAGATTTGGAACCTAGTAAAGGATTGCGCGATGCGCTTGAAAAACCCGATCGTATTGATGGATTATTTATTGATCGAGTTATGACTAAAGCTGGCGAATATCTTTCTGTATTAAGTACTGAAGAACCTTTAGATGACTATGTTAATGCAAGCGAAGCCTCTGCAGAAGCACTACTGAAACAAATAAAACCAAAATTCTCTCATTTGATAATTGATTTGCCACGAGTTTTATCCCCTTTCACACGTTATGCTCTTAAATATGCAAACCATATTATATGCGTGAGTGAGTATACCATTATGGGGTTGCGTGAATCGTTGCGTTATCTAGATTTTTGCCGTGATATACTTAAAGTACATTCCCCGATATTCATAGCCAATCAGGTTGGACTTGCTGGCAAGCATGAGATACCCAAAGAGGAATTTGAGAAGGGGTTGGGGCAGAAAGTTGCTTTTGATATACCATTTACGCTTGATGCGCATGCATCTGCTAATTCGGGTGAAATATGGGCTGACACCGCAAAGAATGCACCAGCAACCAAAGTATTGCAAGCGATTGCCGGGCATTTTGTTGATGGTATTGAAGTAAGAGAACAACCAAGTAAGTTGAAAGGGCTCTTGAGCTTACTCAGGGGAGAAAAATAAATGGCGACATTTGGTAGGCGTAGCAGAGAGAATGCAACCTTGCCTACTGCAGAACCATTAAAGTTGGCTAACTCTACTAGTGCGCAGCCTGCTGATATAGTCTCTAAAACGACTGAATCTCATATAACGGCACCTCCAGCAAAGCTTTCCAGTACACTATCACAGGATGGTGATAAGATTGTGGGTGAACTGTCCACAACAAAAGAGAAGATTTATTCGCTTTTAATGGAACAGATCGATTTAACGACTGCTTCACGTTTGCCGCGTGATGATTTAAAGCGACAAATTATTGATCTTATAGGCGAAATTGTGATGGAGCAAAAGCTCCTCATCAATCAGGTTGAACAACAAGTGCTTGCCAATCAGATTGTTGACGACATGTTGGGTTTGGGGCCTTTGGAACCTTTGCTACAGGATGAGAGTATTACTGACATAATGGTAAATGGGCCTAATCAAGTTTATGTGGAGCGCAAAGGCAAACTTACCCTTACTGATATTATCTTTCGTGATAATCAACATGTGATGAATATAGCCCAACGTATCGTGACAGCAGTTGGAAGACGCGTAGATGAATCCAGCCCTATTTGTGATGCGCGACTTATGGATGGTAGCCGTGTAAATGTTATCGCGCCTCCGCTTGCGATACGCGGCTGCAGTATATCTATTCGCAAGTTTTCGAAAAAGAAAATTACCCTCGATATTATGGCCAATCAGGACAATATCTCACAGAATCTATGCAAGGTACTTAAAATAGCAGGCGCTGTGCGCCTAAATGTCATTATTTCTGGGGGAACGGGTTCAGGAAAAACAACACTACTAAATGCTATGTCACAAATGATTGATCATGGAGAGCGTATTGTTACCATTGAAGATGCCGCTGAACTTCAACTTCAGCAGCCGCATGTAGTTCCGCTCGAAACTCGTCCGGTAAATCTTGAAGGTGAGGGTGAAGTCTCCATGCGTGACTTGGTAAAAAATGCTCTGCGTATGCGTCCCGATCGTATTATTTTAGGAGAAGTTCGTGGCGGTGAGGCATTAGATTTATTGCAAGCAATGAATACTGGCCATGATGGTTCCATGGGTACTCTTCACGCTAATACGCCGCGTGAAGCGCTTACGCGTCTTGAGAACATGGTTGGTATGGCTGGTATTAATCTACCTAGTAAAGCCGTGCGTACCCAGATTGCAAGCGCAGTCAATTTAATTGTACAAATTAGCCGTATGAGAGATGGCATACGCCGTGTTACTCACGTTACAGAGTTAGTAGGCATAGAAGGCGATGTCATTATTACCCAGGATCTATTTTATTTTGAATTTCAGGGTGAAGACGATAAAGGTAGGCTAATCGGAGAGTTTAAATCTACTGGACTGCGTCCACATTTTATTCATAAAGCTGCATATTACGGTCTCGATAAGTCCCTATTAGAGGTAGTATAAAATGGGCAATAGAGATATAGTGGACATACTTCTGTCTGCCGGTTGTGTTTTATGCATAATTTTTATAATTTTTCTCTGGAGTAATGGAAAAAATACGCGTTACCAGCGCCGTATTGCTCGTATTACCAAACCCAAATCAGTAATAGATCAAAAAAAGTTTTCTGATGTGCTTTCTCTTCGGCGTAAGACCCAAGAAAGCTCACTACCTTTTATCAGTAAAATCTTAAATAATTTACCCAGTCAGGCAGCATTACGCGGACAATTAGAGCGTGCAGGGTTAAATTTGGCTGCTGATCTCTATGTTATCTTTTCTTTGAGTGGAGCTATCATAATATCCATGGCAGTTGTTTTACTAAGAAAATCTCCAGCGTTTGGGATGCTGCTTGGAATGATAGTAGGAATAGTTTTTCCTTATTTAATAATCGGAATTATGGGTACTCGTCGTGTAAAAAAGTTTCTTACACTATTTCCTGATGCCATTGATTTCATCGTACGTGGCTTACGTTCTGGTCTACCGGTTGCTGAATCCATTAATATGGTGGGCAAAGAGATGGAAGAGCCAGTGGGCACTATTTTTGCCAGTATAGGGCACTCAGTTCGTCTTGGTGTTCCTCTTGAAAAAGCATTGCAGGATATGGGGCGAAAGTTGAATTCTACTGAATTCAATTTCTTTATCACAAGCATTATTTTGCAGCGTGAAACTGGGGGAAATCTTTCAGAGATTCTTTCCAATCTATCAGAGGTATTACGTAAACGTTTTATGATGCATATGAAAATTAAAGCATTGTCCGCTGAAGCCAGGGCGTCGGCCTATATCTTAGGCGCACTACCTTTTTTGGCGGCCCTTGCATTTAATTTTACGTCACCTGGCTACCTCGATCCATTAATTGATACTACTTACGGCAATATTGCCTTGGGTACCGCTCTTGTTAGTCTAACATTGGGGGTGGGTATTATGATTAAAATGTCCAAGTTTAAAATATGAATTCATTTTTACCCATAGGTCTGGAAGCAGACAGCTTATATTTCTTAGCCACTGCTATTCTTGCACTGGTAGTGGGATATTTTGTTTTAAGAAAATCTTTGCACCATGACAGGTTTGCTATGCAAGTCCGTTCACTGCAGGAACGCAGAGCGCAACTTAAAGCCGAGCTTGTTGTGCCACGTAAGCGAAGTAAGAAAATACATTCTGATGCAAGCATAGATATCATACGCATTATTGTAAATAAGATGAACCTTATCCAAAGATCACAGGTTGGAAAAATTAATACCTTGCTTATTAATGCTGGCTATCGTTCCAAGGACGCCATTTTTATTTATGCTTTTTTTCAGTTAGTATTTCCAATCGTGGCGTTGATTGTATCCATTTTACTGACAAAATTTGATTTTGCCGATCCATTTGCTGGGAAGTGGAATCTTTTTATTATTATAGCTGCCGTATTGTTTGGGCTTAAGCTTCCAGGGATATTGGTCATAAATGTACGCAACAAGCGTTATGACACATTGCAGGGAGGTCTGTCAGACATGCTTGATCTTATGTTGGTATGTGCAGAAGCTGGATTAAGTCTTGGTGCTGCATTAGATCGTGTAGCACGGGAGCTCATGTTTAGTTATCCGGAAATGGCAGAAGAACTAAGTCTGACGTCAATTGAGTTGGGATTTCTGCCAGATCGCAAAAAAGCTCTTTTAAATTTAGCTGAGCGGGTGGATATAGCAGAGATCCGTGGTATAACGAACGTGCTTATTCAGACAGAAAAATATGGCACCCCTGTAGCACAAGCTTTACGGGTTCTTTCATCGGAATTTCGTGATCAGCGTATGTTGCGTGCTGAGCAGAAAGCTGCTCGTCTTCCAGCGTTAATGACTGTTCCGATGATTGTATTCATATTGCCAACACTATTTATTGTAATGCTTGCGCCTGCTATTATTTCTCTAATAATGGCACGGCTTTAGGCAGTTTAATATCCTATTTATCTGGCTTTAAGGCAGGAATGGGGAAGACAGGTTTCGAGGAGGTAGCTATTACAGATTCCTGTTTTCTTACTGGTAGTGATTCTTTGAGCGATACAGGTATTAGCTTCTCTTTTTGTTCAGCCCCAGGCTTTTTTTCTTCTGTTACTTGATCAGGAAATAATTCTTCAATAGATGTTGTGGAGGCAGTAGTGGGATGCCTATTTCCTAAAAATGTCTTACCATTGAACATGTGATAGAATTTTAAATTCTCTTCAGCCTGCTTAGCGGTAAGATCTTTTAAACCGAGTTTAAGCGCCTTATCGCTTTCCCCTTTCATACCGTAAGCCATTGCAAGATTCTGCCTGATTGTTGGTGTCACTTCTGGCTTACTAAGAAGTGGTAAGAGTAACTCAATAGCAGCATCGTAAGAACCTGAAAGTATATAAGACATGGAAAGATTGGTCTTAAAGGTGATTGCGTCATCGGGATTAAGTGTGAGAGCGGTTTTATAAGATTTCTGAGCTTCACTATATTGTTCCAATGCATCCAGTGCTACACCCTTACTGTTATAAATTAGGGCATTTTTATTGTCTGTTGCTATTGCCTTATTTAGTAGTGTAACCGCTTTTTCTGGTGAACCAGAATTTATATAGGCATTTGCAAGTGCCCGCATGATATCCACATTATAAGGCTGCAGTTGAAGTATGCCAGTGAGAATATCTATAGCTTCTGCTGTTCTGTGCTGTCTTTGATAAAACTCTGCCAATTCAATGCGTGGTTGCACAGATTCACCAGAAGTGCTGATTGCTTGTTTATATTGCTTTTCAGCGCCAGCAATATCTCCACCTGCTTCTGTGGAGTGGGCTATCCTTAATAGAATGTCCTCGCGACCAGATATGAATGCGCTCTTGTTTGCTTTTTCTGCCGTGTTCCAGTGATCACATCCTGATAATGCAATAATGCCGCTTAGATAAAATAATAGCCAGAATGGAGAACGCATATATCTATCTGTAATGACGTGGTAACGAACCCTACTGATTCACTATATGTTTTGCAAGCGTGTCTGTATCTAGGCTTGTATTTACAATGTTAAGTACTTGCGAGAATACAGTATCTGCATCCAGATGAGATGTGTCGATGATAATAGCGTCTTTGGCGGGAATAAGTGGCGCTACAGCGCGTTGTGCATCACGCTCGTCACGCTCACATAAATCCTCAAGTACCGACTGATAAATAACCTCTATGCCTTCCCCCTGTAATTCCCTATGACGACGCTGTGCACGCGTTTCAAGGCTTGCAGTGATAAAGACTTTAATATCAGCGTCTGGACATACGATTGTGCCGATATCACGTCCGTCAAGCACTGCGCCTTTAGGGTGCTTGGCGCAGCGTCTTTGAAATTCAAGAAGTATATTTCGTACTTCAGGTATAGCAGAAATAATAGACGCTGCTTTGCCGATACGTTCTTGACGTAGGCGTGGATTTGCAAGGTCTTGCTCAGTCAAACTTAGTGCAGCATCTATGGCTGCGCGCTTATCATACGGGTCTTTATGGGCGTATATGAGTTTTAGGCCAACAGCGCGGTAAATACTTCCCGTATCGAGATACATATACCCTAAAGCTTCGGCTAAGCGGCGTGCTAGGGTTCCTTTGCCTGATGAAGCTGGTCCATCAATTGCGATAGTGAGGGGCGGGGCATGTCTCTTTGGTGTGGCATTCGCATCAAAGGTAATGCTAGCTCCGAGGCTATTCATTAATTCGGCAAAAGCCGGAAAACTAGTTGTAATTGCACTGCCATCATCAATATGTACAGCCTGCTTTGTGGCCATGCCCATCACAAGAAAACTCATGGCAATGCGGTGATCAAAGTACGTTTTAATTATTCCTGAACCTTCAGGTTGTTCGCTGCCTTCGACGGTGAGCGTATCACCTTCAATAGAAGCGGTTACTTTGCATTGCTGTAGTCCTTCGGCAATAGCGAGCAGGCGGTCGCTTTCTTTGACCTTTAATTCTGCAAGCCCTTCCATAACTGTTTTGCCTTTAGCATAGCTCGCCGCAACGGCGAGTATGGGATACTCATCAATCATAGATGGAGCACGTTCTGCGGGAACATGTACGCCCTTTAAGGTGCTATAGCGCACGTGGAGATCTGCAACTTCTTCGCCAGCGCTGATGCGCTCGTTTATAAAGCTGATATCGGCACCCATTTCACGCAACGTAGTATAAAGCCCTATGCGGGAAGGATTGATGCAGACATGCGGGATAGTGATCTCAGAGCCTGGTACAATTAATGCGGCTACAATTAAGAATGCAGCAGAAGAGGGATCTGCCGGGACAGTGACATCACGGTCTAGCGGAGCTGTCTCCTGTTGTCCCTGAATGCTAATGGTAACACCACCTTTGGCCTCTTTTTTGCTTTCAACCTTCCAGCCAAAATGACGAAGCATACGCTCTGTATGGTCGCGGGTAGCTTCTGGTTCTGTGACCGATGTGATTCCTGCTGTATTAAGTCCAGCAAGTAAAATGGCAGATTTTACCTGAGCTGAGGCCACGGGTAATGTATAATATATGGGCAAGGTTTGTGAGGTGCCATGCACTGCTAGTGGCAATTTGCCGCCCTCACGTGCTTCAAATCGTGCTCCCATCTGTTCTAATGGAATCATTGCTCGTCGCATTGGGCGGCCACGCAGGCTTTCATCACCCGTAAAGAATGTAACAAATGGGTAGGGGCTTACTAATCCCATCATCAGGCGTGTACCCGTTCCTGAATTTCCCATATCAAGTACATCGGAAGATTCGCGTAATCCGCCTATGCCTACTCCATGGACAATCCAGTGGCGGGATGCCTTGCGTTCTATCTGCACGCCAAGTAGCTCAAGTGCTTTGGCGGTGCGTAGCACGTCTTCGCCCTCTAAAAGTTCAAAAATATCTGTCTTTCCCAATGCTTGTGAAGCTAAAATAAGTGCGCGATGTGAAATAGATTTGTCACCGGGAACATGCACAATTCCTTTTATAGCACCGCATGGCTTGGATTGCAGGGGAAGCATAGAGTGGGACATCATGGGTAATACTTGCAATTTATATTGAAACAGACCATACAAAAATTGAGAAAAATAGAAAGTTCAATTATATACGCTTTACGGGCTTGTTTTTGTATTATCTCTCGATACATAGCCTAGGGAAGAGGATTTATAATAAATCTATATAAAGTAATTTTATCTGAGGAGTATTGCTTGTGACGAATTCATCATGGGGAACAAAGCGTAATTGCCCAAGCTGCAGTGTACATTTTTATGATTTAAACAAAACTCCTGCAGTATGCCCTAAATGTAGCCATCAATTTGATCCAACGCTTGTCATGCGTGCAAAGCGTAAAAGCCCTAAACGTGAAGCACCCGAAGGTAAGAAAGAAGAGATATTGGCGACCATTTTAGCTAAAAAGATTTCTCCCGCAAAAAAGAAAGATAAAAAACAAGCGGATGCTGATATGGAAGCGGGTAGTGGTGGATTAAGTGATATTGCTGAAATAGAAGATGTCGATGATATCGAAAATTTGCAGGATCTAAGTGAGTTGGAAGAAATAGAAGAATCTTCTGTTAATGGTGATGATACTGATGATGAGGCAATTATTGAAGAATTGAATACTGGAGAAAAAGCACTCGTAGAGAATGTAGAGGATGAAGAAGCCAAGGCCCACAAAGATGACTTAAGCGATGAAGAAGATGAGAGTGTTTCCAAGAAAAAACTAAAAGTAAAAAAGAAGTCAAAATAGTTATACATCTAAGTACGTTGGAAATATCATGTATAAAAAGTTAATAGCCATTGGTGTTATACTGATATTACTTGCTTTCGGAGGATTTGCTTTACTACCACTGCTCCTTGATAAGGAGACGATAAAGAATCAGGTCATAAGCTCATTTAATGCTGTGACTGGTTTGAATCTTGAAATTCAGGGGGATGCCAGACTAGAAGCCTTTCCCGTGCCGCATGTGGTTATAAACTCACTCTATGTACGTAATGCTCCGGATGCCTCATCCCCGTTTTTACTTAAGGTAAAACTGATCGATGTGCGTCCGGCACTTTCTTCTTTGTTCAGCCGTAAATTAATCATCAGCGTTCTAGCCATTGATGGTGTAGTTGTAGAAATTGAGCGCCTTAAAAGCGGCCAAATGAATTGGTTGGACAGTAACGTTCGTGGTCAGTCAGGTTCAACTTCTTTTGAGGCAACAAAAGGAGATGTTCTGAACGCCTCTTCCATTACTATTGTTAATGCTCTTGTTCGCTATACGAATGCACTGACAGGTGTGGTATCTGAATATAAAGATGTGGGGCTTTCTTTAGTAAATGGTAGTGGTCAGAGTAAAAGCAGTCTGAATCTGACAATGCAATACGAAGATATACCGTTTCGTATCTCAGGCCATCTGGGTAATTTATCTCAAGCGATGGCAAATGAAGCTGTACCCTCTAGTCTGAACATCATAAGTGGAAAAAGTTCCCTCACTTATGAAGGGGATATAGGATTTAAAGACCACAATCTCACTATGAATGGTAAGACGTCATTGGAAACAGATGATGTGGTGCCCTGGATAAGTTTATTCTGGTTTGGAAAATCTGTAAAACCCGGTGTTTCAGATACACATTACAAATCCCTGCCTCTGCAGGCAAAGAGTAGCGTAAGTACAGACAATGGTAAGATAGTACTTCCGGACTTATCTTTAGATGGGGCCATTATAAAAGGCACGTTGCAGGCGGCGATTATCTTACCAGCGCGCATGGAGATAAGGGCAGCTATCGATGCTTTGGATTTAGAAACATTTTTTGCAAGCAAATTGTTTGAGCCTGCAGAACCAGGTGCTGAGTCTATAAAAACGGAAGATCCAAATAATTCCTTTATGCCTACTGCTAAATCGCCGTTGAATGCGCTATCACTTAGTGCAGATATAAAACTCGCAGATACAGTATATAATCTACAGCATATTAAGGATGCGCATCTGAACTTTGACATGACGGGAGAGGACATGACTATTCCCGAAGCGTCGGCTACTTTACCTGGAGAAACGCGCGCAGTATTCACAGGAATAGGCAGAAAGGGCTATCAAGGATTTACTCTTGAAGGTCAGTTAGATGTAGCAGGAAATAATTTTTCTGAGTTACTGATTATATTTAAGTCTAAGGGATTTGCTCTGCCGGCAGAAGACTTTAAAAGATTTCGTATACGAACCAATGCAGTAATTTCTACAAAAGAAGTACGGTTCTCTGAAATGGCTGCCCGCATTGAAAATATGGGGGTATTGGGTGGTATTATCGCAACGTTTGCAGAGCGTACAAAATTGCAGGCTGCGTTACGTATTAGTGGGGTTAATTTAGATCATTTTATTAGCCTGTGGGGATTTGAAGAATGGCGCGCATCGTTATCAGATAATACTCCAGATACAAAAAAAGAAGGATTGTTACCACAATGGCTTAAGCTGCTTGGGTTTAATCTTCAGCTTAACACCTCATTGGATCAGTTTATACTCAATGGCAAAGTGCGCGATAAAACTGATTTTAAGCTGGAAGCCACGGCGGCAAAACTCGCTTTCAATGATATAAAAACTTTTTATAACGGCTCTACATTGTCAGGTAATGTCGGTATCGATGTGTCCGGTGTGCTCCCTCGCATAGAGGCCAATATAACAGCCAATACTCTCGATACAGATGTTTTCTTTGCCAATGATACTGCTTCAGAGCCAGTGAATGCTCAGTCGGTAGATAAGAATGTAGAGCGTTGGTCTCGCAAATCGTTTGATTTTAGCTGGCTAGACCTTCTGAATGCCAGTTATCGGCTAAAGTGTGGGCATTATAAGCGTGGTACTCTCATGGCAGATGGATTGGACATCAAAGGTAGTATCGATAACCGTACACTTAATGTCGACAACCTAACGGCGGATGTGCTGGGTGGAAAAATAAGCACTAAGCTAGCGCTTGTTGGTGGAAAGATTCCTGCATTAACAGTCACAGCTGATATTACTAGTATAGATGCGCAGCAGCTTGCTGTATTACTGCCAGTGTTTCAAGGAATGACAGGCAAGTACAACATCAATCTACGTTTAAATAGCAGCGGTATAGACATGTTCTCCTGGGTATCAAATCTAGAAGGTACCATGGGTTTGGGAGGGCGGAATGTCACAGTGCATGGGTTTAATATGCCTGGTATCGTTCGCGAGGTGGCTTACGTGCGAACAGTGGCTGATATTTTAGATGTAGTGAAGCGTGCGTTTCCTGGCGGTGATACTTTGTTTTCCAGTGTGACGGGTGAATGGCTTATAACCAACGGTATGTTAAAAGCCTCTAATGTTAAACTTAATAATGGTGAATCTGACGGCGTGCTGGCAGGGCAGCTCGATCTTATAAACTGGAAACTACAGAGTAAAATTACATTTGTTCTTAAAACCCTTGATCGATTGAATCCTCCAAGTATGGCTATTGGCTTTGCAGGAGATTTTGATGCACCGGAAAAGTTACTTGATACTAGCTCTCTGGAACAATACGTTACGCATAAGACGTCAGAGAGAATGTTAAATCAGTACGGAACCCACTAGAACATCCAATTATTGTAGAGTTGTCAGCTATGTTTGCGGTGACTAAAGATGCAGAGATAAGATTAGTTGATACAGTAGGTAGTATTGCTGATGAGTCGATAAGCTGGCGTGCTGTCTATTTTCGTTTTGATCAGTTGCTTGAACAATACCGCAGTGAGTACCAGATTCAAATTGCAGTGAATTTACTTAATGACTTGTTGGCTGCCAATCAGGGGGGGGTATTCGTCTGCGCTGATCAAACTATTTTATTAGTATGTCGCAACGTTACTAAATCTCAGTTAGATAAGGCAATCTTCCAATTGCGTTATCTTTTTATGGATGACCCGCTTGCTTACGATACTAATGGTGATGAGAATTCCAACTTCTGCCGTATCTTTGATTTAGGTGTGGAATATGCAGAATTTTATCAATTGTGTCGTAAGAAGCTTTCTCAAAGCACCAAGGCGGAACAAAATACAGAATCTACTGCTACCCGTACGATACCAGCACAGGAGATGAGGGCAGAGAATAGTTCGCGAACATTTACGCCAACGCGGCTTGCTCACGTAGAACACGATCTAAATAAAGCGGATTTAAGCCGTGTCTTCCGTCGCCAGTCTATATGTGCCGTTAGTCCCGATTATGATATTCGTAAGGTCTTTGATGAGTATTACATTCACATAGCTCATTTGCGTCAGATGTTGCATACGGATGCAGATTTGTTCAGCAATAGGTGGTTATTCAGGTATCTCACACAGATTCTTGATGAGCGGATGCTGGACATGCTCATAATGAGCCCTACACGTTATTTCGATTCTCCCGTAAGCCTCAACTTTAATGTTGAGACCATTCTTTCTAAGAAATTTAAAGAATTTGACTCGGCCATTAAACCTGTAAACAAATCTTCTGTTGTTATAGAGTTACATATTGGAGATGTATTTTGCGATATCTCTGCCTATATAACCGCAAGAAGCCTATTACAGAACCTAGGCTATAAAGTGTGCCTCGATGGCCTCACAACTATGAGTATCATGCAGATCGACCGTGAGCGGCTTGGCTTTGATCTGGTAAAATTACAATGGAATGCTGATCTGGAAGCAGATCTGAGCACTGAAGAAAACCAATCTATCATACATGCGATCAGTAATTGTGGAGCTAAGCGCGTTATTCTATGCCGGTGTGATACGCGTCAGGCGGTCAATTATGGACAGGCAATGGGCATTAATCTGTTTCAAGGACGATTTCTTGATAAGCTTATTGATCCCAAGCAAAGAGTTGAAAACTGATGATCTTTACTGGTCTCTTTTATGGAATTTTTTGGTCCTGCTTCTTGGGTTTAATTATAGGCAACTTTGCTACCAATCCTATATATCGCTTACCGCGTGGTGCAGGACTCTTCATAGAAGATCCGTATTGCGATAGCTGTCATGCAAAATTAGAGCCACGTGACTTATTCCCTCTATTTTCTTGGATTTTTGCTAAGGGTAGATGTCGTTATTGTGGTGTTGTGGTTCCAGGAGCCTATGCACTCACAGAAGCACTCACTGCTATAGTATTTGTCATATGCTATCTGCAGTTCGGCTTTTCAGAAAAATTTTTGCTGATTTCTCTTGGTATGACCTCGTTGATTATGCTGGCTATGATGCTGGTTCTGGACGGGTTTTTTTCTAATAAGACGTTGATTGCTTCTTTAGTTCTTGGCTCTCTGTTTCGAACTCTTCAGGATAATACTATATATAATTTTTTAGGAAATGGTTATGCAGGGCTTATTGTTGGACTTGTTATATGGAAATTATCTGACAGACCCTTGGTAAGGGATGTAAAGGCATTCCCTGAGTATCTAAAATTGCTCGTAGTTGCTGGTGTATGGCTTTCCTTTCCACAGCTGGCACTGGTTTTACTGATGATGATAATTTTTATGCCGCTCAAAAATTATATAATTTGGCTGCCCGAATGGATTATTATTGTATCAACGATTACGTTGGTACTTACGAACACGTTATAGTGAGCTTGTAGGGGCTTGTCTTATCGGATGACCCAAGGATAATTTCATTTACACCTGCCTTCAATGGGGCTTTGTAGGTACCATAGCCACGACCTATATTGGAATCATTTACCCGTGTGCAAAAACGGCTACCGAGATCAAATACATAAAGAACGTTATTTTCTACTGCTAGCTCACAATGTTGTCGTGAAACTTTCAAAGGATTACTTGTTGACGTTATGGCCAGATGTAATTGAGCCCGTCTAGTAACTTCACCTCCTTCGGGGAACCCGCCTATACGAAAAGGGAGTCTTTCCAGAGGTACATCTACTGCTTTAAACTGTGCCTTCATAATTTCACTTCCAGGAGCAATAGAAATTTTAGAAATATTATTTTCTAGCAATGTACTAATTGACGCTTTTTCCTTAACCTTAGTGGCTTTCATTTTTTCAAATGAAATAGCAAGGAAAGGCTGAATGGGCTTCGGGCATTCGGAGACAAGTTTTTTGAATTCTTCTTCGGAAATGGCATTTAAGACTGTGGCTTCAATAGTACGGGCAGTGTAGGGCCGTAGTGTTTGAGGATCGAAGATAGCAAACTCACCAAATGTTTTTCCAGCCTCAATAATGCGTATGAGAGATTCTGTGCCATGTTTGGTTTCAATAATCTCCACTCTGCCTGATATTACCTCATAGGCAAGTTCAGCGACATCGCCTTCGCGATAGATAATTGCGCCTGCTTCTAATCGTTTTTCGCCCATAGGCTAACGATTATTCCACTGTTACGGATTTAGCAAGGTTTCTTGGTTGGTCAATGTCTGTATCTTTTTGCAGCGCAACATAATACGCGAGTAGCTGTACTGGTAGCGCATACAGTAAGGGAGCGGCAAAAGAGTCAATTGCAGGTATCTCAATTGAGGCACTTGCAGCATTTCCTAGCGCTGCTATGCCTTTTGCATCACTGATAAGAATGATTTTGCCGCCACGGGCAATAACCTCCTGTACGTTAGATGCCGTTTTATCAAATAGATGGTCAGATGGAGCAATAACAACGACAGGCACATTCTCGTCAATAAGTGCCAGAGGGCCATGTTTGAATTCCCCTGCTGGATAGCCCTCAGCATGAATATAGGAAAGTTCTTTTAATTTCAGAGCACCTTCAAGAGCAATAGCATGACTGCTTCCACGTCCCATAAATAAAACATCTTGTACATTTACTAACAAAGCAGCAACAGAAGCAAAACGTTCTTCATGATGCAGTATTTCAACAATACGAGAGGGTACTTCTGCTAATGAATGGATAAGTCGTGAGCGCTCTTCAGCGCTTATAGTTTTACGCATACTGGCCATAGCAATGGCAAGACACGCCAATGTGGCGAGCTGGGTAGTAAAGCCTTTAGTAGTTGCAACACTGATTTCTGGCCCTGCATAAGTAGGAATAACGGCATCAGCTTCGTTAGCCATAGTACTTTCCGGGACATTGACAACTGCAATACAATGCTGTCCTGCTTTTTTGGAAGCACGCATTGCTGCAAGCGTATCAGCTGTTTCACCGGATTGTGATATAAAAATAGCCAGTGAATTTGGCGATACCACCATATGGCGATAGCGGTATTCTGAGGCAATATCCAGATGTACAGGAAGATGGGCAATACTTTCGAACCAGTAGCTTGCTGCTAGTGCTGAATAGTAGGAAGTACCACAGGCAACAAAAGTAATACTATCAATTAGGCGTAAGTCAAAGGGGAGGGGAGGAAGTTTAATTTCTCCAGTAGTAAAGTCACAAAATACACTCATGGTTTCGCCAATAACGGTCGGTTGTTCATGAATTTCCTTAAGCATATAATGCTGAAATTCTCCTTTGCCGATCGTGGCGCTGCTTACTGCCGATATTTTTACACTACGTGTTACTTCTTTTTCCTGCTTATCATAGATAGTAATATTGCTAGGCGTTAATACTGCAAGGTCTCCGTCTTCAAGATATGCTATTTTTGAAGTATAGGGTGATAAACCTATTGCATCGGAGCCCATGTACATTTCACCTTCACCATACCCAACGGCAAGTGGCGAGCCCTTACGTGCTGCAATAACAGTAGTCGGATGGTCAGCAAAAATAACACCTATAGCAAATGCTCCTTCGAGCTTCTTAAGAGCAGTAAATACTGCGTCTTTAGGTAATTTACCTGTTTGTAATTCCTGATCAATGAGATGTAGGATTACTTCCGTGTCTGTCTGTGAGAAGAACGTTATGCCCTTTTGCTGCAATTCTTTTTTTAATGGAGCAAAGTTTTCTATAATACCATTATGTACCATTGCTACACGTTCAGTTGCATGCGGATGAGCATTAGTCTCGGTGGGCGCTCCATGTGTTGCCCAGCGTGTATGTCCTATACCGGTATTACCTTGTAAGGGCGTTTTTGTCTGCGTGTTTGCAAGATTTTTTAATTTTCCACTGGCTCGCAATCTGCCTATTTTTTTTGCGTGTATGGTGGCAATTCCCGATGAATCGTAGCCACGATATTCAAGCTGCTGTAACCCTTCCAATATTCTGGAAGCGACAGGCCTATTTCCTGCTATTCCTATGATGCCACACATAATGTCCTTATAAGTCAGTGAAATGCCGACTTTTCATAAGTCAGCGCTAAATTCACGCAAGGTATAAAAGGATGTTAGCTAATAAGCCAGCGCATTTTTTCCTGTGGAGAAAACTATTAAGTACCTATAATATCACTAATTATCTTTCCTATTGCAATTAGTTAAAAAACAGTTAATATTTGGCGCATTAAAAATAACAAGCATTATAAAAGCTGTGATAATAAACCTTGGTAGGAAGCAGTATGACGATACATTTAAATGCGGTTAATCTAGGAGCAATGAAGATGGTATTGACCCAGTTTGATTCTGAGAGTGAAGATGCCATGGCTTTGCGTTTTGGCAAACCATCAAAAAAACGTAATGAGTGGGTGTTTGAATTCACACGTGATCCAGGATTATTGCATCAGTATCATCTGATATGTCAGCGTGAGGCCGAGAAAGCTTTTGATGATGTTAGTTATTTGGCAGATAAAAAGGCCGATGATCGCAGAGATAGTATTCTGATTGTCAGGAGAGGAAATTTTTGTGTGGGAGGCGCACGCATTTCAACTAAAAGCCCCCGCCAGCCTTATCCTCTGCCATTAGAGATCGATGGCTTTGCTATTGCCGAACATTTCCCTGTCTGGGAACAGCAACAGAAACGCTATGGTCAAATATCCGGATTTTGTCTTTTGGAAGAATTTCGTAGTGTTGATATAGAACATAGGATGTTGCAGCAACTGTATCGTAAAATGGTGGCCTTGAATCTAAATGTAATATTTACTCTTTCAGAAGCCACAGATACACAGACGAATAGTTGGAACTATACTGCTATGGGATTGAATGATGTTAAAATTCATCAGGACATCAATCTGTCTGTTTATCCTCCGTATGCGGGCAGATCATTATGCCTTATGAGCGGAGAGATTGACGCCGCGCTTGTTGACAGTACGGCAGATATTGTAATCAAAAAGGCAGACTTTGCCCTCGAGCGACTGTAGCAATTATAGCACGCTACCTATTGTAATGTCTTAAATAACCCGGATTGAACTGTGCCAGAGTTTACAAAGGCGCTTTCGACCCTTATTAATTATTTATTAATTATTCTAGTGTAAAACATTCTGTCTTAAAAGAATGCCGCTAGGAATTATGGGGAGTGCCTCTTTCCTTTTGCATCATATGGGTGGTGATTGGATCAGAATAAAATATATACGCCGTGTTCAAGGGCTTTAAAGACTAACACAATGATTTTACGGGTGTATGTTTAGACAAGCGTCCATAAAAAAGCGTCTGACATTGCTGATCACTGTGATTAGTTGCTTTACAGTGCTTTTGACGACCATAGCGATTACTCTCATAGGTATTTATAATTTACGTGAAAATTTGATTGGTGAGCTTAAAACAACCGCTAATAACGTAGGTGATCGTAACCAAGCATTCATTGCATTCGATCAGAAAGATGAAGCGGCAAAGAATCTGGATAAGGCATTCAGTGTTAAATCCTCCATTTTGCGCGCCTGCATGTATGATGCAAATGATAAGTTTGCTGCCAGTTATTTTAGCGATGGAAATACTGAAAAAGCTTGTCCTTCTTTAGCAGGAGAGCTTGAGGGTATCACTAATAATAGTGGTATAACTCGGGTAGTGAAGCACCTCAAAAATAGCCTTGGTTTGCCTACCGCATCTATTCTTATTGAATCTGATTTGCGTGAAATTGATGCCTATATTAGCAAGCAAATTATGACAGCGCTAATGGTGTCGGTAGCTGTAAGTTGGTTGGCCTATATACTAGCCTTGGGTATGCAGCGCACCATTTCGTTGCCAATTCTAGAGCTTGCCAATACTGCCCGGCGCGTTTCAATGGAAAAGGATTATTCACTGCGCGCGATAGGCAGTAAATCAAATCCTATTACCAACAATAATGAAATTATTACGTTGATTGATGCTTTTAACGCCATGTTGGATGAAATCCAGGAGCGTGATCAACAATTACTCAAAAAGAATGAAGAATTGGGCAAAGCCAAAGAGGTTGCGGAAAGCGCGAACCGCGCAAAATCTCATTTCCTTGCTAACATTAGCCATGAGTTGCGTACACCGCTTAATGCCATTATCGGATTCTCTTCCATTTTGATTAATCAGCTTTTCGGTGCGCTCGGACATGAGAAATATGGTGAGTATGCTCATGACATAAATGATGCTGGTGTCCATCTGCTCGATATTATCAACGATATTTTGGATCTTTCCAAAGCTGAAGCCGGAAGGCTCGCTCTGGTATTTGAAGAAGTGCATATTGAGCGCGCTATTAATAAATGTATCACTATCATGTCTGAGCGTGCTGCAGAGGGCCGCGTTGCAATTACAACTGATATTCCCAAAAACTTACCGTTTATTATTGCTGATCGTTTGCGCTTTATTCAGATTATTCTCAATATTCTTTCTAATGCTGTCAAATTCACGGAAAGTGGTGGTTCAGTACACATTATTGTAAAGCCTGAGATGCGCGGCGGTATCGTTACTGATTTCATTATTATGGTAAAAGATACGGGTATTGGTATGGCTAGGGAAAATATCCCCAAAGTATTTCAGAGCTTTGGTCAAATCGATAGTGGACTTAATCGCCGTTATGAAGGTACAGGTCTTGGGCTGCCGCTTACCAAAAAACTTGTTGAGCTCCATCATGGTAATATTGCTCTGGAAAGTCAGCTTGGTGTGGGTACGACCGTTACCTTGCATTTTCTTGCTAATCCTACATACATCAGTGAATTACTTGATGTTTCCACAGCGTAGGTTGTGTTGTCTTGATGTTGTAATTAACGATAAGTTGAGTTGCAATTATGCAACAATTGCGGCGTTATAATGATAGCCAGATTATAAAATAGCGTTGTTATCACTTTTTTAATCATTTTGCGCTCTAACAGATAATACGTAGAAGTAACTTCAAATAAAAAGAGGGTCATGTGAAAGCGGTATATATTGAAACTATTTTACTCATTGAACGTCTGCATCGCAGATTTCTAGATGTTATCAAAACGGAACTCGATCGTTTGAAGATTGATGACATCAATAACGTACAGACACTGATTCTTTATAATATCAATAGTGAGCAACTCACTATTGGAGAGCTTACTAATCGAGGCTATTATCTGGGGTCTAACGTATCTTATAATGTTAAAAAACTCGTAGAAAATGATTTTCTTATCCAGGAGCGCTCTCCTCACGACAAGCGCTCAACGCGAGTTAAGCTATCGGAAAAGGGTCTTAAGCTTTGTCAGAAGATTGATGAGTTATATCAGCGTAATGTAGATGCCTTAAAACATGGGAAGCCCGATCTAAATGCGCTCACAACAATGAACATGACACTAAATCAGCTGGAACAATTCTGGACGAATTACATAAACAATATTTTTAAGGTTGTTTAGTACGTGTATCGTTTTTTTGGCACTGTAATTTCTCTGCTGTTAATTGCCGGGGGCATTAACTCTGCATTCGCTGGCGAAAAATTCATTACAATAGGAACCGCTGGTGAACTTGGGGTGTATTATCCGGCAGGCGGCGCCATTTGTCGTTTGGTTAAGCGTGGCATTAAAGAGCATGGCATACGTTGCTTTGTCGAACCCACTAGTGGGTCAGTCTATAATTTAAAGGGCTTGGCTAATAGGGAACTCGATTTAGCCATAGCACAGACCGACTGGATATATCATGCCTATAAAGGCACGCGTGATTTTGCTGATAATGGTCCTGATCCCAAACTACGTTCAGTTTTTTCACTACACACTGAGGCATTTACAGTGCTTGCACGAGCAGATGCAAATATTAAAAAATTAAGTGATCTTAAGGGTAAGCGCATTGGCATAGGTGATGATGGTTCAGGTATGCGCGCAACTGCTGAGGAATTTATTGAGGCCGAAGGTTGGAATAAAGGCTCGTTTGCAGAGATGCTCGAGCTTAAGCCCGCTGAACAAGGCAAGGCTCTTTGTGCTGGTAAAGTAGATGCTGTATTGTTTACGTCGGGCCACCCAAATGGTGGAATGCAAGAAATTACCCATAAATGCGCTACCCATCTTATATCAGTGGAGGGAGCTGAAATTAATGAACTAATAAAGCACAACCCTTATTACTTGCACGTAACTTTACCTGGGGGGATGTATCCTGGTAGTCCTCACAGCATTAATACTTTTGGGGTTAAGGCTACGCTCATGACTTCAAGCAAAGTAGATGATGAGATTATCTATCAGGTAGTAAAAGCGGTGTTCGATAATCTTGATAATTTTAAGACGCTTCATCCCGTATTTTCGGCACTTGATAAATCCCACATGGTTACAGAAGGGCTTATTGCTCCTCTGCATCCGGGGGCTATTAGATATTACCGTGAAGTAGGGCTTATTAAATAAGCTCCAGCGCTTGGGTTACTGCACTTTTTCCTTTATATCCTCATGTTATTTAAGTATAAGCCCATCATCATATAGGGAGATAGGTTTATGAAGCTTTGGCAAAAAGTCGTAATTGCTTTAATACTAGGTGTTCTTTGCGGATACCTGATGAACATTCAGGGCCCCTTTCATTACGATGGTAGCGAAAAACTGCAAACCTACCTTAAGCCTGTTGGAACTGTATTTATCAATCTAATCAAAATGGTGGTTGTTCCACTCATTTTCTTCTCTCTTGTGCTTGGTATTACCAGCATGACGGATGCAGAATCTTTTAAACGCATAGGCCTTAAGTCCGTTTTGGCGTATCTCTTCACTGCCGCTTTTGCTGTGATTATAGGTCTTGGATTTGGTGCTTTGTTTGAGCCAGGAAAGCATATCAATCTATCGGTGTTGATGAAGTCAAACGCTCAGCCTGCTGCGTCGCTTACTTCGCCAGAATCGTTTGATGTCATCAAGCTATTTGTAGATATGGTGCCAACCAATGCTATTGAAGCAATGGCTACTGATCGTATTTTGCAGGTAGTTGTGTTTGCCATTTTTGTGGCAATAACTATCAATAAGCTCGGTGCCAAAGCAAAGATAGTAAAGGATTTGTGCCATGCATCTGCACAGATCGTGTTTGAAATGATTCAGACTATCATGAAATTTGCACCTTACGGTGTATTTGCGCTGACCTCGTGGGTTGTAAGTGCGCAGGGGCTTGATGTAATGGCGGCGCTTGCTGTTCTGGCTGCATGTGTAGTATCGGCACTTTTTGCTCAGTATCTTTTGTTTGGTCTGCTCATTATTGTTTTTGGGCGTATGTCACCGCTTCCGTTTTATCGCAAGATTCTTGAAACCCAGTCACTGGCATTTTCTACCAGCAGCAGCAAGGCTGCTTTGCCTACTGCTATGCGTGTTGTAAATGAGCGCATGGGGGTTTCTGAGAGCACTACATCCTTTGTATTGCCACTGGGTACTTCTATTAATATGGATGGCACCGCTATCTATTTGGGTATTACCGCTTTATTCTTTGCGCAAGCGTATGGCATTCATTTCTCTACCCATCAGTATTTCCTACTCATACTTACTGCAACCCTTGGCTCTATTGGTGCTGCAGGCATTCCCGGAGGTTCGATTGCCATGATGGGGATGGTGTTTACCTCAGTAGGGCTACCGCTTGATGGTATCGCTGTTATTCTGGGCATAGACCGCATTCTCGACATGATGCGTACCACTGTGAATATTACTGGAGACTCGGTTATCACGCTGTTGGTTGATAAATCTGAGGGGACGTTTAACGAGAAGATATATTACGACCGCTCGCTCTAACGGCTTATTTCCCAGTACCTAGCGAAATACCTTCGCTCTTGCTTGCGCTCTGCGCCTGCTGTTGTTCATTTATTTGTTTGGCTGGCTCAAGCAATGCAGGATTAGAAACCTGACTTATTCTGCCAGATACCAATGTTTTATTACCTGTCTGTACTGCCTGCTCAACGGTATTATTTTGTGGAGTTTTTGCCGCCTGAACTTCCACTCCTTTCGAGAGGCTATTATTTCTGAGTAATACTATTTCATTTAATCCTGCGCTTAGATTATCAACTAGTTTACTAAGAGAAAGAGAATTTAATCGATCTGGAGTAGCTTCAGCGCGGCGAATCATCGCTTGGGCGGCATTTGCTTCACCCTCTTCATTTAAGGCGGTAGCTGCTTCATATTTAATACGATGACTGATTTGATACAAGGCATCAGCTGCATTTAGTAACGCAGGGTTTTGTAATGCATTAGGAGAAGTTTTTGCAA
>Ga0206897_1016_pt1 | contig 52577 bp, 59 predicted proteins | sample Alteio_BWOrgHeat_49_FD_152972 | JGI IMG/M metagenome (GOLD analysis project Ga0206897, IMG submission 152972) | Enriched cells from forest soil in Barre Woods Harvard Forest LTER site, Petersham, Massachusetts, United States -... | ecosystem: Environmental > Terrestrial > Soil > Temperate forest >... | reverse complement strand
ATAACATACATATCGGCAGAGGTCTCAAGCCCTGCACGCTCAAGACGCGCCTTAAGCGCCGCCTGTGTAGGTAACTTGCTGATAACTTTTCCGATAAACGGCAGTGATTTGTCTTGCGGCTTACGACGCAGGGAAAGCGCATCCATGGATGACTTTTGTGGCAAACCACCTTTACGGTTGGTAATGCGGGCAATACGCAGCTCCTTGCGCCGCACGCTGTCGCTTTTCCACAGCATGCCCCCCACCAGGACACATAGCACAATTGCAAACGGGATAATAATATCGAGAATATTGCTCTGATTCATAGCGCTGTAAATATTATGGAATCATACCGTTAATACCATATTAACCTTAAGAAAGGATTAAAGTATATCATTTTCCAGGATTTTACATCAAACACCCACAAGAATTCTGAAAACAAACCCTATTTTTCTAGGTATAATTTAATCAAACGACAAATATCACTCAGTACCGCATGCAAGCGTGACCCTGAATAAGACACTTCAGTAATTACACTGCCATCCTCTTTTTGTACCTGAAACAGTTTCTCAACCCCACGCTCCTGTATGATAAGTTTCGGATACGAGAATTGCACTAATGCTTCACCCGCGATGATATTGGCCTTCAAAAGCATGGCGACCCTTTTGGCAGCCTGCCGCACTGCATAAGGCAGTGTATGATGATGAACATGCTCCGCTTCACCGGAAAAATGTATATGCGGCACTGCTATGTCGCGGTAATGCTGGGTATGGCTGAATGGATTACTGGTAAAAAGATAAAACGCCACATATTGCTGGAATATATTATACTCCCCACAGGCAGGATCGTCCTGCAAGGAAACCCATTTATGGGTGTAAAACGTAATGGTATCAGGAGAAGCGCTGCAATCGCGCAAGCTGGTATAATTGTGAAAACGCTCGCCAGAACAGCGCAGGCGGAAAATATGATCGGGGTGATATCCTGTATATTTTTCTAGTTCTTTATCCCACCCAGCTGTTTCAAAGCGTATATCCTCATTTAAACGAGCAACAAAATAGGCCATCTTGTCGCTGGGAGAAAATGGATCACTTTGTGTAATATAACGCAGTTTCAGTCGTCGCACTGAACTCTGCACTTCTTTATCATGGACGGTTGTAATCACCTCAATTTTCTCGGGATATGCAGCCGTTCTTTCGATGGTATCCAGGAAATCGGTAACTTTCCGCGGATTGTTACCGGTTAGTAGAATAGATATGAAAATAGCCTCATTATCATACTGAACACCCGGCGAAACGGCATCACTGTTATTAATCACCTGCATCTTATCCGCAGTAATCTTACCATACGGAAATAACATTCTTATAAAACGCCGCATTATTCCCGAAATTTCCTGGCACAAGGCACAGGATAATTTCGCAAGTATTGCCTGCTGGATACGTTTCGCTTCACACTTAATCCTGCGCCAGATTCCTTTATTGGGTTTCAGCATATTAGCTACTTTTTCCAGTAACTGGGCACCATAAGGTGAATGACTGGAAAGCACAAGGAATGTGGAAGCGATAGTATGGTCCCGCAATGCATCCCCTCCCCCTGCATAATAGAGCATGAACGGCACACGCAGCCAGGTTACAAGACTGGTTTTACACCACGAAATCCGGTAAGGAATTCTGCCTACCACCTTCAGCGACGCACGGTCACTGACGATGAATACATGCCGGTGCTCCTTTTCTTCCACAATACCATTTTTCCCGGCAATGATATGGGCTTTTATCCGCATGGCACGGCGTTTTGCTTCCTGCTGCATGGTATGTGACATCAGGACAAACCAGGCGCGGGTATTGATAGCAAGCCGCCTGTAACGCGCCTCCCCTTCCAGCCCGAGACCAGCACCTTCCCCTGTGAAACGCATATCGGGAATGGCAATATCGCGGTTATATTGCACACCCGGTTTATCATCGCTGGTATACAGATAGAACGCGACACATTGCTGGAATGAATCCGGCCCAAGGCATGGATTCCAGTCGCCACTGATTTCAAGCCACCTGCGGGTGTAAAACGCAAGGCTGTCCGGTGCAAAACCGCATTCCCAGAAATCCGTATAATTGCGGAAACGGTATTTGGAACAGCGCAGGCGGAAAATATGATCCGGGTAATATCCCTCATACTGGCGGAGTATGTTATCCCACCCTTTTGTCCTAAAACGCACCTCATCAAACAGGTTGGAAACAAAATAGGCCTCCGGGTGCGTCATTTTGAACAACGGGTTAAGCGGCTTCCATAATGTGGCATAGCTTTTCACCAAATCCGTCTGCAACACACGTAAGGTAAATTTGCGCCGGGATTTTTCTTTTTCAACAACCTCTTCCATGACCTTGTCGCCAGCATCAATATGCAGCAGTACTTCAATGTCTTCCGACTTGTCGGCGGTCGCTTCAATATTATCGAAAAACTCGATAATACTCTTAGGCCGGTTACTGTTTAACTGAATGGAAATAAACGGCATGTTGTACAATGAATGGTTCAAGAGTTTATGTGCCTGGGACATGTTCCACAGCAGAGTTACAAGTAACATATTAATAAATAATAATACGACAAGCACAAAGAAATTTTTCAAAAATCTATTCACCCATCACTTATTGTGCTAGTGAATCTGTTATGCAGATAAAAACTCTATTGAGCGCACTTTTTTTTGTCATTTTTCTGAGCATAGCGGGCTTATCGCATGGTGCTATAAGTGCCATAAGCCAGCCGGAGGATAATGCGCCGGAAACCATAGAGTTGCCGTTTAAAGATGAGCCGTTTGCTGTTTTTATCCGTGGAAAAACATTATGGCTTGTGGCTAATGATACGCTTAGCCTTGAAAACCTGAGCAAAGGCAATTCACATTTTATTACCAATATCAACAAACTTCCGGCAACAAAAGCAACGGTACTTTTATTTTCACTAAGCGATCCCCTGACTGCCACCATCGAAAAGTCATCCGATGTGGGAGTACGCGTCATATTGCAGCGTACCGCAGATAAACTCCCTCAGTTGCTTCCCCTTTCCGTCCATACCAATGAAGCGACACAATATGTGCTGAATATAGCAGCAAAATCCGCCCGGAACGTAATATCGGTTGTAGAACCGGCAACAGGCAACGAACTGAAAATTATTCCGCTGACAGAAGCAGGAAGCGGATTTTATCCAAGCAGCTCTTTTCCCCAGTTCAATATTTTACAGACTGCCCAGGGTATTGTGGTGCAGAAAACAGATGACACGGTTGCCGTTTCCGCAAACAAGGGAGTCATAGAAATTTCAGCTCTGAAAGGCCTCAAAGTCTCCCCTGCTATTGCAGAACAGATGGGAGCATTGACGGAAAGTACTAATACAGTAGTCATCAACAGCCCCACCCTTTTTCCTTATGCCTCCTGGAAATTAAGCGACGATAAAAATTATGTGCCAACAGAAATAAAGCTGTTTCATGAAATTTCTTATGGCACCGCAGAATCCGCCAATAAAGCGCGTCTGCGCCTGTTGCAGATTTACTTAAGTGAAGGACTATTTGCCGAAGCGCTTGGCATGTCTAACGACATATTGCGCAACAGTTATAAATTTTATCATGCCAATAAAATAGCAGCAATGCGAGGAGTGGCATATTTGTTTATGCAGCATCTGGAGGATGCCAAGCAAGATTTTTCATCCCCTGATCTGGCAAATGACAAAGAAGCCCTGATGTGGCTTGGTTTATGCAAAGAAATGCTGAACGAAGAGAACGGCGCATTTAATTTCGTTGAGAATTATGATCTCTATATCAGTAAATACCCGCCGGTATTTATCCAGAAACTGGCTTTGATTGCAGCTGATTCCAATATAAACCTCAAGAGTTATGATGCGGCTACCGATATATTTTCTATCCTGACCAAGGCTAATCTCGATGAGCCGGTAGGAAAATATATCGACTACATGCGCGCCAAAATTTTCTCCGAAACAAAAAGCGAAGAGGAAGCTACCAAAATATGGGAAAAACAGGCGGGTCTGGTAGACGATCCGCTAATTCGTGCCAGCGCGAAATTTTCCCTGATCAACATGCTTCTGCGCCAAGACAGGATCGCCACAGAAAAAGCGATAAAAGACCTGGAAAAGTTACTTATCGTATGGCGTGGAGATAGTCTGGAACTCAGCATCCTCACCTTGCTTGGAAACCTGTATATTGAAGAGAAGCAATACGGCAAGGCGCTACGTACATTAAAGGAAGTAGTGCTGTATTACCCACAGTCGCCGCAAACCCTTACCACCACCGTCAAAATGGAAGAAATATTTACCAGCCTGTTTAATAAAGGCGGAGCGGACACCCTGCCGCCGCTGGAAGCATTGTCTGTTTTTTATGAATTCCGTGATCTCGTGCCAAGCGGCCGGGATGGCGACATGATGATACGCAACCTTGCCGACAGGCTGGCAGGGATCGATCTGCTTGACCGCGCAGCAGAGCTACTCAACCATCAGGTACAAAAACGCCTGCAAGGCAGTGAGCGCAGCCGTGTCGGCGCGCGCCTGGCCGCCGTCTACCTGCAAAATCATCAGCCCAGGGAAGCGCTTGATACGCTGAAAACAACCGGTTACGGCGAGTTGTCGGCTGATTTACAACTTACACGCCTGCGCCTGACCGCCCAGGCGCTTGCCGAACAGGGGCATTCAGCTAAAGCCATTGAAGTGTTAAACAACGATAACAGTGCAGAAGGCACCCTGCTCCGCCTTGCTATTTACTGGGCAAACAAAGACTGGCCTAATGTGACGCTGACTGCCGAGGAAATACTCAGCAACCGCACCGACCCGACCGCTGCCCTTAATATAGAAGAATCAGGCGTATTGCTGAAACTTGCTACCGGTTATGTCTATGAACATGATAACGGACAAATTCAGTACCTGCGCGATTACTTCACCCCCTTGCTCAAGGATAACCCCGATAAAAACAGTTTCCTGTTTATTACCAGCGAATCCGGTACTGTCGATTACGAAACGCTCGCCAACCTCGATCATGATATCGACACGGTTAAATCATTTGTGGAAAGCGCACGCAGCCAAGCAAAAGAGATGAAGTAGGAAAACAGGGACACCAGGTTGTCGGCGTATGATTAGCTGACACCTGGCACCCGAAACCTGACAGCTTATTTTACGAATTCATTCTCTCAAAGAAATCATCATTGGTTTTGGCATCTTTGAGCTTATCAAGCAGGAATTCCATGCCATCCATAACACCCATCGGGTTCAGGATACGGCGCAACACCCATACTTTGGTAAGCATACCCTTATCATAGAGCAGGTCTTCTTTGCGTGTACCTGATTTGGTAATGTCAATAGCTGGGAAAGTACGTTTATCAGCGAGCTTGCGGTCAAGGATCAGTTCCGAGTTACCGGTACCTTTGAATTCTTCGAAGATCACTTCGTCCATACGCGATCCGGTTTCGATAAGCGCAGTGGCGATAATGGTAAGCGATCCGCCTTGTTCAATGTTACGTGCCGCACCAAAGAAACGCTTCGGGCGCTGGAGCGCATTAGCATCCACACCACCGGTCAACACTTTTCCGGATGATGGAATAACCGTGTTGTAAGCACGCGCTAAGCGGGTAATCGAGTCAAGCAATATCACCACATCTTTTTTATGTTCGACCAGACGTTTGGCTTTTTCAATCACCATCTCGGCAAGCGCCACGTGACGGGAGGCTGGTTCATCGAATGTCGAGCTGACCACTTCGCCTTTTACGGTACGCTGCATGTCGGTCACTTCTTCCGGGCGCTCGTCAATCAGCAATACAATCAGGAAACATTCCGGATGGTTTGCTGTGATGGAATGAGCGATGTTCTGGAGAATAACTGTCTTACCTGTACGCGGCGGCGCGACAATCAGACCACGCTGGCCTTTGCCAAGCGGCGCAACAATGTCAATCACGCGGGTGCTGTAGTCATTTTTGTTAGGATTTCTATCATTTTCCATCTGGAGCTTTTTATCGGGATAAAGTGGCGTCAGATTGTCAAAGTTAATTTTATGGCGGATAGCGTCCGGCTCATCAAAATTGATGGTATTTACTTTAAGCAGGGCAAAATAACGCTCACCATCTTTGGGGGCGCGAATTTCGCCTTCCACCGTATCACCCGTGCGTAAACCGAACCGGCGCACCTGGCTCGGAGACACATAAATATCGTCCGGACCTGCAAGGTAATTAGCCTCCGGCGAACGCAGGAACCCGAAGCCATCCTGCAATAATTCAATCACCCCTTCGCCAATGATCGGCGTGTTATCAGCAACTTTCTTTAAAATTGCAAAAATGATGTCCTGCTTAAGCATGGTGCCCGCATTTTCAATCTGATAACTATCAGCAAGCGTCAGTAATTCATCTGGCGACTTACGCTTTAATTCTTGTAACCGCATAGGGGAAATCTCGTAAAAACAAAGTTGAAGGAGGGAGGGATTATAAAATCGGTCTCTGATCGTGAAGGATCATCGAAGGTCAAAAGAGCCGCTTGTTACCCGGAACGGCAACCAGCATCTGCCCGCTAATGTAGCAATGTTTTCCCGTTAGTCAACAGAAAGAACATTACTGTTAACCTGTTATATTTGTTTCAAAAACGTTTGGAATCAATTAATATGCAGTAAAAAGGGACTGTCATATCATGTTGAATATAATAGCCGGGAAGCACCGCGGCAGGAAAATCGAGACGAAACGCAATGCAACTATCCGCCCCACTGGCAGCCGTACACGCGGTGCAGTTTTTAACATACTGATGCATGGAGATTTCGGTATAAACGGCAATTCACCCCTGATAGACAAATCCATTATTGATGTATTCTGCGGCACTGGCGCTCTCGGGCTTGAAGCGCTTTCCCGTGGTGCAGCACACGTTACTTTTGTCGACGAATCCTCCGAATCAATTACCCTTGCCAGAGCTAATGCTACCAGCATGAAGGAAGAAGGCAACGCCCATTTCCTGCGCAGCGATTCCACTTCGCTACCCGCCGCCCGCAAAACCTGCAGCCTCGCTTTTCTTGATCCGCCTTATAACAGCGGCCTTGCCGTGAAATCACTCATCAGCCTCGATAAACAGGGCTGGCTCGAAAACGGCGCAATCGCCGTGGTTGAGCTTTCCCATAAGGAAGTTTTAGCTCCGCCCGCACACTACACGATCTTCGATGAGCGTAAATACGGCAACACCAAGATTGTATTCCTGAAGTATGAGAAAGGCAGTGAATAATTTAAGGATGTGCGGTTATAGCAATAACAGTGATGTTATTCTTGCCCTGACCATAATGCCAGAAAATGCGGTACACAGCAGGCGTATTATTTTCGGCATACGCTTCAAATACTTCTTCACCGTTCAATCCTTCGATAGCAGTATATTTATGCGTATTTAGCCCTGGATGCCGAGGGTTAGTTTGCAAATATCCAAGCGCTTTATGCACTGCCTTGCAACGTTTGGCCAATGCCTTGTTTTTCTCAAGCGTATCCATATCATGGCTTGCCTGTTCAGTGAAAAGAAGCGTGCATGCCATTTATTTATCTGGTTCGTCAATATACTGACTGAAGTCACCACGCTCCGATACTCTGCCAGCAGCAGAATCTTCCAAACCTTTTTGCACCTGCTTCATGGCAACCTTATTTTTAAACAGCCATTGCTCACACGCGGGTATCTCAATAAACGGCTCAAGGATAATCCTTCCCTCCTTATCCGTAGTTATATGAAAACTGCTAATCCCTTTTGCCAGCCCTCCCAAAGTGATGCGCCCTTTGGCATCCGGATAGACTGTTCTGGTATGTTCTGAAATGGCCATAAATCCCTCATTATCGGAAATATTATGGCATAAAGTGGGAATAAATTCAAGTGGGATAATATTAACATCCCACTTTAGCCAAACACCTGACCTAAATTCACCTTTCCACTGCCACGCCCAGACGCTTGCTGCTGTGAACTATGCGGCTTCCAGCCAGTCATGGTGATCAATTCAAACGTCGCTGGTATAGTGCCGTCTTCTTTAGCAAAATATGCATGGTAATAATCACAAATGGCCGCGATCTGGTTGGCGGAGGTGAAGGCTTTATATTGCTCACTCAGCACATTGCTCTCGCCCATACCGCGCAAATCCTGCATGAGCTTTGCCGCACTGCTATAATTGACCGTGATGGTTTCGCTGTTGATGACCGGCAGGGCAAAACCTGCACGCTGCATGAGCGCCCCGGCATCACGCACTTCCACAAACGGCGATATTCGGGGCGATAGCGCAAAACCATGCTCCGCCGCTGCACCCGTCACCGAATGGCGCAACTCAATCAGCGTATTGGCTCCCGGCAAGATAGCAATGAACAATCCATCAGGCTTTAACACTTCGCGTATCTGGATAAGGCTTCCCGGCAGATCATTGACATGGTGCAGTGAAAGCACGCTGGCGACCAGATCAAATACATCCGGTGCAAACGGCAGAAATTCCTCATCACACACCACATGCGGGTGCATTTTCTCTGCCATATCACACTGCACTATAGTGCCACCAGCTAGCACATTTGCCAACTCCCCACGATGGCAGCCAAGCTCCAATGCTCGCGGAAATTCACGCGCAATGTCGGCAAGACAATCAACCAGCCTGCCTGCCGCTTCCACTTTCAGGAAATTATACTCAGCCCACTGCCCGGCAATACGGTTACGACGCTTGCGCAGGAGGGATCGGTTAAAAATCTTGCTGTTATCCATGATCCTATTACAGTTATATTATATGCGGATTATAACCAAACACTTGGCAAAAGCCAAACCTATCCTTGCAGGCGCAGTGAACACCTTATTTCCAGCACGCTGCTCCGCCTGCCGTGAGCCAGTCGGCAACCACGGAGCATTATGCGTAACCTGCTGGCAGAATATCCATTTTATTGCCGACCCTGTATGCTGCAAATGCGGCCTGCCCTTTGAATATCATATTGGCGAGAAGGCCGTATGTGGCCGTTGCATGGAGCATAAACCCATTTATACGCAGGCTCGCGCCGTATTCAAATATGATGAAACCAGCAAGGGGCAACTCTTAGCATTTAAATATCATGATAAAACCCAGCTTGCCCCGATCTTTGGCGAATGGCTGACACGCATTGCCAGCGATTACATCACCAAAGCACACTTCATAATCCCTGTGCCGCTGCATTACTGGCGGCTGCTGTCGCGCCGCTATAATCAGGCAGCGTTGCTGGCACACTCCCTTGCGGAACATATCAACCTGCCCGTATTACCTGATACGCTGCAACGTATACGCAGAACGCCTACCCAGTCCGGTCTTACCCGCAGGCAGCGTATGGAAAATATGCACGCAGCGTTTCGTGTCACAAAAAACAAACGCAAATTACTGAAAGGCAAGTCAGTGATACTGGTGGATGATGTGATGACCACCGGCGCAACCCTTGATGCTTGCTCTCGCGCGCTGCATGATGCAGGCGTTACCGATGTTTATGTGCTGACGCTGGCACGCACTGTGATTGCAGAGTAACCATGAAAAAGAGAAGTCGGGAAACTGAGAAATAGAGAATAAAGAAAGCAAGAAAACTTCCCTTATTCCCGACTTCCCAATTTCTGTTTTCGTTAACTCACTTCTTCAAAAACCGGCTACCCGGCTTTACCGCCGGAACATGTTGTAAATGCTCAGGAAGTGCATCTGGCTTATAGATTGGCACAGCAAGTTTCAGCAGGGAAACAAGTGGGATGCCAAGTTCTTCCGTTTTGCTGCCTCTCCTGTCAATCAATGAGGCTTCGGCAACGGCAACGCCTCCGTGTGCTTTGATGCATTCGATAGTTTCAATCGAGGATAAACCCGTTGTGACGACGTCCTCAACAATCAGCACCTTCGTGCCTTTCTCAATGGCAAACCCGCGCCGGAAAGCGAAGATACCGTTTTCACGTTCACAGAAAATCGATGGAATACCAAGCTGCCTGCCCATTTCGTAACCCACCACCACGCCGCCCATTGCTGGGGCGACCACTAAATCAAAAGACATCCTCACCGGCTGCTGCCTGAGTTTATCCGCCAGTGCAGAACATAATCTTTCCGCACGTTTTGTATCCATCAGCACACGCGCACATTGCAAGTAGGTGTCGCTGTGCAGGCCGGAAGAAAGGATAAAATGCCCTTTTAATATGGCCTGCGCGTCCGTAAACTCTTTCAGTATTTCATCTTCATTCATATGACTAACGATATAAGTTTATTTCATCTTTTAATTTTTGTGTTTCAATACGTGCTTTTTCGGCAAAGTCGGCTCCCACCGATGCAAATATGATCCCCCGCGCAGAATTGATGATCATTCCGGATTTTTTACTGTTCAATCCTGCTTTAACCGTTTTTTCTACATCACCACCTTGCGCGCCAACGCCCGGTATTAAAAATACCATATCCCCGGTAATGGCGCGGACTTCCGCTAATTCTTTTGGGTAGGTTGCCCCAACCACCAACAAGCAATTAGTATTTTTATTCCATTCCTGAGATACTTTTTTTGCCGTAATTTTATAAAGCGACTCTCCATTTACCAGCAAGTCCTGCAATTCTCCAGCCCCAGGATTCGATGTTTTGCATAAAATAATACACCCTTTATCCGCCCTTTCCAAGAACGGCTTAATCGCCTCGCCACCGAGATAAGGCTGAAGTGTCACAGCATCTGAGCCTAAGAAATCAAAAATGAAGGAGACATACCCATTGTTGGTATTGCCTATATCGGCACGTTTTGCGTCAAGAATAGTCACTATATCCGGATAAGTCGAGTGCACATAGTCATAGGTCATCTTTAATTCATGGATTCCCTTTTCCCCACGGGCTTCGTAAAAAGCTGAATTTGGTTTATAGGCGCAGACCAAATCGTGTGTAGCATCAATAATGGCTTTGTTAAAAGCATATTGCGGAAACTCATCATGTTTTAGATGCGTTGGAAGTTTATCGAAGTCAGCATCAAGACCTACGCAGACAAGTGAATTGTTTTTTTCTACAATCGTATCAAGTTTTTTTTGAAATTCCATGACATCAACATCTTCCCGACTTCTACAAACTATTCCAAATTAATCCAAGACAAATCCTTTTGCAACTTGCAATGTACTGTCATTCGAATAAATTAAAATCATGCTCGAAAATATTTTAACCGAGATTTCCCATTTGCCAACCCATAATCTTGTGGGAAAGGTTTTATCGATCAAGGGATTGCTTGTAGAATGCTGCGGCATTGAGAAAATATTGAGCGTGGGTGCGCGTTGCCAGATAGAAGGATTAAATGCAGTCGGCGGTGTTACATCGAAAGTAATCGCTGAAGTCGTAGGTTTCCGCGAGGATCGCGCATTACTGATGCCGTTTGGCGGACTAGAAGGAATCGGGCTTGGCGCAAAAGTCACGTTTCTGGGTTCCGAATCAGCAGTATATCCGGATGAATCCTGGCTAGGGCGCGTCATCAATCCCATGTGCGAACCCATGGATAGCAAAGGCATAGTGCCGGTGGGCGAAGTTGCTTACAAGTTACGCGGCAAACCGCCCCCTGCCCATACGCGCCAGCGCGTGAAAGGCAAAATTGATCTGGGTATACGATCGATCAACACATTCCTGACATGCTGCAAGGGCCAGCGTATGGGAATATTCGCCGGTTCTGGAGTCGGCAAATCCGTATTAATGTCCATGCTTGCCCGTTATTCTCAGGCTGACGTAAATGTCATTGGCCTTGTCGGCGAACGTGGCCGTGAAGTGCAAGAATTTATCGAAGACGATCTGGGTGCGGAAGGACTGAAACGCTCCGTGGTTGTGGTGGCGACATCCAGCGATTCCGCATTGCTGCGCAGGCAGGCAGCATACGTCACCTTATGCGTGGCAGAATATTTCCGCGATCAGGGCAGGAATGTGTTGTGCATGATGGATTCAGTCACACGTTTTGCGATGGCGCAGCGTGAAATCGGCCTGTCAGCAGGCGAACCACCTACCACTAAAGGTTACACACCAACCGTATTTTCCGAATTACCGCAGATGCTTGAACGCTCCGGCCCCGGCACTATCACGCAAGGCTCCATCACCGGAATATTCACCGTCCTGGTAGATGGCGACGATCATAACGAGCCTATTGCCGATGCCGTGCGTGGAACGCTCGATGGACATATTGTACTGGATCGCGCCATTGCCGAGCGCGGCAGGTTCCCGGCAGTGAATATCCTGCGAAGCGTCTCAAGAACAATGCCAGATTGCAATACGGAAGCAGACAACCAACTGGTGGAGATGGCACGGCAGATTATTTCCACCTACGAAAATATGGCGGAAATGATAAGGCTTGGAGCCTATAAGAGAGGCACTGACCCGGATGTTGACCGCGCCATCCAGATTTACCCGGCAATCGATAATTTCCTGCGGCAGCGCAAAGATGAACCGAGCGATCTCGAAAGCGGGTATGCCACACTTTCCAAGATATTTGGAATTTCCAGATAGGCACTCTTTTTTTATACTCAAACCAATAAATAACGATACACAGTCTCTATGTCACCCCATCCTGCCGCTTCGCGGCTTTCCTCCCCCTTCAGGGGGAGGATCAAGGAGGGGGGAGTTTATGGAAAATTGTTTTATTATTTGTTGAAGCGACTATAGAACTCACTCCTCGCCGAATTTATCCTCAATGAGTTTTCTGATGGCAACCGCCGCTTCTTCGGCTTGTGCGCCTTTTGCACGCAGGCGCAGAGTGGAGCTGCACTCTGCGCCCAGCATCATCAGCCCCAGTATCGAGCTTCCGGACACCTCAACGACTTCGCCGCCTACCGATACTCCGGCACCGGCAGTTTTGGCAACCATGACCTGTACATCGAATAATCCCACTGTTCTTACAAATTTCGCGGCGGCACGGGCATGAACGCCTTTTTTATTGATGACCTTAATATGAATTTCGGTTTCGTTCATGCGCTATTAGCTGGCCTCTTTGGCAAGCAGGTTACTTGCAACATTAATATATTTGCGCCCGGCTTCCTGCGCCATCATTACCGCTTCATTAATGGGAACCGTAGAGCGTATGCTGGAAAGCTTCACCAAGAGCGGCAGGTTGACGCCAGCTATCACTTCCACCGGAACCGTTCCCATAATGGAAATAGCGAGGTTGGAGGGGGTGCCGCCAAACATGTCGGTAAGCACTACTACGCCAGAACCACTATCCACCTCTTTTACCGCCTGGATGATATCTTCGCGGCGCTTTTCCATGTCGTCATCCGGTTCAATACAGATAGCCTGAACGCCTTCCTGTTTACCCACCACATGCTCGGCGGCAGAAATGAAGTACTGCGCCAGCTTTCCATGCGAAACAACAACGATACCAATCATTATGCGTGTCCTTTAATTTTAACGTCACGGTGACGAACGCCCACTTTATACTCCTTCTGTTTTAAAAATCCAGCAAGCTTTTCACAGATAAAAACCGACCGGTGCTGGCCACCTGTACATCCTACCGCAATCGTAAGGTAGCTCTTGCCTTCCTGCAGGTAACGAGGCAGTAATGGCGCGATCAATTGCGTCATGTGGGCAAAGAAAGTTTTCTCGTCCGGGTCAGACTCAATAAATTGTGCCACAGCCTTGTCCAATCCGCTTAAATCACGTAAATCATCGTCATAAAAAGGATTACGCAGGAACCGGACGTCAAATACGATGTCCGCATCGCGGGGGACGCCGCGCTTAAAGGAAAAAGACGTAACAAAAAGGGATAATACTTTGGTTTCATTGCCATAATAGTCGCGTATGGCATTGCGTAAATCGGCGCTTTTCCACTCGCTGGTATCAAACGTCACGTCCGCCATATCGCGCAAACCCGCCAGCAGTTCGCGCTCATGCAAAATGCCATCAATTACCGGACGATCAAGCGCCAACGGGTGTTTGCGGCGGGTTTCGGTAAACCGCAATTGTAGCACCGTATTATCACAATCGAGAAAAATGATGTGGACTTCATTGGCGTTATCCGCCCGTAAAGCCGCTATCATCTCCTGAAAATGCGGCAATGAGAAATCCCGGCTGCGCGCGTCCGCGCCCACAGCAAGGCTGTCAGCCTCCCCATCACCCGATTCCACCAGGGAGGGAATCATCAATAATGGAACATTATCAACCGCTTCGCAGCCTATATCTTCCAGCGTCTTGAGCGCCACGGATTTGCCCGCACCAGATAGCCCTGTCACTATTAATATACGCATTTATTTCACTATCTTCTTATGATATAGTAGATTTATATACCCATCACACTGCAAAAATCTATGAAAAATCCGATAATCTGCGCTTTGGACACGACCGATATTGAAGAAGCCGACAAGCTCATAGGGGTTTTGCATAAGAATATAGGTGCAATCAAGCTTGGGCTGGAATTTTTTACCGCCAATGGCGCAAGCGGGGTACGCAAGCTGGCAGGCCATAATATCCCGATTTTCCTTGACCTGAAGTTCCACGACATCCCCAACACCGTTGCCAAGGCAATCAAGGCCACTGCGGGAATTGATACGTTTATGATGACAGTACACACTTCCGGCGGCCGCGCCATGCTGCAGGCCGCTATTGATGCTTCCATGGAAGTCGCATATCTTACGGGCAAGGAACGCCCGCTTATCATCGGCGTCACTGTACTGACAAGCCTCGATCAGGCAGACCTCAATATGGTCGGTATCAAGGATAACCTGAATGACGAGGTGGCACGGCTGGCGGATCTGGCACAAAGCTGCCGCCTTGACGGAGTGGTCTGCTCGCCTTACGAGATCACACGCCTGCGCAAGCAATGCGGCAGTGATTTTACGCTGGTGGTTCCTGGCATACGGCTTGAAACCAGTGAGGCAGACGACCAGAAACGCACCCTTACCCTCGCCGAAGCTGTAAAAAAAGGAGCAGACTATCTGGTGATAGGCCGCCCGATTACCAAAGCCAAAAATCCCGGGAAAGCCGCACAGGAAATTTACCAGAGTTTGGAACAGAAAATGTAGCCTAACGGTTAACAGGGGCATATACCCTTACATAATCGACATCAAAACTGTTTGGAAAGACGGTTGTTGAATCAACCGCATTAGATTGCCAGTTCCATCCCTTGGGAGGGGAATCTGTATCATTGCTGAGAATAACAATCATTGGCTTATGTGGCACCCCAACCGTTGATTTAAAACGCACCACACCATCCACAAACCAAGTAATGTCATCTTGTGTCCACAGCATACCAAATATATGGAATTTACTGGAAAAATCAGGGCCATTGTACCCATCGCCGTTATTCTTATTGTCGTGATCATAATGGACAGTCATATGATCTATTGTAGGTTGATAGCCAAGCCATTATATCAATCTCTGGCGGCCAACTGCCGTCTGCTGGCACCAGCCAGAATGCAGGCCATAATCCCTTACCGGAGGTCGGCATTTTTACTCTGGCTTCAAAATAGCCATATTGCTGCGAGAACTTATTTTTGGTTGTCATTGCTGCGGTGGCATATTTTTTGTGTGCTGATGTCCCCCCTGACGGTTTTGATACTATCAAATGCGCCACTCCGCCTGAAAAAACGAGATTTTCCAGCACGGCTTCATCATCAGGATATGTGGTACTGAGACTGCTTCCCCAACTCCATAACGGAGTCCATTTTTTTGTATCAAGTTGAGTGTGGGTGAATTCATCATCGAAGGTCAACCTATAACCGGACTTCGCAGTATTATTCGGATCAAATCCGTTTACTGTAACGGTAAATGCACAAAAAATCGCCAACAAGGCAAAAGATATACCCGTATAGATTATATTTTTATACGTCATTGTTCTGCCCACTTACTGAAACTTGAACGACAAGGCACAATTTAATCCCGAGCCACCGTTATATGACATTGAATATTTAAAGGTATTGGAAGTGCTGTTGCCGTTGTCATAGCAGGTTGTATTGGATGCCGCGATGGCAGTACCGGAATAAGCCCCCTCGATTCCACCGCCGGAAGCCCATATAATATAGCTGTGAATTACATAATTTGCATAGGTAGCCTTAACATTCCCAGACTGTGGCAAGCCATCATCTATCTTTTTATCTATATTATACGCTTGTTGCACGGATACATTGGGTGTCGAATCAAAATTACCATTCATATGGTTATCCGTGATAGCAGAAATACCCCAGAAATTTGCCATCGGGTTATAGCCGGCCTGAGGATAGTACACATACACGTAGTTGCCTTGCCCAAGCTTTGCAGCAGGAAACCAGTTATTAAGGGCAGCACCTGTAACGTCTGAACCTGGCTTGCTGTTTGGGGATGCAGTGCTAAATGAACCGTCTATCAAGCCTGCAGTGCTTAAGTCCACCCATACCATGGGAGTTTCTCCGGATATTTGATAAAGTCCGTAATGGTTATTCACACCATTTCCGTTAACACCTTCTATTATGCCGTTTCCATCTCCCTCCGCTTGATACTGCCCTCTTGGTTGAAATCCGAAATTACTTGCGTAAGGGTCAGGAATATCGCCGGGTAAGTATCCATATTTTCCCTGAAAGGTGCGAACAGCAGTGTTGTATTTTTCTATTTGAGCAATCTGCACCCGCTGTGATGCAGCATCTATCAAGTCCCTTCCGGTTAGTATTCCTCCAACTATTAACCCAATGATAACGAGGACAATGCTTAGTTCTATAAGAGTGAAACCGGATCTCATCTGCCTACTCAAAAAACGGCGGTTTTCTAAAAAATCAGTACTTACGCAAACAATATCAAATTGACCGTTTCTATCGTAAGCTTAAATACACTGTTATACAATAGTGCCTGAAACAGGAAACAGGGCAAACCCCTAGATTATTAACAACCGTGTAAAAAAGTTTTATATTTTCTCCTTTATTCAACCCGAAGGAGAATTCTATGGAAACCGTATCATTTTTGCGCTATTTTTCCTCTATTGAGGAGCCCCGTGTTCCTGGTCTTGTAACGTACCCATTACAAGAGATAATATTTTCGACGCTGGTCGGTGTAATGTGCCGGATGGTGGATTGGGAGGAGATAGAATTTTTTGCCCGTCATAATATAGAGTGGTTGCAGCGTTTTCTGCCGTACCATAGCGGCATCCCTACCGCGAAGACGTTTGCCAGCGTATTCAGTATGCTTGATACCGTTCATTTCGGGCGGTGTTTTTCCGCATGGGTAAGCAGCCTTCAGGAGCACGTGCGTGGAGTCATAGCGGTTGACGGGAAAACCTCACGTGGCTCAAAACATGACACTTCCGGCAAAGGCGCGTTGCATATGGTTTCCGCGTTTGCCCATGAAGCAGGCATTGTCATCGGCCAGCGCCGCACGGGCGATAAAAGCAATGAAATCACGGCCATCCCTGAATTACTGGATCACCTGTTTATCAAAGGCGCAATCGTTACCATAGACGCAATGGGAACGCAGAAGGATATTGCCGCGAAAATCATAGAAAAAGAAGCGGATTATATCCTGGCCTTGAAGGGCAACCAGTCCAGCCTGCATGATGACGTGAAATTGTTTTTTCAGGAGAACAGCAAGGATGTGAAGTGGGACAGATGCGAAACCGTGGATGCCGGGCATGGGCGAATTGAAACCCGGATATGCACAGTGACGGAAGATATAGACTGGCTCAGGGAACTCCATCCTGAGTGGAAAAATCTTAGGTCAATCATTAAGATAGAGTCTACGCGCTTCGATAAGAAGTATAAAACGTCCTCCACCGAAATTAGGCATTATATCAGTTCGCTACCCGCAGACGCTAACAATCTACTCATCTCTGTCCGCGCCCACTGGAGCATAGAAAATACACTCCACTGGGCGCTCGACGTGACCATGAAAGATGACCAAAACCGTACCAGAAAAGACAACGCAGACGCTAACCTCGCTATCATAAGACATGCCGCTTTCAATATAATAAAACGGGAACCATCAAAACTGTCCCTCGCAAAAAAACAACTCAAAGCCGCACTTGATAACGATTACAGAGAAATTTTAATACGTTGTTAATAATCTAGCGGTTTGCCCTGAAACAGGAAACAGGGCTACCTCATGCTTATTAACAAAATTCGCCGTATTTATCTAAGTACATGACATATATAGGTTCCGTCATCCTGTGGCAAGCGAAGCGCGACCACAGGATCCACCTAACCAGTGGCATAGTGGATCCTGCTACAAGCGCGCAGGATGACGATAGGTTATTGAAATACAGATGCAAAGCCCTTTGATTATCATAAGAATATTTTATACGTTAATAAAGCATGAGGTGACCGTGAAACAGGAAAAAACTGCCGGGCAAAATCGGCAATAAACAGTATGGCTGCAAAAAATTCCCGTCATTTGTTTTTACGCTACGCAATCAACAAATTATTTCTTCTTCAATACACTACATATGTTATTCACAAGAACACATCGCAGGTTTGTGTCAGTACATGTCATGCCGAAAAGCAACTGGCATGAAAATTGCTTATATATTACCAAATTATATCTTGCAAAAGGATGATCACATGGATACCGGGATATATGTGGCTTTGTCGAAAGAGATCGGTATCTTCCGTGATATGGAAGTAACGTCAAACAACCTCGCCAACATGACAACTACCGGCTATGAAGGTGAAAACCTGTTGTTCAAAGACTATCTGGTATCCGATGCCACCAAAGAACACAAGGTGGCCTATGCTAATGATATCGCAACCTACCGCGACACGGAACAGGGAGCGCTGGTTACCACCGGTTCCCCACTCGACGCCGCCATACAGGGCAAGGGATATTTTGCCGTTGAGACTCCGCTGGGCACACGCTATACGCGTAACGGCAATTTTAAAGTCAGTCCGGGTGGCGTGCTGGTCACAGCGGAAGGCTATCCGGTGCTGGATGACAGCAACCACGACATCACTTTTGATCAAGCGGACAAAATCGTTAAAATTCTTGATGACGGCACGGTCAACGTGGATGGCAGCAATCGCGGCGCGCTCCAGGTTGCCCAGTTCGACAACGAACAGTTACTGGAGCATGTGGGGAACAACCTCTACAAAACCACCGCCAAACCCAAGCCGCCGGAAAATTATACCGTGGTCAACGGAATGCTGGAGAGTTCCAACGTAAAGCCCGTACTTGCACTGACACATATGATGTATGTCTCACGCAGCATCACCGATACCGCCACCTACATCAGCACTGTCAACACTCTGTCGCGTAAGGCCTCTGATACGCTGGCAAAAGTGTATGCATAACGATATTGATTAACGGAGATTAAAGGTAATGTTTCTTTCGCTAGATATAGCCGCCAGTGGTTTGCAGGCCCAACAGACCAGCGTGAATGTGATCTCAAACAACCTGGCAAACCTTAGTACGACCGGTTACAAACGCCAGATACCCGAATTCCGCGACTTATTGTATATCAACGAACGCCGCGTGGGTGCGAGTTCCAGCGATACAGGCACTATCATCCCGACCGGTATCCAGCTTGGTCTGGGTGTGCAGACCGCCGCCATTCACCGCGATCTGTCGCAAGGGATACCCACCTCCACTACCGGACCGCTTGATCTGGCGATAAGCGGGCGTGGGTTTTTCCAGATTACCCTGCCGGATGGCAGCACGGCATACACGCGCGATGGCACTTTTCAGGTTTCACCGACCGGGGAAGTCGTGACTGCGGACGGCAATCCCCTGACGCCCAACATAACCATACCGTCAAATGCCTTAAGTGTAAGCGTTAACGCTTCCGGCGTGGTAGAAGCCACCATACCTAACCAGGTAAACCCAAGCACCCTCGGACAGATACAGCTTGCGTCCTTTATCAATGAAAACGGCCTTCAGGCCATGGGCGGAAACCTGCTTACGGAAACCCAGGCCTCCGGCCCGCCGGTAATTGCCACTCCTGGACTTGACGGCCTGGGAACCTTGCAACAGGGATTCCTCGAGGCCTCTAACGTAAACCCGGTCAGCGAAATCACCAACCTGATCACCGCACAGCGTGCTTATGAAATGAACACCAAAGTAATTACCGCTTCAGACCAGATGATGCAGAACCTGTCACAAATAGGCTAGATACAATATGAATCGTAAATTTTTGGTCGTTCTGGCGTTTATTGTATCCCCCGCTGCATCTTTACTTGCAGGTACCCAATCTGTATTCACCGGGATGGATGCCTCGGCTATGATAGAGCCTGCGCTCGTCAAATCCGGTGCCGGTGACGACATTACCATCCATATGAGCAACTTGCATGATGAAAATACTCTTGCAACCGCAAGTGATACTATAAGTGCAGAGGTGGATAACCTGAATGTGGATAAGGAACATAAAAGCTGGCAGGCGACATTGTTTTTTAAGGCCGCAGGAAAGAACCTCTCCCCGGTCAATGTGTCCGGCACCTATGATGAGATGGCACGGATACCTATACTCAAACGCCAGGTGAATGCAGGCGAAGTTATCACGATGGACGACATTACATACGACAAACAACCCGCCCGGCATTTACGCAAAAACACCATAACCAACCCAAAAGACCTGATTGGAAAATCACCTAAACGGGTTATCTCGCAAGGACGCTCCATCAGGCGGGAGGAAATTGCCAGCCCGGCAATCCTCCTCAAAGGCACGCACGTCACGATGATATTCAAAGCAGGTAATCTGGAGATCACCACTCTTGGCGAAGCGCTCGATAGCGGTGCGAAAGGCGATGTTATCCGTGTACGCAATATGGCAAGCAAACAGATTATTGACGGTGTTATCGAAACATCCGGCCGCGTCCGCGTTTCTTCTCCTGACAGCAGCACTGCGGAGGCCATGTGAAGAAAAAGTGGCAAGTGGCAAGTGATATGTGGTTGGTGATAAGAAAGCTGGTCACTGGTCACTTGTCACTGGTCACTATTATTTTCTGCCTCACCGGCTGCACTTCCCTGTTCGATAAGCTCGGGGCAATCGGCAGCCCGCCGCCGCTTGAAAAAGTGAAAGACCCCACCGCAGCAGCGGACTATAAACCTGTCACCTGGCCGCTGCCGGAAGCGCCTGTTCCCCCGAAACCGCAAGCAAACTCGCTCTGGCAACCCGGCGCGCGCACTTTCTTCCGTGATGGGCGCGCCGCCCGTGTAGGCGATATCTTACGTGTAAAAATCAATATCACCGACCAGGCCGAATTCGACAACAACACGACCAGCAACCGTGTATCGCAGGAGAATATAAAGGCTCCGACCTTTTTTGGGTTCGAGACGAAATTAAAAGCATTGCATTTGCCTGTAAACCCTAATGCGGCCCAGCTGGCGGATCTCACCGGCAGCAACAACTATCAGGGGAACGTAACCGCAAAACGCAAGGAAACCGTGCAGACCCAGGTTGCCGCCATGGTTACACAGGTCCTGCCAAACGGCAATTTTGTCATCAGCGGAAAACAGGAATTCCTGATGAATTACGATATCCGCGAAGTATCCATCAAAGGGGTGGTCAGGCCGCAGGACATTGATTCGGCAAATACGATAGACTCCACCCAGATTGCCGAAGCGCGGATTACTTACGGCGGTCGGGGTCAGAATATGGATGCACAGCAACGCCGCTGGGGTAGCCAGGCTATAGAAGCAATCTCGCCGTTTTAGTGGGTGTTCACCCCGCACAGATTCATAATGGTGAACACTTTCCAGTAGCTACTTTCTTTACAGTAGCAGTATTCCCATTCCTACATATACTGCCAATATTTTCTTTGATATCAACCATAGCTTTCTGTAAATCGGCATAATCCTGCGGATCAATATAATCATGCTTGCTGGTGATTAGTTGTTTCTGTAATGCCGCAATATATTCGGAGCACCCGTCCATATAGAATTTCAAATCACGGCCAACAGTTTCACCCCATATTTTATTAGGTTTTTCGACATTCTGACCGTCAAACACTTGTTGCAACCTTTTCATGTGCCCCAACTGAACCGACATACTCTCAATACCAGGTATGTTACGAATAAGACTCTGATATTTTTCAATAGGAATATTAAGCTGTTCAATTTTGTCGTTCGCAGCTGCAACCTCTTTTTGCATTTTTGTCCATAACTCGGCTACAGGTGTATTTCCTTTCTCTTCTGCGGCTACCTTTTCCTTCCGTACTTTTTCTAATTCCGGCTCCACTTCTTCTGCGGCAACACACATTTTTTTAGTGATGGTGATAACAGATTGCATCGAATCTATTATGTTTTGTAACATTGGGGATATCAGCTTTCTGTCCTCCTTCAGTTGGTCATGCTTATACTTTTCCAGTGTTCCTTGGACAGAAAGTTCACTTTTTGTTGTCCACCACATCTTCATACTCGTTACCTATAAACAAATTACACTCTCAAAAATTTTACCCGATAAAAGTAAAACAAAGGTTAAAATTTCTTTATTACTTGCCACCTATCACCTTCTTCCTCACCGAAGAAGATGGAATTTTCATTAATTCCCGGTACTTGGCAACAGTACGGCGTGCCAGTTCTATCCCCCGTTCCTTGAGCTTTTCAGCGATAGCGTCGTCAGACAGGATTTCGTCCGCTTTTTCCTGATCAATCAGTTCCTTGATCATATATTGCACGGTTTTGTTGGAATAGCCTTCCCCACCGCCGCTGCTCTGGATAGATGCATTGAAGAAATACTTGAATTCATAGGTGCCACGCGCCGTAGTGATATATTTATTATTGGTCACCCGGCTGACCGTGCTTTCATGCAATTCCACCGCATCGGCCACTTCCTTTAAAGTAAGCGGGCGCAGATACTTAATCCCATACAGGAAAAAATGATCCTGGTGCTTTACTATTTCTGTCGCGACTTTAAGGATAGTCTGCGCCCGGCTATCCAGCGCTTTTACCAGCCAGTTGGCGGTCGCAAGCTGCTCGGAGAGATATTTCTTTTCCTTCTTGTCACTGGTTTTTGCATATACTTTTGCATAATAGCGGCGGTTGACCAGCACACGCGGCAAAGTGGAAGAATTAAGCTCGACATGCCACATATCGCCGCCGCGCTTTAAGAACACATCCGGTATGATCGCAGCCACCACCTCATGCTGGAAACCGACACCGGGACGCGGGTTGAGCGCCCTGATCTCGGCGCACATCTCTTTTACGTCGTCCGCATCCACCCCACATATTTTACTGAGCGATTTCAAATCATTACTGGCAACCAGATCGAGATTATCGATTAATGTTTCCATCGCCGGATCAAGGCGATCCTTGTCACGCAGCTGGATCGCCAGGCATTCACGCAAAGATCGCGCACATACGCCGGATGGCTCAAAGCTATGCAGAACAATGAAGGTATCTTCGATCAGCTCCGGCGGGCAATCAAGCATCTGGGCAATGCCGCTTGTATCATCCTTGATGTAACCGGATTCATCCACCAGATCGATAAGGTGCTGGCCGATGATACGCTTAATGGGATCGTTTACCTCCAAGTTTAACTGCTCAAGCAGAAAATCCCGTAAGCTGGTTTCACTCGCAGTAAAGGACTCAAATCCGTCTCCCTCTTCCCAGTTATTATCATGGGTTTTGATACGCGGCTCATATTGCTCGCCTTCAAAACCACTTTCCTCACCGCTGCTATAGGAGGGGGTATCGCCATCTTCAGTAATCCGGCTTTCCGCTTCCGGCTCTGAGGCAACCAGTTCGCTTTCCGGCACCTCTTCACTGTCACTTACAGGCGGGCTGTCTTCGTTTTTCTCTGATTCTTCCTCTTCAGCGCTTAAAAGGGGATTTTTTTCAAGTTCCTGCTCGACAAATTCCGCAACTTCCTGTGACGACATCTGCAACAGTTTGATGGACTGCTGCAACTGCTGCGTCATCATCAGTGACTGGCCTTGTCTTAACTCAAGTCTTGGAACAATTGCTGACATATTTTTTAAAGGCTGAAACGCTCACCCAGATATACGCGGCGCACTTCATCATCATCCACAATTTCCTTCGGTGTGCCTTCCATCAGCACCACCCCGTCATGCATGATATATGCCCGGTCGATGATTTCCAGAGTCTCGCGCACATTGTGATCGGTGATAAGCACACCAATGCCGCGATCCTTGAGATGTGAAACCAGCATGCGGATTTCAGCCACCGCTATCGGGTCAATACCAGCCAGCGGTTCATCGAGCAGGATAAAGGAAGGATTAGAGGCAAGCGCACGGGCAATTTCAACGCGACGACGCTCACCGCCTGACAACGCCATTGCCGGAGCATGACGTAAATGGGTAATGGAAAACTCACCAAGCAACTCATCCAGAATCAACTGGCATTTTTCGCGTACCGGCTCGGTCACTTCCAGAATCGCCATGATGTTCTGTTCGACAGAAAGCCCCCGGAAGATCGATGATTCCTGCGGAAGATATCCGATACCCAGCCGCGCCCGGCGGTACATCGGAAGGGCGGTTATATCGTTGCCGTCTAAGAAAATAGAACCGTAATCCGCCTGAATCAGGCCTGTCACCATATAAAAACAGGTGGTCTTACCAGCACCATTTGGCCCGAGCAGCCCAACCGCTTCACCACGCTGCACTGTCAGAGTAACGTCACGCACAACCGGCTTCTTGGCATAACTCTTCCCAATATTACAGGCTTTAAGCCCGGAATCCTTTTCAACCAGCCTGGGAGCAAAGACAGCATTGTTACTATTCTCTTTCGATTTCATGCCGCAACTATACCATATAAAAAATCTTATTAAACGATTTTATAAGCTGATCATCAAATTCTTTGGCAAATTCTTGGGCGGTTGTGTTTATTCCAAGAGCGGCAAGCGACGTAACGCCATACTCGCTTATGCCACAGGGAATAATTCCGTCATAGTGGCTCAAATCGGGATTTATATTAATCGCAATACCGTGATAACTGACCCATCGCCTGAGACGTATGCCAAGTGCCGCGATTTTGGATTCGGTAGAGTAGTTGTTATTGGAAGGGGGATTCTCCCCCTTCGCTGACGCTGACCCCCTCGCGCTTTGCGCGGGGTCGTCGTATAGAACTCCTCCGCGTCCCTCGCTACTACTGACACACAACTCCTCCGCGTACCCATAAAAAACTTGACTTCTCACTTGCAACTTGCAACCTGCAACCTGCAACTCGTCACTTGCTACCCACACCCCAACCCTGCCTTCACGTATTTCGCCTTTAACGCCAAACGCTGCCAGAGTCATTATGATACATTCCTCAAGCTGTTTGACGAACAGGCGTACATCCGGTGTACGTTTTTTCAAATCCAGCATGACGTAAGCAATACGCTGGCCAGGCCCATGATAGGTATATTGCCCGCCGCGCCCAGTCTTATATACCGGGAAACCTTTACTATCTAAAAGATCACTGTCATTTGCACTTGTCCCGGCGGTGTAAAGCGGGGGGTGTTCAAGCAACCAGATAAGCTCATCTGCCTCCCCGGAAATAATCTGCTGCACACGCGCTTCCATTGCTGCAACTGCCTCTTCGTAATCCACAGGCTCCTTGCTGATTTTCCATTCCATACGATATGGTATATCCGTTTTTAGAGATGTATATAGAAAACTTATAATTTTTATCCTCTTATGGGGTAACGCCAGCATGAATATCTCATGAAAAGATTATCAATATTGTATTGAACTGGTGATTAATCTTAAACAGGAGAATGATTATGCAAAACAAAGCACATGAAAACGCTGCTAACAGCTACAATGAAGCCGCAAAAAGCCATAAAAAAGCTGCGGAACATTGTGCAGCTGGTAATCCTAAAGATGCAGCGGATTGTTTAGTCCAGGCAAACGCGCATAGTAATGCGGGTCATGGATTTGCAAAGGAAGCTGTCGATCTTCATGCTAAAAAAACTGGCACAAAATAATCAATTTTTTGTCTAAGTAATAAATTGCCATCCTCTTCACGAGGGTGGCAATTTATGTTGGGGCACTGGTGGGAGACAATATGGTTTCACATTCTGAGAACATTAAATTTTTTGAAAATCTTGCGTATCAGTCTGCCCGCTGGGCAGGTAGTCCCTGGGCATATCTTGTAGCAATCGGGTTTACTCTGGTATGGCTGGTATCCGGCCCATTTATGCGTTTTTCGGACAATTGGGAGTTAATCATGAAAACCGCCAGCGGAATAGTAACTTTTCTCATGGTATTTCTGATACAGCGTTCACAGAATAAAGATTATCTGGCAATGCAGATTAAATTGAATGAGATTATCGCTGCTTTGCATGGTGCCAACAATCGCATGATTAGCATTGAAGATTTGAGTGAAGGAGAAATCCACTCCATACAAAAAGATTACCAGGGATTAGCAACACACATTAACAAAGATAATGAAACCTCTATACACGCCGTTTCCATGGAAGATGTGGTTAAGCCTTGAGAACTGTGTAACCTTTATTATCTTCTTATAAAATATCACTTGTATGTGCATCGTTGCCTGAGTCGTGAACTGATAGGCTGATGACACTGTTTTTTGAACAAATGAATAAAGGGTTTTTTATGCTTTCAACAATATTGTTAATTGTCTTGGTGCTGTTTCTCATTGGTGCTTTGCCGACCTGGCCACATAGCAGGAGCTGGGGGTATTATCCAAGTAGTGGTTTGGGAACAATCCTGATTATCCTTGTCATTCTGATGTTACTGGGACGCATCTGAATACTCTGCAAATGCCGGATCGTTTATTCAGCCTCCTACTGGTGCCCCCGGAAGCCAGCTTGCACCAATACCATTCATCCGGAAAAGGGGTTGCGCAAAGGTTTACATACTTCTTGACGCTTATTTGATAAATGAATACTATCCCGGAAAATATAACTTGGGAGATTAAAAATGCAGAGAATACTAAAAAAATCTATTGTACTTTGCGCGATAGCGCTTGGGTTTGCACACGCCTCTTTCGCCGCTGATTCGCAAGATGTCGTAACAGGTCCGGGCAAACAGCCAGTAAGAAGTGAAAAATTCGGCAGCTGCATACACACCAAGTGGGATGCCGCCTCCGATCCGTGCGCAACTGCAAAACCAACTCCTGCGCCAAAGCATGTGAAATACGTGCCAGCGCCTGTGACTCCACAGGCTGTAAACAAGCTTGCCCACGAACAGCTGACCATTTATTTTGATTTCAACAAATCAAAAATCACAGACAACTCCGCCATCAAACTGGATGCAATTGCTGAAGCTGTAAACCACTCTCCAAGAGTGACCAGAGTAAATATCGTAGGCTACACCGATGAAATCGGCAGCAATGAATATAATGACAAGCTTTCCATCAAACGCGCCGACGCTGTTAAAGCATACCTTGACACCAAGATGCATATTGATGTGAACGTGCTGGGCCTTCGTGGCATGGGTGAGAAAGACCCGGTCGTGGATTGCAAAAAAGCAAAATCACGCAAACAGAAAATTTCCTGCATGGCAAAAGACCGCCGTGTTGAAGTTGAGTTTGAATTCCAGAAATAATCTGGGATTGGTATCTGGAAAACAGGGAGTGATATAACTATTTATGTCACCCCTTTTTTTTTCTTCTCCGCTTGCCCTTCATATGCCACACTGGCCTAAACCGTTTGGCCCCGAACCGGCAGGCACCCCCTCTGAGCGCACACGGCAACTGCTACAAAAACTTGGATCCCCCGAATTGCACCTGCCACCCGTTATCCATGTCGGTGGCACTAAAGGCAAAGGTTCCACAATCGCTTTCCTGCGTACGATGCTGGAGGCGGCTGGCTATAAGGTTCATGCCTACACTTCTCCGCATATCGATCGCTTCAATGAACGCATCCGGCTAGCTGGCCGTGAGATTGACGATACGACATTATACGAAGCACTGGAACAGGTGCGTATGGCAAGCGGCGATATGGCCGTCGGCTTCTTTGACGCCACAACTGCCGCCGCCATGCTTGCTTTCGCCAGTCACAAGGCGGATATATTGCTGATGGAAATGGGGCTTGGCGGCGAAGTAGATGCCACCAACATCATCGACAACCCGCTACTCACCATCCTCACTACCATCTCCTATGATCACATGGAATATATGGGCACTACCCTGCCCGCCATCGCCAGTTTTGAATCTGGGTTACTCAAACCCGGAGTGCCTTGCGTGGTCGGATACCAGCATCCCGACACCTGGGAAACCATCGAACAGAAAGCCAGTGCTATAAAAGCCCCGCTGCATTTTTACGGCAAACACTGGCGCACCCGGCGAACCAGTGACGGAATGATATTTGTCGATCATCACGGCGAGGCAAAATTGCCTATGCCGTCACTGCTTGGTGCGCACCAGATTGTAAATGCCGGTAACGCCATAGCCGCCATCAGCGTCATGGAGCATTTTGATATTCAGCCGGAGCATGTCATTCGTGGGCTGATGCAGACGGAATGGAAAGGCCGCCTGCAACGGCTTCATTCAAACTTGTTACCCGCAGAATGCGAACTCTGGTTTGACGGCGGCCATAATATGGCGGCAGCCCAGGCAATCAGTTATTTTGCCGAGGATTACTGGCATGACAAACCGTTATACCTTATTTTTGGCACAAGCGAAGGCAAGGATATCAACTCCATACTCACACCCTTTGCAGGAATCGCACAGGGTATTTACGGCGTATCGGTAAAATCAGAACCCAGAAGCTACAGTGCGGAGGCCATTGCGAACGCCGCCCCCAATGTAACCGCTTGTGAAAATATCCACGATGCCTTACGAAACATTATCAGTGATGCTGGCAGGCCTTTCCGGGCGCTGGTATTTGGCTCTCTCTATCTCTGGCTTGAGGCAAATAATATATGAACTGTATTTTAATATTGCCGTCATTGCGAGAAACACAGTGACTTGTCATCCCGGTGAGGCGGTCAGCAGACCGCCGGTCAACCGGGATCCATAGCGCATCCGCATATGCGTATAGTAGCAGGTCAGCAGGCCTGCGTGTGTCCTGCTCCTCACAGGGCAGGCCTCCTTGCCTGCCTACCTATCGCTCCAGCATGTAAGGCATGGATCCCGGATAAGCTCGCCTGCTTGCTCGCTTTCCGGGATGACAATCGTAATGGAATTGCCTATACATACAAAACCAAGGGTAATATATGAATATAATAGAAGTAATAAGCCTTTGTGAATTACGTTTTCTTGGAAAAACCTACCAATGCGCCATCGGCAAAAACGGATTCACTGATACGCCGGAAGAAGGTGCGCAGAAAACCCCTTTTGGCAGTTTTTTATTACGCGAATGCTGGTATCGGGCTGACCGCTTGCACGCCCCTGTAACCTCCTTACCTTTAAAAATAATTAATCAGGATGATGGCTGGTGCGATGCACCCGCCGCCCCCGAATATAACCGCCATGTCAAATTGCCCTTTGCCAGTTCACATGAGAAGCTTTGGCGTGAGGATCATACTTACGATATTATGGTACCCATCGGGTTTAACGATACCGACATCATATCAGGCAAAGGCAGCGCGATATTCTTCCACCTCGCCAAACCCGGCTACACACCAACGCTTGGCTGCGTCGCCGTATCCATGCCCGATATGCTGGAGATTCTGGAGAAGGTTGATGAACAAACACTGATGGTGATTAAACCAATACGCTGACACTATCACTAATGCGTGGGAAAACCTTCCTCTTCTTCTGAGTGTTTGTGTTCCGTTACTGGAGTAGGATCCGGATGTACATTACAGTTGTTTTGTTCTTCTTGGCTACATACACATTGTACTATGGGCAGATGCCTTTCATGCATTTCGTATAGCACTTCAGCAATATTTTCAGAACCAGTTTCTATCCTTCCCGAGGCTATTGCATCAAGAAGTTTACAATGTGTTAGCAAAGCCGCCCTGTCCGCCCAGGTGAGAGGCGATGCATTTATCACTCTCATAAATTCACTTTTTATATAAGGCGATACCATAGCAAAACCAGGTTGTTGTTCGCCAATATCCGTTTGTAAAACATCGTGTTTCTTTGAGATAATCGCCAGTTCCCCGACCGGTTTATCCACATGAAAATCCGTGATTTCGCCAATAACACTCAATACAGAGAGCCCCTCAAAAATTCCTTTGCCAACAGCAGGCGCCATCTTATTGGTTTGTGTATAATCCTCCGGAGAGATCCGCTCTAATATCTGGTCTAACTGCCCGAATGTTTCCGATTCTGGATTAACCCCAGCATTCAGCATAAAACGTTTACACTCTTCTACAGCTTTTTTTATCCACTCTCTCTGTGCAGGAGTATGTGCTTCCACTACCAATACTTGTTTTACGTTCATAAAAACCTCTATGGTTATACATCGGCCCTTAAAATCACTTTACCATTTTCCCCGAATCCAGTCTCATGAAGTTTTTATTACAAATCCAGCAACTGTGGCAAATACGCAATAAGGAAAAACACCAATCAACCAGTTAATAAATATACATAATAGCAAATAACACGCTCATTAAACCATTATTTACAGTATAATTCCGGCAAATATTATTATTTACGAACACACCCGTAAAATGCTTATCTACAGATAACGTAACGTACCGGGATAATATGATTCTACTGGAAGAACTGGATACCGAATTTGGCAATATCAGGATTGTCCGCTCCAAGAGCAACGGCAACTGCACTTATTACCAGAATGGCTGCTCCCACAGCGAAGCGGATATGGAAGGCATCAGCACCTGCGCCTATGTCCATGTCATGTACAGTATTATCCGGCAATCCCAGGCACAGCGCGTATTGATGATCGGCTGCGCGGGCGGGACACTTGCAACCATGCTGTATAATCTGGGTTGCGAAGTCACAGTGGTGGATATCAACCCACACGCTTTCACATTAGCCCGGCGTTATTTTAATATGCCGGAAGAAGTTACCTGCATCACGGAAGATGGCTGGTCTTACATACTGAATACCCCCCACCGCTATGATGCTATCGTTGTGGATGCCTTTGGCAGCGACGGTAATGTGGCCGGGCAGTTTATCCTGCCGGATTTTTTCCGTACAGCCCGTGACGTGCTGGCATATTCCGGCATCGTGCTGATGAACGTCATCGTAAACCATGATTTTGACATGCTGGCAGACCGTATCGCCCTCAATATGGAACTGGCAGAAATACCCGCCGTTTTATTTGACTGGTCGCGCAGTACGGATCGCAATATCATTGTGGCCGGAGGACGTAATAGCGATCATATGCTCATTGACTGCGATAAAAAACCGCCGCAGATCCGGCATGAATTGCAGGAGATTACCCGCCGCAAAGCAAGAAAACACTGCTCCAACACGCCACTACCCAAAAGTTAATGAAGCTGTGACGGCAACTGTATTGTAAACACGGCCCCCTGGCCTTCCGTACTTGCGACCGTAATGTTACCGCCATGCAACTCGATTACCATTTTCGCGAGATAAAGCCCAATTCCTGTCCCGGAAATATTGGAAACATTACTGCCGCGGGAATATCGTTCAAACACTCCACTGATATCTTGCTCAGGAATACCGATCCCATGATCCCGCACGACAATCACGATATGGCCGGAATCAGGTTCAGCACTCACTTCAATGGAGCCGCCATCGGGTGAATATTTAATAGCGTTGGATAGAAGATTGGCGAACACTTGCCGCAGCAATCTGGAATCACCGGATATTTCCAGCGGGCGTGTGCTGATTTTCTCTGTTATTTGCACCTCTGGTATTATCTCCCTGTGCTGATGACAGACATCAGCTAATACGACCGCCACATCCATCGTGGCGGGGTGGTAATATAATTCAGGCTTACCCTCAAATAAAAGCGTGGCATTGATAAGATTGTTGATAAGATCGGTCATTTGTTCAACTGCGCCACGAATTTTCCCGGCACGTTCTGCGATATCCACTGGCTGTAATGTGTTATTCAATTTTATCAGGCGCTGGGCATGCCCATCAATGATATTGAGTGGTGTACGAAACTCGTGCGATGCCATCGTGATGAAATTACGTTGCATGGCCATCAGGTTCCGCTCGTGTCCCAGCTTTTCTTCCAGCAGAGAGGCTTGCTGTATTAATCCCTGACGGCTCAGTGCCAGATCCACCATATTATCGCGGAATATTTGGGTAGCACGCGCCATTTCCCCGACTTCATCGCGCCGCTCTGTCGCATTAATATCAACATTCATATCATTACCCGCAAGGCGGTGCATGTTACCCGCAAGTTCCAGTATCGGATCGGATATGGACCGCCTGATATACATCACCCCGACCGTCACCATCAGTGTTCCAAGCAACATCGCTAAAATCATGAGGAAACGCACTTTGCTATAAGTTTCCGCCGCCCGGTCGGTTGCATTCCTGTCTTGTGCAATATTTAAGTCGGTAAGTTGCCCAAGCGTATCGCTTGCCATATTATAAGCCACCTGCGAACTCGTTTTATATATAGCCAACCCGGCTTCCTTCTGGTGCATACGCATCAGCCCAAATAGCTGGTTAACGATTTTCCGGTAGCTGTCCCAGCTTTCTGAGAAATGCTGATAAATGACATTTTCCTTATCATCATGGTAAACCTGTTCATATCCCTGCTGGGCTTTTATGATATTCCGGTCAAGCTCATCCATCTCATGTTCGCTTGCGATAATATCCGACGGGTTTGACGCCAAAAGCAAGGCACCCTCAGCCGCACGAAAGTCAGAAGTATAGTTATTCAGGTCACCCAGGAAACGGGTGTTGGGAAGCCACCTGTCGCGTATCTGCCCCACCACGCCATCAAAATCACTGAGGCATGCAATGCTGAATATGCCAAGGAAACCCACCAGAAACAGAAGAAGAAAAAACGCCAGGGTCAAACGGAATTTTATGGAGAAATGCTGCATAATAATACCCAGCCAGAACAATATAATAATGCATTATAGTCATTACAGGGTATAAAGGAAACTGTTATTGCCCGTAACAAAGAATGCTCTTACAAAGAGTAGCATGAAAAAGATCCTGTGCATTGAAGATAACCGTGAGGCCGCCGCCCTTATCAACGAAGAGCTTGCCGAACGCGGCTATGAAGTCAGCCTTGCTTATAATGGGCAGGAAGGATTTGCCGCAATCCTTAAAAACCCGCCCGATCTCGTATTGTGCGATATAAACATGCCCGTTATGTCGGGGTTTCAGCTACTGGAACGATTAATCAGCATTGCTCCCCGTTTTGAGAACATTCCCTTCATATTTCTTACCGCGCTAAGTGACCGCGAAAATGAAATAAAAGGGCGAAAACTGGGCGCTGACGATTATGTGACCAAACCGGTTGATTTTGACATACTGGACACGATCATTAATGCCCGCCTGGCGCGCGTTGCCCGTAATACTATATGGCCGGAACAAGTAAAATTAAGCAACCGCGAAGCGGAAGTGTTGACCTGGGCTGCACGCGGCAAGACTTCCGCTGAAATCGCCCAGATTCTTAACTTAAGCAAACGCACAGTGGACTTTCATATGGATAACGCACGTGAAAAACTCGGCGTTTCCACCCGCATCCAGGCCGTCATCAAGGCGGCGAATGGCCAATTGATTGATCCTTGATTATCACGGAAATTCTTACCCTGTTTATCCAGAAATTTTCAGAAATTTTTAGTTGCTCCCAATACGGGAACATGATAGAGTGGAACGTGAAAGGTTGAGTATGCGGATTATCTCACGAAAAATGTTACGGGATTTCTGGGAACAGCCTAAATATGCAGATTCCGAACAACCGTTGAAAAGCTGGTTTAGGATTGCATCCGAAGCAGATTGGGCAACTCCTCCAGATGTTAAGGAACAGTTCGGCAATAGCAGTATTATAGGCAATAGCCGCATAGTGTTTAACATCGCCGGGAATAAATACCGGTTAGTAGTGGCAGTAAACTACCAGTATCAAATCATGTATGTACGGTTCGTAGGGACGCATAAACAATATGATGCAATTAATGTAGAGGAAATTTGATATGAACATTAAACCGATTAAATCCGGGCGGGATTATAAAAATGCCCTCAAAGAGATAGAGTCTCTTTTTAAGGCTAAATTCGGGACACCGGAAGGTGATCGCCTTGATGTGCTTACAACACTCGTCGAAGCTTACGAAAACAAACATTATCCCATTGAAACTCCTGATCCGGTTGAGGCAATCCATTTCGTCATGGAACAACAGGGCTTAAAACGAAAAGATCTGGAACCCTATATCGGAGGCCGCTCACGGGTTGCAGAGGTGCTGAACCATAAACGCGCACTAACGCTTGCTATGATTCGCAAATTGCATCTGGCGCTCGGAATTCCTGCCGAAATACTTATCCGTGAGAGTATCAGTAAAGCGTAGGATATTTAAGCAGGCACTCTCCGTTTTCTTATAACGTCATGCCGCCTTCCTCGCCTGCCATATTTCCTTCGGTAAAATCATCCGTCTTTCCTAAAAAGAGCAGCTGAAGCGCCGGGACAACCACGAGTAGCATCACAGGCCCGATAAGCATCCCGCCGACGACTACCGCGGCCAGTGGACGTTGCACCTGGCTACCTATGCCGGTTGAAAGCGCGGCGGGCAACAGGCCGATACAGGCAGACAGCGCCGTCATTAACATAGGGCACATACGCTGTTCTGCCGCATGCCGCATCGCTTCCATCGTACCCATACCATGAAATCTTACCTGATTGTAATAGGTGATGACCAGTATACCGTTCATGACGGAAACACCAAACAGTGATACAAACCCAACCATCGCCGATATGCTGAAATCAAGGCCTGAGACATAAAGCGCAATGATTCCCCCTGCGATAGCAAAGGGTATTCCGGCTAATACCAACAGGCAATCACGCAGCGAGTTAAACAGGCAATAGAGCAATCCAATGATTAGCAAAAGACTGATCGGGACGATAATCTCCAGACGTTCCTTGGCAAGCTGCAAATCTTCAAACTCACCCGCCCAGACTATCCGGTAGCCCGGTGGAAGTTTAACATTTTTTGCAATACGTTCCTGCGCTTCAGCTACAGTGCTGCCCAGATCACGGCCACGCACACTGAATTTGACGGGAATATAGCGCGATGTGCTTTCGTGGTAAATCCAGGCCGCTCCGGTATCCAGCGTGATCGTAGCCAGCTCGCGCAACGGTATATAAGCGTTGCCGCCATTGCCGGTTGTATAGCCCACTTTGATATTGCCTATTTTTTCGATAGTATCACGATATTCGGGAGCAACCTGGACCACCAGATTAAACTGGCGATCCCCCTCTAATATATTAGTTGCTGTGGTTCCGCCTAATGCCGTCTGGACCACCGAATTGACATCGCCGGTATTAAGACCGTAACGCGAGGCTTTGGCGCGATCAACCTTGATATTCAGGTTTGGCTGCCCCAAAACCGGAAAAATTCCTAAATCGGCAATCCCCTTGACCCGGCTCATCTGATCCCTGACTTCTGCAGCCAGCTTTTCCAGCACGGCAATATTGGGTCCAAGAATCTTAACCGAATTAGCTCCTTTGACCCCCGAAATCGCCTCTTCAATATTATCCTGGATATATTGGGAAAAGTTAAATACGACTCCGGGCAACTCATCACGGAACTCTGTCCGGATTTTCTCGGTAAGCGCATCCTTGGTCAGACCTTTCGTCCACTCTCCCGGCGGCTTAAGCGGCACAAAGAGTTCTACATTCGAGAAGGGGGACGCATCGCTTCCATTATCAGGACGGCCATGCTGTGAAGTAACGGTCAGAATCTCCGGATGTCGCAACAAAATCATACGCATCTTTCGCGTTGCCGCCTCGCCATCCTGGAGAGAAAGCGTAGTGGGCATCGAAGCCCTGATCCAGTAATTATTCTCTTCCAGAGTAGGCAGGAACTCATTACCAAGCCGGGTTGCCAGCAATCCCGTCATGAGCAGAAACACCAGCCCTCCCACGACAACCAGTCTGCGCATATCAAGCGCCCAGCGTAAAACAGGCGTATAGACGAACCGGAGCGCACGCACCACAATAGTCTCCGTTTCATTGACATGTGCGGGAAGCAGAAATGAAGCTAACACTGGTGTTATCGTAAAAGTGGCAATCAGCGCTCCCGCCAATGCGTAGCCGTAAGTACGCGCCATAGGGCCAAAAATCTGCCCCTCAACTCCCTGCATCGTAAATAATGGAACGAAACCCGCTACCGTAATGAGGGTTGAAAAGAAAATCGCTTTGTCTACCTGTAACGTGCTGATCAGAATCAGCCGCAGGCGATCCGTCCATGTATTATGGACAGAAGCAGTATGCTGCCCCCTGGTTGGATCGGCTCCATAAAAACCTCCGGTTAATTGTACAAGCAGGCTCTGCCTTTCTTTCGAATGCATCTGGAAATTCCGGAAAATATTTTCCACCAGGATCACCGCGGAATCGACAATAATGCCAAAATCAATAGCGCCTACCGAAAGCAGGTTGCCGCTTTCTCCTTGCAATACCAGCAGTATAATCGCAAAAAACAAGGCAAACGGGATGTTCACCCCTACGATAATGGCACTGCGGAGGTCACCTAAGAAAATCCACTGGATCAAAAATACCAGTATGCAACCGATAATAAGGTTATGTATAACCGTATGCGTCGTAAGCGCAATGAGATCGCCGCGATCATAAAAAGGAACCACCTTGACTCCCGGCGGCAAACTTCCATCCTTATTCATTTTAGCGACTTCGGCTTTGACTTTGGGCAGCATTTTGTCGGTTTGCTGGGTACGGTTCATCACCACAATGGCAGCCACGACATCATCATCCATATCCTTGCCAAAAATACCAAGCCGCGGCACATAGCCCACCTTTACTTTCGCGACATCCTTCACGCGTACGGGAGTGCTGTTTGACTGATTTAATACTACATTCTCAATGTCATTTACATGATAGCCCTGAGTCAGATCATCACCACCACCATCATCCATCAGGCCAATGCCCCGGATATTGATAGACTGCTGCCCTATACGAATTTCGCGCCCGCCGACATTGATATTCGCATTACCAAGGGCGGTCAGGATTTGCGGTATAGTGAGATTGAACGCTTCCAGTTTTCTGGGATCAACTTCGACGTTGAATTCCTTGGTTGTTCCCCCCCAGCTATTCACATTTACGATACCGGGAATGGTCGAAAGACGGCGCAGCACAATCCAGTCCTGCACCGTACGAAGATTGGTTAACCCAAAATGCTTCGGCCCTTCCAGTGTATAACGATATATCTCGCCGGTTGCGCTGTTTTGCTGGATCTGAGGCACCTGGTTACCCGGCAGCGTTACATTTTGCTGTAACGCTATATCCGTCTGCGCATAGGCGAAGTTATACTCAACTCCCCATTTGAACACGACACGGATAAAGGACAAACCATAGAACGAAGTGGAGCGGATGATCTCCACGCCGGGTGTCGTGTAAAGCCCTATTTCCATTGGAATCGTATAGTAACGCTCCATCTCCTCGGCGGATAAGCCCGGTGCCTGGGCAGTGATTTCCAGGATCACCGGTGTCGGGTTAGGATACGATTCGATATTGAGCTTCACAAAAGCATAGAGACCAGTCCCGGCAAACGCCAGCAACGCGAATATAACAATCGCACGACGGCTGAGACAGGCTGCAATGATAGTTTTAAGCATGGTTTTGCCTTTGATTTTAATGCGTTAATCGCCCGGCGGCGCATAGAGTATATTACTGACAAAAATAGCCCCATCCGTGGCAACCAGCTCGTCCGCTTCCAAACCGTCAAGGATTTGATCGTAGCCATCCTCCTGCAAACCCACTTTGACAGTACGCTCATTAAAGTGTTTCCGGTCTTTGGTAACCCATGCCGTCATCGTCCCGTCGCCTTTACGCACAACACCATTTACCGGTATGGCGGCAGACTCAACCGGTTCCTGAACCTGAATCACGATGGTGGCAAGCATCCCCGGATAAAGTTCGTTTCGGGGGTCGGCAATTTCACAACGCGCCGTTATCCGGTGGGTAACGGGATCTAAAGCCGGGTTGCCACCCGAATCATAGACAGTAACTCCCACGGCAGAAACCTTGCCACTGAAGACGCGATCAGGATACGCCACGACCCGGGCTGCGACAGATTGCCCGATATGAATAAGTGTACCGTCACTTTCAGAGACATTGGCAACGACAAACCTGGAAGCGTTGCCTGAATGTGCGGCCTGTCTGGCATCCTTTTCATGATAAACCACACTGCCGACCGCTTCTTTTTCGATGCGGAAACTATGGGTTACCACCGGTTCAACTTTTATCGCATTCAACTGATTCGGGGATAAATCCACGGACGCTTCGGAACGGGGGGAGTTATCCTTGACGACACCACTGGCTTCATGAGTCTCTGTCTCTGTTTTTGTGGTGGCATTGGACAAACCATCCAGAAAACCGAAATGATATAACAAGGTTATAAAAACACATACGACAATAATCTTTGCCAGCAAAGACAAAGAAAAAAAAAGGCCGGGATGATTCCTCATAATGTTGCATACTGAATCCTGTTCTAAAGCTGTATTATAATGACTATTATCACGAGGTTACTCTACTGTGATTAATCACAGTTCTTAAATCGGCAAGTCTCTTTATAATCAAGTGGATAATATAATAGTGGACGTCTGTCTGATGATTTCAAAACCTTGTATCGTCACCCTGTTGGTGGCCGCCACACTCATTTCCAATTGCGCCGTGGGGCCTGATTTCCATAAACCTGATGCCCCGGAAGCGACTGGCTACACAAAGGATAGCATAGGTAATATTGATGCACAGGCCTTGATACAGGACATGGATATTCCGGGTCAGTGGTGGACGTTATTTAAATCCAGGCAGCTTAACGCCCTTATTGAAAGCTCTTTACAATCCAATCCCAACATACAGGCAGCAGAAGCAGGGCTACGCGCAGCCCGGGAGAACGTGAAGGCCCAGCAGGGGTTGTTTTATCCCTCCGTAAATGGCAGTTACTCAGGAAGCCGCCAGTCCATCGCCCCGTCCATTGCGGCAACCGATCCTTTGCCCTCCGGCCAGTTGCTTTTCTCACTCTATAACGCGCAAGTGGCGGTTGCCTATACGCCGGATGTATTCGGACTGAACCACAGGACAGTAGAATCCTTACAGGCGCAAGCGGAAATACAGCGTTTCCAAATGCTGGCGACGTATCTGACACTTACCTCAAATATCGTGACTGCAGCCATACAGGAATCATCACTGCGGGCGCAAATTGATGCAACCCATGAGATAATTTCTATCGAAACCAAAATGCTTCAGATACTGCGCAATCAGTTAGCAAAGGGTGCTGCCAGTGAACTTGATGTCGCTGCACAGGAATCGCAACTGGCACAGGCAAAAGCTGCTTTGCCGCCGCTTGAAAACCAGCTGGCGGTACAGCGCGACCTGCTCACTGCGCTTTCCGGCAATCTCTCAAATAATGAAGTGTCTGAGAAATTTAAACTCTCAGATCTGACATTACCAGCAAAGCTACCGCTCAGCCTGCCTTCCAGACTGGTCGAACAACGCCCTGACGTGCGTGCTGCCGAAGAACAGTTGCATTCGGCAAGCGCTGCTATCGGGGTAGCCGTGGCAAACCGGCTACCGCAATTTACTATAAATGCCCTTGGTGGAGATACCGGGACGAACTTCGCCCATCTCTTTAATCCGGCTGACCGGTTCTGGAGCCTGACCGGAGGGATAACACAACCAATCTTTGACGGTGGCAGCCTGTTGCATAAAGAACGCGGGGCTAAAGCCACGTATGAACAGGCAAAAGCACAATATAAAGCCACCGTAATCACTGCTTTCCAGAATGTAGCGGATACACTGCATGCACTCAAATTTGATGCTGATACGTTGCACGCTGCCACTGCCGCCCGGGATGCCGCCAGCAAAACACTGGAACTCACGAGGCGGCAATTACAATCTGGTTCCGTCAACTATCTCGCTGTGTTGAGTGCAGAACAAGCCTGGCAGCAGAGCCGAATCAGCCTGATACAGGCACAAGCAACCCGCTATGCCGATACGGCAGCGCTTTTTCAGGCGCTGGGTGGCGGCTGGTGGAACAGACGTGAGACGATAACCGATGAAAAACAACCTACATCTAAAAATTGAAGAAACCGAAAGCCATTCCCAAATCGAAAGAAAAAAGATTGAAAGTATATGAGCGGCGAGGATATATAAGTGGGATGATGAACCATACAGTAATTAAAGATCAAGTACCAGAATCACCGCGTGAAGCGCCCGTAATAACGCCTGAATTTCAGCACGTATTTGATCTGCTTGAAAATACTCAGAAAAATGTATTTCTCACCGGCAAGGCGGGAACGGGAAAATCAACATTTTTGCACTACTTCCGTGAGAATACCCAGAAAAAAATTGCCGTGGTCGCCCCGACCGGCGTTGCCGCGCTCAATGTACAGGGACAAACCATTCATTCGTTGTTTCGCCTGGCACCGCACTTTGTAAACCCTGCCGAAATCAAACCTGATCGCCGTCGCCTGTTTAAAGAGCTTGAGCTGCTTATCATCGATGAAATCTCGATGGTGCGGGCAGATGTGTTTGACGGCATCGATCATTTCATGCGCCTTTCCCGCAGGAATGACAAGCCATTCGGCGGTGTACAGCTATGCGTCATTGGCGATTTGTTCCAGCTTCCCCCTATTGTATCCTCCGAAGAAAAAGCTTTTTTCGCGCAATATTATCAGTCGCCATTTTTCTTCGCCACCAAGGCGTACGAAAACGCCGGATTTGAGAGAATTGAGTTCTCCACTGTTCATCGCCAGAAAGATGGTGCGTTTATTCAGGTACTCAATGCCATACGCTCCGGCGCTTGCGATAACATTCAGCTGGAAACCCTCAACAGCCGCGTCCATTCCAAAGCGACGCCTGCCCCTGGGACACTACTGCTTACTACCACCAGTGCACTGGCGGAAAATACCAATAATACTAAACTGGGGCGATTACCCGGAAACGCCCGCCAGTATGAAGGTGAACTGAAAGGCGAGTTCGGTATGAAGGGGCAACGGCTTCCTGCTCCACAGCAACTTATACTCAAGGTAAGCACACAAGTGATGTTTGTTAAAAATGACAATGACGGACAATGGGTCAATGGTACGGTCGGCACGGTAGAAAAACTGGATGATGATATTGTCACTGTCAGAACCGAAACGGGTCTATGGGAAGTCGAGCGCGAAAAATGGAAGACCATCGGCTATGAATTTGACGAAGCTCAGGATAAAATCGTCGAAAAAACGCTCGGCAGCTACACCCAGTTTCCACTGATGCTGGCCTGGGCGATCACCATTCACAAAAGCCAGGGTAAAACGCTTGAACGCGTTATTATCGATCTCGGCAGAGGAGCATTTGCCGCCGGACAGCTCTATGTAGCACTCAGCCGCTGTAAGTCACTTTCCGGCATTGCCCTTAAGCAACATATTACCCGTGACGATATACGCTGCAATACCGAGGTAGTAACATTTATGAAGCAGTTTGTAACAAGTACAGTGGGATAAGCCCTGAAACACGCATCATCCAATCCAACGGTTAGGCCCCTTGACAAAGGGTTTGGCGGAGACTTTCTTTATCTCCAGCTTTACGTGCCATTGTTTCCAACGCTCGTTCCTTATCGGAAGGAATTAAAAGAAACCATCTGATTATTTGAGGAGTTAGCTAATTTATCTCCAACCAAAGAAGTTATCCAAGGCACCATCTCTGAAATTCGTGTGTAAACTCCATATTTATCACGTCGAGCGCAGCCTTCCCCCCAGCTCACAATTCCAATAAGTTGCTGCTTTCCATCAAAGTTTGCAACCAGAGGCCCTCCACTGTCTCCCTGACAAGAATCAAGACCACCATCTCGTTTGCCCGCACACATCATGCGCAGCGTTACATTCCCCTTATAACTTGCTTCTTGATTACATACAGAGGAGGTGATGACTGGTACATCTGCCGCCACTAGATCAGGTGAACTCGAGCCCCCTTCAAATAAAGCTCCCCAGCCACTTACCCAAGCATGATCCAGAGTCTTTATCGGTGATGTGTATAAGGGGATCGGTTTTCCCAAAACAGAACTGGATTTTAATTTTAAGACCGCGATATCGTAATCCTGATTGGTGGGATTCCATTGAGGATGAATAATAATAGATGCAACTTTCAAACGTTCTCCATCCGATGCATAAAATGCAGTTCCTGCAATTACGTCAATTCGTGTAGCGTCCTTACGTACAATCGCATTATCGATGCAATGAGCTGCGGTTACTACTACATTCGGCGCAATAAGCGAACCACCACAAAATTGTGAACGAAGGGGGTCTTTTGCATATCCTCGAATTAAAGCAACCTGCCACGGGTAATCACTTATATCAACACTATTACCGCCAAGAATACGAGGATCAACTCGAAATACATTTTTGTCTGCTGTATTCACCACAGCTTCTGGCAATACAGCGTCCTGCACACTCAGATCCTGAAGCGAATGGCCAGCACTCATGAAGTCACGAAAAGGATCCGCATTGGCAGATGATAAGCCTACAATACTAAAAAGTAGAGAGAGAACGATCGCTTCTTTCATAATTTTCCTTTCAAAGATTAAAATGCGTTATATTATACCTGATTGTTTTTACTATAGATTATCGAGTCGCTGTATCCATTCAGGCGAAACACCATGACGATGATAGAACTGCTCAAGCCGCACGCGATTCTGGCCACATGCCGAACTGCCTGCCTTCCCCAAACCATAACAATGCATGGCATTAACATAGGCTATCTTATTGAGAGTTTCTTTGTCTTTCCGAGCAATCTTGCCTAGCACATTCCATGCATATTTCTCCCAACCTTCCTCCTTTATCATCATATGCCAGTCAGTGCCGTACATTACACGATCCTTGACTTTCTGTCCGTTGCTGACGTTTTTATCCAATACATTCATTAAACGCCCCACCGCCTCTTCCTCACCGTTAGCAAATTCCATCCAGTAGGCAATGTCACCATAGACCCGTTCTGAATTAGGTTGATTCATCAGGCTTACAAATTTCTCTGTCCAGTTACTGCCTTCTAAACAATCTGTACCTGTGGCGTCTTCATCTCCTCCAAAATGAGCAAGATTAATGATAGGACGGTCTATGTTGCGATTCTCAAGCAATGCTTGCCATCCACAGGGCCCTCCCTTATTGTCGTTTTCCTCGCCTGCACCAAGCGATTTATATGTATGCGCCATCACGGGTACTTCCAGCTCAGCGCATTTTTTAAATAATTGCTCAAGCACACTATCCAATTCTTCAGGGGAAGGACGCTTTAGCCGTGGCGGCAAATCCCCGGTATTCAGATCAGGCTCCAGCCCTAATGCTTCATTGCCATAGGGGTAAAAACCGTTCGGCGGATAAATCTTAACCCCCACTGCACCGTGCTTGGTCACCGCGTCTTCCACGAGCCTAAGCGAGGCTCCCTCCTGAGCGGTACCTTTGGTAATAGCATCAGTCCAGGGATTGTAGGGTACAAGTGGCAATACATATCCTCCTGAGATGATAGCCAGCTCCTCATGCAGCAGCACCTGGTCCAACATGGCTGTATCATTATCTGGACAGCCTAGCCAATAGTTAAAGTCCAGAGGGGCTGCCATGCATGCATCTATGCCATAGGCGCCTTTACTGGTGCTATAGGCATCCATGTAGCGGACGACGTTATGATAGCGGTAAGATAACATCGCAAATATGAAACGGAAAAGCCCCGCTACTTGTGGGTTTATCTGTGCCCCGCCCTGAATTCTCATCTCTTCAGCGACACCGGTGATTGGCAGAACTGCCTCGCTCATCCCATCCCTTACCAGATGCGATGGAATTAAGCGCTCTGGCGTAGGTTCGAGACCTTCCTGTATCCGCCTTTCTCCTCCTCCGTAACTTAATCGAAAAAGCAATTGCTTAAATGACGGATTTTCTTTTGTGTTTTCTTGCAGATGCGCCTTTTCCGCCTCAGTTGCAAAAGCATCTATGATTTTTTTCCGGTGCTTGTCCATGTGTTGGGCAACCAGAGTCGGCATGCCGTTTTCCAATATCCTGGTTGGTTTTGGTTGAAACCCCGCTACTTGGCGCAGGAAGGCTATTTCCGTCTGTGCATCAGGAGCAACAGATGTCCCCACAGCTTGCAATATAGACGCTGCTTTTATTGTCAATTTCTTCATGCCATCACTTTCCATTCCGTGAGCAACAGATTCGCGCACGAAACCTTCGATCTGAGCATCACGGGCATTAATAAAGTGAGTGTGCGTATCGAAGCACATCCAGGCAGTTCCAAGGGGATGTTTGATCGCAAGCGGTGGCACCGAATGCGGTATATCAAAAGGAACATTGGTAAGCGCAGGTTTTGGCAAATTACAACAGCCGCCTAAACCGGCAATGCCTGCCACCGAAGCCCATTGAACGAATTGGCGACGGGTAATCCCCGGCACGGTCTTTTCATTGATTCTACGATGCGCCATATTTCTCTCCCAGTTGGCGTTACCATACAAAAGCAATCTTATGCAGAGATTATAGCATTAAGTTTAGTATAGACAATAGAGTTACAACCTATATTTCTACTACCACCCCTGCTTCATCAAAGCCTCTGCATTCAAAGCCACCATAACGGTTAGGATAGCCAAGCTGGTTAGAAATAACCTGAGTTTTGCCAGCCATCTGTTTGTCGCATTCATGGGTATGCCCATATACCCAGAGACGCGGCTTATATTTTCTGATTACTTTTTTCATATCCAAAGAATTGAATGCTGGCATCAGGTTACTGTCACCATACTGTGTATTTGGGTTAACCACAGGCGCATGATGCGTAATGACAACGCGTGTGTCGCATAAATCTTTCTCAAACCATTTGAACAGATTTTTTATAAATTCTTCATGGAATAAAATGGTACCAGCCGGTTCCAGTAATTTATCGCTTGAACCCATTATCATACGAAAATCATTCATTCCATGCTTGGCTATGTTCATTGCACGTACACTGGCATTAGAAAAGTCTGGCCGCATAGTGGCGTAAAAAGCGATTTTCATATTTAATTTACCCGCTATCCACATGGAAATAATATTTCCGTACCCATAAGGTTGGTTTCCGTCCGCGACATAGCGGATAAAATAAAGAGGTAACCTTATGAATAAAGAACAAGTTGAAGGCAAATTTGAAAGCCTTAAAGCCCAGATTAAACAGGCCTGGGGTAAGCTGACCGACGATGAAATCATGCTGTTTAATGGCAGAAAAGAAGAATTCTTCGGCAAGTTGAAGGAAAAGCACGGTATTGCCAGAGAAGAAGCTGAGAAGATTCTAAAAAAATTTGAAGACGCAAACGCTGACAAGGCTGCATAACCCTTATGCCATAGGGTGCTAATACCCTGTTTATTTTTAACTGAAGAAAGATTTTTATGAAAAAGATTATTCCTATTGCGTTAATAACTGTGGTTGGCTTACTAGCCAGCGTGGTATATGCTCAGACACAAAACGATGAAAATATCAAAGCAGATGTACAGACACTCGACAAAGATAATGCTGCCTTAGCCAAAAAGCAGGAAACCTTGAAACGAGACAGGGTTGCAAAAGCCAACGACAAGGCCAATGATGATAACGGCAAGCAGGCTGTTGATAGCATGAAGATTGGTGTCGATAAAATGGGCATTGAAGCCAAAACCATAGAAAAACATATGGATGAAAAGACCCTGGCAAAGCATAAAGACGCTATAAATCAGGATAATGCCGGCAAAAACTAGAGCTTCGGTACGCTGGTCAAAATTATAATGTATCCCTATCCGATTTTACAGCGTACCCTACTTTATCCATTTAAATTTGAGTACATAGTCCAATGGACAAAAACAAAAATACCATCCTGATTGTCGATGATGAACCCCAAATCAGGAAGATGCTAAATATCTACCTGGATGCCTCTAATTTTCATGTCGAAGAAGCAGAAAATGGCAAGCAAGCCATACGGCTTGCTGTCTCTATAAAGCCGGATCTTGTGCTGCTTGATCTGGGACTACCGGATATAGACGGGAAAAGCGTGATAGCCAGCATCCGTGGCTGGTCGCAAGTACCGATTATTGTACTTTCCGTACGCTCTTTAGATGAAGAAATCGTTGCCGCACTGGATGCAGGGGCAGATGATTACATACTGAAACCTTTCAGTGCGACTGTATTACTTGCGCGTATACGCACCAACCTTCGTAAAGCCGTGGTAGAAAAAACCGGTGAACCCGAACTGATTAACGGTGTTATACGGATGGATGTAGTCAGGCATGAAGTCTTCTTACAAAATGAAAAGTTGCTTCTTACCCCCAAAGAATATGGTTTATTACGATACTTTCTATTCAATTGCGGGCGTATGCTCACCCATAAACAAATATTAAAAGACGTATGGGGAGAGGCGCATAATGAGGATGTGCAGTATTTACGCGTATTTATCAGTCAGCTGCGTGAGAAGCTTGCGCGCAATCCCGCCACAGCCGGGTATATTGTCACCGAGCCTGGTATAGGGTATCGCATGGAAAGCTATACGGTGTATAATAATGAAACGGCGGAAGCCTTGGCGAATTAGGGACATCTTACCATATCTTTATCAAGATCATATACGCTGACTATATAGTTTTTATTCGAATTTCAGAATACTTACCCTTACGAATTCTATCGCTTTTTCAGGGGAAATATTATGACAAATATTGCAGGCATTTTTGACAGTAAGGCAGAAGCCGAAAGAACGATTTCTGAATTGGTGGATGCTGGATTTAAGTCTGAGAATATAAGGCTTATTGCCCCGGGCGATACCCATCACAGCATTTTTGCCTCCCCAATAGATGACAAAGACACTCGAGCAATCAAAGGCAGTATACTGGGAGCGTTAATCGGCGGTGCATTGGGCGCATTGGCAGCCAGTCTTTCTATGGTAAAACTTTTTATTCCCGGAGTAAGATTACCTATCACAGGGCACATGATAGCCATTATTGCAGGCGCCTGTGTGGGAGCAGCAGCCGGTAGTTTAAGTGGCGCACTCGTCAGCGCCGGTTTTGCTGTTGATGCAACCAGAAGATATAAAAAAGCGCTTAAACAGGGAAAAACCATAGTAATAGTGTATGGCACAAACGCAAGAACAGCAAAGGTGCGTATTGCTTTGCGTAACAGTGATGCAACCATCAAAACAGCATAAAAATATTCTCCTTACTGCATTTTTATTAATACAGCAGACATGCTACATCGTTTCCTGACTCAATCTCTGCCAGTTGTCATATGTGGGGTGGAAAACACCTGTCACTTATATTAATACGCATTTACCTTAGGGGAAACATCATGAAATATTCAATAGCACCAGCATTGCTGGTTCTGGCGCTCTGCCTTGCTGCCTGTACTGGGCCTGCCGGACCACGCGGAGATACCGGAAACCAGGGTAATACCGGAAACACCGGCTATACAGGTGCAACTGGAGCCACAGGTAATCAAGGAAACACGGGGGACACTGGCTATACAGGCGCAACCGGGGCTACCGGGAACACTGGTAATACGGGTGATACCGGCCAGCAAGGTGCAACCGGTAGCCAGGGAAACACTGGTGATACTGGCCAACAGGGAGCGACAGGCAATCAGGGGAAAAAGGGTAATACGGGCTCAAAAGGCAGTACAGGAAGTGGTAATCCCACAACCGTTATTGTTCAGCCTTCTAATTAATCGAAGACACTATTGCTAAGTTTGAGAGTCATATTGGTGAATGGTAATCCACGCCAATATGGCTCAAATTCGAATCACACCGTCACACAACTTTTATAAAGGAGGATTTACTATGCTTTCTTCACCTAAAGACGATACTATACATAATCTCAAAAATGCATCCCATAATATCGGCGATGCCGTTGGGAATATGAAAGACGACGTATGTACAACGGCTAATAAAGCCGGCCAGAAAGTACGCGGTTTAATTGATTCCGCCGGGGGAGAAATTTCCCATGCCACAGATACAGTGACAACTCATATTAAAGATAAACCAGTACAATCGAGCATGATTGCCCTAGGCGTGGGTTTCATGATTGGCCTGTTATTTAGCCGCTGATACACTACCATTATGGACAAATTAATCGCCCTTGCAGCTGTTGCGCAGAATATATACAGCAGGTGGCTGTTTCGGCGGCTACTGTCCGGCATGATAACGATTGTAATACTTACCATCATTACTGCGGTGATGGTAAGCGCAATGCTGATAGGTGGATTGTATTTCATCTATCAGGCATTGCTGCATCTTGGCATGGAACCTTATCTGGCAACACTTGGTATCACAGTAATCGTTATGGCAAGCGTATTGCTGTTTATGTTTATTATACTTGTATTACTACGCCGTTTGCGCGAAATGCCGCGCTGGTTACTAAAAAGGAAAGTGCCACCAGTTTCGCATGCAAACGATGTGGTAAATGCTTTTCTCGACGGATTTCTTGAGTCTCAGGCAAAATAACAAGTATGTACAAGATAATATCTGCACTACTGGCGGCAGGCGGATTGTGTTTAAGCACATGCGCTATAGCCTCTGAATCCATTGCTCCAGCAGGAGACGATAAAGGCATTTTCAGTATCGTATTTGAGAATGATGTATTTGCAAATACTGACCATGATTATACAGATGGTGTCAGAGTAAGCTGGCTTTCATCTGAGGCTAATGCGCCAGATTGGGTAAAGTGGGCAGCCAATCACTTTCTGCCCCTCGCCCTTGACGGTGACAAGCATTTGAGCATCGCTGCCGGACAGAGCATGTACACCCCTACTGATTTAACTACCCGCACACCGATACTTAATGACCGACCTTACGCTGGATGGCTCTATGGCTCAGTGGGTGTTGTCGCTGATACAGGCAATACGCTCAACAGTCTCATGCTTACTTTAGGAATTACAGGGCCATATTCTCTTGCAGAAGAGACGCAGAAATTTATTCATGCCCACATAACAGCCAGCCCTAATCCGCAAGGATGGGATAATCAGATCAAAACCGAACCGGGGTTCATTCTTACTTATGAAAAAAAATGGCGGAATCTCTACCAGTTATCGCCTTTTGGAATTGGAATTGATGCTACGCCACAGGTTGGGGTTAACCTTGGTAATATAGAGACAGACGCAATGACGGGCGGAACAATAAGGCTGGGATATGATCTCCCCGCCGATTATGGTCCACCGCGAGTGCGCCCCAGCCTTCCCGGCTCTGATTACTTTATTCCCTCGCAGCAACTTGGAGGCTATTTATTTGCTGGTATAGAAGGACGGGCAGTAGCTCGTAATATCTTTCTCGATGGCAACACATTTGCTGCCAGCCAGCATGTAACCAAAGATCCCTTTGTTGGCAGTACACAGCTGGGTGCGGCAATGACCTATGGTGAAGCCCGTATTTCCTATACACATGTTTTTCTGACCAGGGAATTTGAAGAACAAAAAGCCCCTGAAACATTTGGGGTAGTTACCGTTTCCTACAGGTTCTGACAGGATATTTATTTACTGTTTCCTTATCTTTTTATAGCAGGTCAGACATGGAACTAACAGATCTATAACTGCAATAATACCCTCCTACACATAATAGGGGATTTATCATGAAAATTAACCATAAATTTGCTGCTATCTTCATCACTATCCTGCTGGGCAGCACAACATTGTCCACTGCACAGACGCAGGAAGCAGAACAGCAAGTACAGCCACAGGCAGAAATGGTTTCAGGTGGTATCGGGGACACTGGAATGGATACGATTGCCACCACCCAGAAAAATTATAACCTGAAGTTGATATTTGCCGAGCCAAACGGCGAATATCTGGCAGATATCAGCGCAGTGATGCATGATAAAAAAGGTAATACAGTGTTAGATGCTAATTCCGTGGGGCCAATCGTGCTGGTTAAGCTCAAACCCGGTACTTACACCTTATCCTCTACCGCTGGCAAAGAAACCAAAACCTCTAAAGTCATAGTTCATAACACTGGCCTCAGTACGTACTACATCCACCTTAACGACTCAGAATCATAACTCTTTAATTGCGCTCAAGCGCCGCGCAGGCTTCGCTCCCACTTGGTCGCTAGTCGTCGTGTCGTACTCCTCCGGGCATTTTCGTTGTTTGTAAATTAACAAAGTGAAAATGCCCTAACAATACAACCAAAGGAATATCTTATGTATAAAATACAAATAGTCTCAATGCTTACCACTTTTGCCTTGCTTTCAGCCTGCGGCAATACCACATCGGATCGTGCATTAAGCGGTGCAGGCATTGGTGCAGGAGTTGGCACAGTGGGTGCTGCTGTTGTCGGTGGCGCTGTCTTGCCCGCAGCAATAATCGGCGGTGCGGTTGGCGCAGCAGCCGGTGGTATGACGCATAGCGATCAATTCAACCTTGGCAGACCTATCTGGAAATAAGAATAGTACAATAACCTCAAAGGAGCCTCATCTATGTTAAATTATGTAATTACATTTTTCGTGCTGGCCGTGATAGCGGCGATTTTTGGCTTTGGCGGGCTGGCAGGAGAATTTGCAGCAATTGCAAAGTTTCTGGCGATGCTGTTTGTGGTGCTATTTGTGGCAACACTTATCTATAATGTCCTCACAGGAAGACGTATTCCACCACCTATGTAAGTCATACAAACTTAGATTCTAAAAAAAGAGATCCGGTTAAACGGGTCTCTTTTTTATTTTAGCCTTACTTTGCACAAGAGGCACAGTTAAAGTAAAAGCAACACCTGCGCCAGAAAGCGGTATATCACAACAAACTGTACCGCCATGCCTTTGTGCAATGGCTTTACAGATGGGAAGGCCAAGCCCTGTACCGGCTATTTTTGCATCCAGGCGGGCAGCACGGCTATGTTTATGGAATATACTGGATTGCATTCTTTTGGAAATGCCAGAGCCGTAATCCCGCACACAAATCCAGCAGGATTCTCCCTCTTTTCCTGCCGCAACTACAATTTTAGTGTCAACTTGTGTATATAATGCGGCATTTTCAAGTAAAATTGTCAGTGCACGGGTAATCCACAACTCATTTACTTCAACCATGCCCTGCAAAGATAATTCAAGATGCACATCGTGCTGGCTGAGGACAGGTTGCATACGCAGTACGCATTGTCTCACTAATTGTCCCATATCAACATATTCGTATTTAAACAGAATATCGCTTTCGAGCTTCGCCATATCAAGAATGTTGGTGATGAAACTGTCTAAGCGACGGGCTTCCTTGATTGCCGTAGAAATAAGGGCATTCTTGCGTTCTTCAGAAAGTGTGTTTTTCAGCTGCTGGTATATATCAAGGGAGCCTATGACACAGGCAAGCGGCGTTTTCAGATCATGCGATACTGAGGACAACAGCATGGCATGGAGATCATCACGCGCCTGCTTATCTTTATTGAGAGTGGACGCTGACATGTTTTTATGCACCTGATGTCCCATCCTATACGGCACTATCCACAAAACAAGTTCAATTCGCAATATCCCGCGCTTTATCACCAATTTTCTCGACATCATCCCTTGCCCTGTCGGCAGGAGTCTGGTTGCCAAGTGTTTTAGCAGCACCGCTTACACCGCCGGACAATTTCGCAGCCGCATCACTCATCTTCTCGGAGGATGTGCGATTATCAGGCATATTCATAAAAATATATCCCATAGCCCCGATAATGATAAACACCATAACTATGGCAACAACAGAAGGCATGCGGTTTGTAAAAAATGTGGGCGCAGCCATAAAAACCTCTCTAACAGTTCAATACGTTATCTGCAAAGACCAGCAAGGGACTACCAGCCTTTGCAGACAGAAAAACTAAGCGCTGGCAACTTTTGGTGCAGCATTGGAAGAATCAGAAGCAGTACCATCGGCTTCCAGTTTCTTCACTGTTTTTGCAGCTTCTTCAGGATTAATGCTGTACTTTGTCTTCACAGCATCAAAAAACTTGGAACGGGTTGCTTCGCTGTTATATAAAGCGATTTCCTGATCGCTAAGTTTATCCCATACCTTTTTGATTGCAGCAGTTAATTTCTGGGAATTGCTGTTTGCTGGTTGATTACTCATAAATATTCTCCTTGGGTAAAGTTAGCGCACAATCTAGGGTGTAAGGTCAAAACCTGCCACTGCCATGCAAGAGAGACTATGATGGCATCAGCCCTTGGGTAACCATACATACTGATATACCCGGTTATAAGGATTCCGTAAGGATCAGCATATAGGCATTGTTAATGCCCCCAATAACTGCCAGTCTATAATAGAACTGTATTTTTACTTGGGATTACAAATATGTTAGTAACAAAAACGCCAGATCATCAAATTCTCAGCTTTTACCGACATGATGCTGATGATTTCCTCAATCATTTCCGCTAGGTTAAAGGGGATATGCTCCAGTTTTACATCGTTGCTTTCAAACTTCGCTATATCCAGCAAATCGTTAATAAGAACCATGAGCGATTGGGCGGAAAGCTGTAGTGTGGTAATAAACTCCCTCTGTTTGGCAGGTGAGGTTTGATTTATCATCAGGATATTCGCAATTCCCACCACTGCGTTCATTGGCGTACGGAGTTCATGGCTGATATTGGCAAGAAAGTCTGATTTTGCCTGATTGGCTGCTTCTGCCTTATCACGTGCGTCCATTAATTCCTGTTCAAGAACTTTTTGTTCGGTGATATCGGTTTGCGAGCCTATCATACGATAAGGTGTGCCATCCTCGTCCCATAATGCTATTGCCCGTGACATCATCCAATGCCAGCTTCCGTCTTTATGGCGCATACGGTACGTATTATTATATTCAGGAATTTCATGCGCCAGATATTGCCGCACTGCCTCAGCTTCCTGTCCGATGTCATC
>Ga0206897_1015_pt1 | contig 52985 bp, 55 predicted proteins | sample Alteio_BWOrgHeat_49_FD_152972 | JGI IMG/M metagenome (GOLD analysis project Ga0206897, IMG submission 152972) | Enriched cells from forest soil in Barre Woods Harvard Forest LTER site, Petersham, Massachusetts, United States -... | ecosystem: Environmental > Terrestrial > Soil > Temperate forest >... | reverse complement strand
GGGTATTGGTTTTTATAAATACACTGCCGGTTCAAAGGACTTAGTGCTGGCTCCAAGGTTTGCGTAAACACGTAATGCGTTATTTAGTTTTTACTACCTTCCTACTCTTCTCTGCATGGATTCATGCGCAGCAAGTATTATCCTATCCGGGTAAAGCATTTACATACACCTTGTATATTGATACCAGCCAATGCAAAACCAATAGCCAATTGATAGTTGATTCAATTGTAGTTGCAACTAAGGCCGGTAAAAAAAAGGTGCAGGTAATAAAACCAAGCAATGCTGATGGTAATGGTATACCATGCAATGGCGATCTTTTAAAGAACGGCGAATTTTTAATAACAGACGCTAACTTCGACGATCATGAAGACATATTGCTGATGCAGTTTTTACCTGCTGCACCCAACATTCCTTATTATTATTGGATATATAATCCTGCAAGCAAAAAGTTTATTGAAGACACCGCGCTGGAAAACATTACCTCACCGCAATTCGATTCAGTGAAACATCAAATAACATCTTTCTGGCGGAATGGTTGCTGCGACCATGGGACAGATACATATAGCTATGTGAATAATAAAGCAGCACTAATACAGCAAGTAGAAGACGTAGCCGACCCTAACGGAACTGCACCTGACACACTTATTGAAAGAAAGGTAATTGCCGGTAAATTAACCGAAGTTTCCCGTAAAGCTCAGAAGAAATAAGAGTTTAATCAGCCGGTGTAAATGTAAGCGCTACCTGCATTGCTTTAATTGCTGAGGCACTATCGGCAATCGGGTCTAATGAAGTTTTACCAACACCAGTTATCTCGTATTGTTTGCTCTTGCCCTTTATAACTACAATAAAATTATAGCCTTTATCTTCCGTTCCACCTATTTCTTTTGAATAGTAATACAAAAAACTATTCGGCTTTACTTCTACTCTTCTGTACTTACCCCAGAATTCAAGGTCTTTCTTTGTTTTAGAAACAAGGGTATCAAACACACCAAGCGCAGGCATAACACGTATCCCCAGGTTTTCGCCAATATCTACTCCAATACCTTCAAGTGTAACATTCTTTGATGCATTGTTAGGGTCGTCGGTAGTTAGTGTACTGGGGAAAACATGCAGGCTGCCTTTATAGGTAATAGTTCCATGCACATCTTTACTTTCTAACTTGGTAACATCACTCGATACAGCTGGGGCTGTTGCAGCCGGTTGTTGTTGATTATTACAAGACACTAATAATACACTTGCTGCAATACTGCAAATTAAAATGCGTTTCATCATTCTTCTTTTAAAGATTAGTAAACTACACGGGGGAATTGTAAAAGTACATTGTTTTTGGGTAAGAACCAATGGTGCATTACATCTATCAAAATTGCTATTTTTGTTTAGGAACAAAACAGATATACCTCTGCTATGAACGAACAGGAGAAAGCCCAGATACATGAAGAAGTAAAAGCCGATATACTTGAAAGAGAAAAGGCTGACAAGAAAAAAGATAAATGGTTAAACTATCTTTCTATTTCAACTATACTTATTGCGCTATGTGCAACCTTATCGTCATATAACGGAGGAAATGCGGGAGGAAAATCAACCATGTCGCAGATAAAAGCCAGTGACCTGTGGGCGCAGTATCAAAGTAAAAGTATTAAACAGTATTTGTACGAAATACAAATAGATAACCTAAATACATCGCTACTTACTATTCCTGCCGGAGCAGCTTACGACAGCATAAAGAAACACATAAACGGGTATAGCGAGAATATTGCTAAATACAAAACTGATAAGGAGGAGATTAGCAAAAATGCAAAGCAATTAGAGGCTATAAGAGATGAATCCTCGAAACATGGAGGCGCTTTTGGCCTGGCAGTGCTGTTCCTTGAAATATCAATACTGCTCTCCTCTATTGCCGCACTGATAAAGAAAAAATTGTTGTGGTATATCAGTATGCTCCCCGGCCTTGTGGGGATTATTTATTTTATAAACGGATTCTTGCTGTTTTTTTAAAATCGATAAACAATTAACGTTCTATCACCAGCTTACCTGATTTTATAAGTACATTATTCTTATCTGTAATTCTATATAGGTAAAGCCCTGCTGGCTGATCATTTAGGTTAATGTTGAATTTTGAATGCTGAATGTTTAATGAGTTTGAATACACTTTCTCTCCAATCATATTATACACTTCAACTAATGTCTGACGACTGATACCTGAGGACTGAATGGTGAACACACCATTCGACGGATTAGGATAGATAGTAATGTTATAGTGTTCATTCAAATTATTTAACGATGTTGGACCACCATGTACCAGCTTTTTTGTGTTCGACTTGGCATTGGTGTAAGCACCCGGGCCACCTTTGCCTTTTCCGTGTTCTATTACTTGTGTTGGGTTACAACCGGTAACATTTGAAACACCTATTGTGTAGTAAACCGGGTTGGTCGTAATTAAAGGTTTTGTGTCGGTATAGGTAAGTACATTGCTGGCTACGGAATCATACAAGGCAAAAACATTCATAACTGTATCGCGGTATATGTAATAGTAACTACCAAAGGTACCCTGATATGCCGCCCAGTTCAATACAACATTCGAACCATTGTCTGTGGCTGTTACATATATAGAATTTATTGGCGGGCTCAATGGCGATTCATTTCCGCATGAATCAACTTCCGATACTTCGTAATCGTAACCCGATGTAGCCGTATTGCTTACCGAATCGGTAAATATGGTAGAGAACCCTACACAAAAGCGCTCCCTTAATTGGTACGTTGTGCCACTCGATGGCTTACGATAAAGGTAATATGATTGTATATGGCTTTCGGTTGTTTTGTTCCACATTATGGTTGTCTTTTGTATAGTATCTACGGTTACTAAACATACGGAAACGCCTGCAGGTAATGATTGTGGCACTGTTACCGCCGCAACACCTATGCAACCACCGTTGTCAGTCACAGTTACATAATAAGTTCCGCCTGTTACCCCAGCCAGAGTTTGCGTTGTTTCATTATTGCTCCACAAAAAGGTATAAGGTCCTGTTCCACTGCTATCGGCCACCGTAGCCGAGCCCATAGTACCTAGCACACAATTGTAAGGCGTTGTTGCCGTAACATAAGGTGCAGGATTCTTAGTGCTATTCACCAGTGCGGCTGCAGAATCTTTGCATCCGTTATGATCGGTTACCACCACATTATAATAACCTGCACTAATGTTACTCATACCTGTGGTTGTACTTGTTGCAGCTCCATTCCAGCTGTATGAGTATGGAGTTACCCCACCACTTGCACTCGCCGATACACTGCCATTGTTAGCCGCACAAGTTGCATTGGAAGTTACCGGGTTTATACTTAAAGCGGCTGGTTGAGAAACAATAATATTCGGTGTAGTAGTAATACACCCGTTGCCATCACGTACTGCACATACATATTCACCCGCTGTTATATTTGGTAAGGAAGCATTAATATTAATAGTACCGCCCGGGCATAAATATTGGCTGCTTACCGGGGCGCCCACCTGGCTCCAGAAACAACTATATGGTTTAACACCCGTTACGGTAAGGTTTATTGCGCCATTGGTATCGCCAAAACATTTTACATTGGTAACATTAACAATTACCGAAGGGCCACTTGAATCGCTTATAGTTGCCGTGGTTGTAGAAGAGCAATTATTTGAATCGTAAACGGTTATCTGGTAAACCCCTGCTGCCATGCCACTATCTTTAGCAGAGCTTGTGCCATCGTTCCACGAAAAGGTATAGGGAGGTGTTCCACCACTTGGGTTTGCTACAGCTATACCTTTATTAGCATTACAAGGCGTGTTAGTTGTTATTACATTTACAGTAGGTGGTACACTACACTGTGCATGCACCGCATGTATGCCACCAAATAATATTGCAGCGCAAATAAGTGTTGTTGTAAGTAGATTCTTTTTCATGATAAGGATTTACAGTGGTTAAATCGAGATCAAATCTAAGAAATTTTAGCTTATTAGATCCCTTCATTAACTCTTATATTCCTCTGTGACACTATTTAAACATTTACACAGAGTACCACGGAGGAAAACTATGAGGCTCACTGAGGAAATTTCGTTACTTTGCTTTATATAATTATGTGTCATGCAAAAGAAAATATTACTCCTCGGCTCAGGCGAATTAGGTAAAGAACTTGTTATTGCTCTACAGCGTTTAGGGCAATATGTAATTGCTGTTGATAGCTATGCAGGTGCACCTGCCATGCAGGTAGCACATGCGTTCGAGGTAATAAATATGCTGGATGGAGATGCATTGGATGCCATAGTTGCCAAACACAAACCCGACCTGATAGTTCCGGAAATTGAAGCCATACGTACCGAACGCTTTTACGATTACGAAAAACAAGGCTATACCGTTATACCCAGCGCACGTGCAGCAAACTTTACCATGAACCGTAAGGCAATCCGCGACCTGGCTGCAAAAGAATTAGGCGTGCGCACAGCCAAATACCAATACGCAACTACCTTGGAAGCATTTACAAAAGCGGTTACTGAAATAGGCATACCATGTGTGGTAAAACCACTGATGAGTAGCAGCGGCAAAGGGCAGAGTGTTGTAAAAACAAAAGACGATATTGAAAAAGCATGGAACTATGCTATGGCTGGTAGCCGTGGCGATTATAAGGAAGTGATAATTGAAGAGTTTATAAAATTTCATGCAGAGATAACTTTACTAACGGTAACACAAAAAAGCGGCACAACATTGTTCTGTCCTCCGATCGGTCACAGGCAGGAACGTGGCGACTATATGGAAAGCTGGCAGCCTTGCCTTATATCTGAGAAGGACCTTAACGAAGCCCGCGATATGGCAGGCAAAGTAACCAAGGCATTAACAGGTGCAGGCATTTGGGGCGTTGAATTTTTCCTGACCGATAAGGGAGTTTACTTTTCAGAACTATCTCCGCGCCCGCACGACACAGGCATGGTAACATTAGCAGGCACACAAAACCTAAGCGAGTTTGAATTACATGCACGTGCTATTTTAGGTTTACCCATACCTGCAATTACTTTAGAAAGAACAGGGGCATCGGCCGTAATACTTGCCAGTGAAGAGGGTCAGAGACCCCTTTTTACTGGAGTTGAAAGTGTGCTGAGCGAACCCATGAGTGACATTCGCATTTTTAATAAGCCCACTACCCGCCCTTATCGCCGCATGGCTGTTGCATTGGCTTACGATAAAGTTGGTGCTGATGTTGATAAGGTAAAAGAAAGGGCTATTTCATTAGCGAAGAAAGTGAAAGTGATCTCTTCTAAATAAAGCTACTCGTAGTACTGTATCTCTCTTTTTATCATTTGTACAGGCGAGCCTTTGTAAATAGCAACTAGCTGTAGCCAGTTTCCATTTTTATCATCGCCTTTATACCGGGTTGAAAATGTGCTTTTTAAAACACCATCCTTCCCATACGTTTCCTGTTCTATATTCCTGCCTTTAGCATCGCATTCATACACAGTTTTTTCTCTAAACTCACGGCCATAATAGTGGTCCTTTTCAATCCCGTTTCCTTTATCGTCGTATTTGTAAATATCCTTTGCAAATAAGGCTGTATCAACTACAGGTGCATACCAATCGTATTCCGTTAAATTACCTTTGGCATCAAACTTATAGTAATACAAATACCTACGCTCGGTATTACTGTCCACAACAAAATTATTTGCATTGTCGTACCTGTAAATGTGGGTACCTCTCAAATCCATATCCTCTGTATTATCTGCTTTCTCAAGCACATTTCCATTTGCTGCATACTTATAAATGTACTTGTCTATTACATGCGCGCCTTTTTTATTCTCGGTTTTATCAGCGTCGAACTTATCAACCTGTATTATGTTGCCATGCGCATCATAGTCCGATACATCTACTTCAAGCAAGTTCAATACCGTGTCTGCCTTTTGAATTGACATGCTATAGGTCATCATTTTCAATAATTTCACCTTGCCAGTTAAGTGCTGGTCAATACAATCGTTGTGTTTTTTTTCTCCGTTGAACGGAAAAAGCAATAAGAAAGGATATATCAATATAAGTGCCTTCATTTGTCCTATTTATGCGAAAATAACCCTTTCAAACACATAAAACGTATTATAATAAATGCTTATATTTGATAGATATTTAGGGTAAAACGCTTTATGATAAAAGGCAGACACATTTTATTCATTCTTATTGCTGCAATACTTTTAAGTTCGTGCAGCAGCCAAAAAGCCCCTGTTGGCGGCTGGCATAAAAAAGACCACTGGTATGCGCCAAGCAACTGGCATTTGCGTTCAAAACCTGCTGGCTTTTAATCTACTTCCTTAATTTTTATTAATCTTCTTTTTGGGGTACCATTCATTTAGTTATTTTTGAGTAATCCGAACTATATAACCTCCATTATATGAAACTTAAGATATATCATGTTGATGCATTTGCCGAAAAACTTTTTTCGGGCAATCCTGCTGCTGTTTGTCCGCTCACTACATGGCTGAGCGAGGCTGAAATGAAGAACATAGCCATGGAAAACAATCTTTCTGAAACTGCGTTTTATGTGAAAGAAGGCAATAATTACGGCATACGCTGGTTCACTGCCGGTGGTGTAGAAGTTGAACTTTGTGGCCACGCCACATTAGCAACATCGCACGTGTTATTTAACCATGAAGGGCATACAGGCAATGAAATTAATTTCAATTCGCGCAGTGGTGTACTGATAGTAAAAAAACATGCCGATGGTATTACACTTAATTTCCCGACCGACAAATACGAAAGAGTAAAAACTCCGGCGGAGTTATCTATTTCGTTAAACGTTCAACCTAAGGAATGCTATAAAGGCAAAACCGACTACATGCTCGTATTTGAAACCGAAGAACAAATATTGAAACTGAAACCAAATTATACTTCTATGGCGCTTATTGAAGATGCTCGTGGTGTAATTTGCACAGCAAAGGGTAACAAAGCCGATTTTATTTCGCGCTTTTTCGGGCCACAAAGTGGTATTGATGAAGACCCTGTAACAGGCTCGGCCCATACCACTCTTACACCCTATTGGGCCAAAGTACTTGGTAAAAAAGAATTGCATGCTATTCAGCTTTCCAGCCGTAAGGGATACTTGAAATGTGTTGACCTTGGGGATAGGGTTGAAATAAGTGGCAAAGCACTGACATACCTGGTCGGAGAAATTCATATAGGCTAAACAAAAGGCTTCATACATTCTTCATTCGCCATACCTACATTGCAGGTAAATTAAGAGTTATGAAAACACTGATCCTATCATTCGCATTGCTGTTATCAATCACAGCTTCCGCCCAAAAAATCGACCTGGTAAGTGCCACACAACAATCATGGTCGGGCGGAATGGCAGGTCACCATGGCACAAATTATTGTGTTCTAATACAGTGCACCGATACTACTGTAGTACCCGATACGTTATGGGTTGGAGGATACATCTATTCAAAAATAATTATATACCCCGGAGATAGCACAGTACGGAAATACAATAAAAAACTACATGCTTACACCTATACTCTTTTTGCGTATGAAAGCTATAATGATATGCAAGAACAGTATTCGTATACAGGGAAACAACAGGCAGATGACAAAACCAAGCAACACCTGCGACATTACGATGGCGCAGCCCTCATTATATACAAATACAAAGGCAAGCACTATTCTTATATTATAAAGAAATTCACTCAGTTGCCCGGACTTTGCTATCCATGATTTCTATATTAGTAATAAGGGGTAAGGAGTAAGCGCGATTCGAAAGATTTTTAGCCTCTACTTACTTTTATTTGGGGGCGGCTTTTGTTCCCTGCTTGCCTGTATTCCTATACTCGCATCATTAGTAGCTAACCCGCGCCCGCCTTTTTGCAGTCCCCAGTCGATAGTCGTAAGTGGTTAGTGTATTTGCGTTAGGAATTATTCATTACTCTTTGTTCTTCTCCGATTCGTAATTCTTAATTTTTAATTCGTAATTGAAACGATAATATACACTATTTTTTTGTAAAAAAGAAGAGGTGGTTGATAACTACTCTATTCAGTTGATAACTAATTCCGTAACCAAAAACCGCAAAAAAAAGTATAATGTAATTGTAACGGTTGTGTGAGATTTTTCTGTGCAACAATAAAAATACTTAAGATGCAAATAATGCCTGCGTGCAAAATACTCCCTGATCATGAAAACGTATATAATGCTATTAACCGCGCTGCTATCGAATATGTGCATAGCACAAAAAGATTCGGCAGTTTGTCCACTTGAAGGAAGAACACCAAATGACCTGGCCCGCAAAGTAAACCTGCTGAAGAACAGGGATGTTGTAGCCGGGCAGGTGAACCCAGCCATTGCGCTGGACTCTATATTAAAAGGCGGTCCGGAGGATACAGGAAAATTTAAAACAACTGATTACGCTACTGTAACCGGATATGTAATGGAAGCTGAGGACATTGGACCCGAATCGTGCAATTGTTTTAGTAATGATAGCAGCAAGCAAAACCTGAGAATATACCTGGGTCAATCAGTTAATTCATGGAAAGATTCTGTTTTTGTAATAGAGGTAACGGCTAAGTACAAACAACAGCATCCTCAACTTAATGGCGATGCGCTAATAGGTCAGCAAATTACTGTAACCGGAATGATGATGTATAACTTCGAAGCAAAAAAACTAGCCCTGAACGCTAACAAAACAAGCCGCAAAACTGATAGAAAAACGGCATGGGAAATTTGCCCCGTTACTGAACTTAAAGTAAACATACTTACCGTTACCAAATAGTATATGTAAATGCACATAAAATGGTATGAACTATTTTATACATTTGCGCATCAAATATTTTTATGAAACTTATTGGTATCCTGTTATTTTCATTGCTAGTGCATATTTGTGTTGCGCAAAAGGATACAGTTAAATGCCCACCTGAAGGCAAAGGAGCAAGTGATTTAGCAAAACGGGTGAACACCTTAAAAAACCGGGACGTTACCAACGGTACCGCAAATCCTGCTATAACACCTGAAACAATACTTGCCGGCGGACCTGAAGATACAGGCGCTTTTAAAACCAGCGATTATGCAACCATAAGTGGTTATGTACTGGAGGCCGAAGATGCAGGCCCTGAATCATGTAACTGTTTCAGTAATGATTCTTCCAAACAAAATATTCATATTTATTTAGGGCAATCAGTCGCATCCTGGAAGGATTCGATATTTGTAATTCAAATAACCCCTAAGTTCAGAAAGCTTCACCCCGAAATAAATGCCGATGGCCTTATAGGGCAGAAAATTACTGTAACAGGCAGGATGATGTATAATTTCGAGTCGAAGAAATTTGCGCTGAAAGCATGTAAAACATGCCGTACCACTGATAGAAAAACAGCATGGGAAATTTGCCCGGTTACTGACCTTAAAGTATATCCTAAAACACCTAAGAAATAAGTTTATTCAAAAACCTGTACCGTAGCAGAACGCTCAACCAGGTCGTTGAACTTACCATTGTAACGCGTAGCGCGCACCATATGGTTATCTATCCAATGGTAATTACCACCACGCGGCTTACCCACCAGCAAACCATGATATTTAAACCCGTTGTCCTTTAACCATTTTTCTGTTACGTCTCTGTGTGCCTCGGTACGTGAAGTAAAAAAAGTAATAATATGTCCTTCGTCATACCATTTATTAAGGGTTGCCAATGCATCGGGATAAACCTTTGCAGTTGCCATACGTTCAGGTTCTTCGTTTGGTATATCCTCACAAACGGTGCCGTCAATATCTATCAAAAAATTCTTAATATGTTCTGGCAAAACAGGCGATACCTTTTTACCATTCTCTTCTTTATCAACCAGGTTATTCTTTTCGGCAGTCATTATTTATATAAATTAGGTTATAAAGTTATAAATGTTTCAACTGGTAATAGGCAAAAAAAAACCTTTCAGGTAAACTGAAAGGTTTTTTTACAATACAATAACAATTTATTAATTCACACTTGTGGTGGTGGTAAGGTCACCGTTAATTGCAGCGACTACTAGAAGCCCCACAATAAGTATTATTAATATACCAAATAGGATATAACGTACAGGATGATCACTAAAATGAAAACTACCACCTCCGCTATGTTGCACCTGCGCTACTGTTTCAACGCCTTCTGTTTTACCTGAGCCAATGTATGTAGTTGAAGTAGCCGATGTTTTTGCAATAGCTTTGGTTTTAGCAGCTGCAATTAAAGAACCAAGGCTCTTTTTGTTTGATACAGGAGCAGGCATAACTTGCTTGTCGGTTGCTTTAACTGAAACGCTATTTTCAGGTGCATTGTTTGCAAGAACAGAAACCGGTGCAGGCTGAGTTTGTTGAGCAACTGCGACCTTAGCCGTTGTTTGAGCATTAGGATTTATCAATGTTGGGTTTGAAGCAACATTAGGAGTTGCAGACGGGGTATTCGCAAAATATCCCTTTGTGTACTTTCTTGCTCCGAATGAAGAAGCTGTTTGTGATGAAGAACCGCATGATGCTAACAAAACTGATGCAGCAAGCACGCCGGCAACGTAACTTAATGTTGTAATTTTCATAGTAATGAGTGTTTAAATGGTTTGAATGATTAGAATTTTGCCTACTCTTGAGTTTTTCGGCAGCCACTTCTGAGCGATTTTCTGGTTCTTGAAAGTGTAATTTAAATGGTTATTAGGTCAAATGTAAAAAAATATTATTACTACTGCAAATAAAATCAGACATTTACGCAAATTCTTAACCTTCATTTAATATGAATCGGGCAGTTTTTATAGTCTTTATTTTCCTGGTTGTTTCAGTTGGGAGAACGTCTGCACAACAAAAACTGCAATTCAGTTCATTTAAATTCAAAACCTCGTTACCACCGGCTACTTCTTCCTCAATACGCTTATATACCAATGCCCCTCTTATATTATACAAGCCTATATTGCTTCATGTTAATTACACCTTACCTAAGGCCGCCATTTTTTGCCGTATGGAAGATGCTCTATACAAACGCCTCAACTTCTGGGTAAAGTTCAGAATGGGAAGTGACGACAGGTATAGCAATTGAATAACAGCTTTTGTGGTAAGCCTTATTCATTCTAATTACTATTTTTGATGCATGATACAATGGTGCAGGTACAGATTATACACGTTGGTATTTACTTTACTGGTATTTACCCTACGCCCTACCTGTAGTTTCAGCCAGACCATTATTAAGCCTAAGGTACTAAGTAATAGCGAATGGCAGAACTATTTCAGCAAATATTACAAAGTAAAAAGTACTGAAGATGTAAAAACTGTTACCCCACAGGGCGATATCCCCTACCCTTTGGTATGGAAATATGCCGGAGATAAGGATAAGGACAAGACAGGCAGATACCTATTATATACTGTAAATGCTACTGCTGATTTTATGATAATGCCAAGTAATAATGGAGTTGGAACATATCTTTTATACTTTGACCATGCCCATCCTGAAAAAAACTGGGTAGAAATGAATTTCTTAGCCGACAGTGTATTGTGCAAACAACTTACGCATGATACATACATGTTTCAGTTTAATGACGATGGCTTTAAAATAAATGGAGACAATAGCGGTTTTAAACGATATGTTTTTGTAAGCAGTTCGGGCAAAATTGCAACCCAGTCGGTTGTGGCACATACCTGTTCAGTTAATTTAAACAGCATTGATAGTACAAAAAATATTGTTTACCTGAATGTTATTTATGCAAATGGTTCAGCATATCGAAAAAATTTCAGGCTCGATTATAAGAACTTTTTATTACGTACAGATATGAATGATGTAGAGGACCTTAACGGTAGTATTGTTATTGACGCTGTGCACTACACCGCAATTAAAAGTGTAGAAGGAACAAAATAATGGGACACGATCATACACATAATCATCATCACGGTCATAGCCACAGCATTGAGGCAAAGAATGTCAATGGTGCATTTATTACCGGTATATTCCTGAATGCGTTATTTGTAGTGGTAGAAGTTATCGTCGGGTTTTCAATCAACTCACTTTCATTACTTGCTGATGCTGGCCATAACCTGGCTGATGTTGGGGCTCTTATACTTTCACTACTTGCATTCAGGTTAATGAAATCGCAGCCCACAAAAAATTTTACCTATGGCCTAAAAAAAACATCCGTATTGGTGGCCTTATTAAATGCCATGGTTCTGCTGGTTTCTATAGGCGCGATAGTTTACGAGGCTATTCATCGCTTATTCAGGCCTGAACCCTTACCTGGTATTACCATTGCAATAGTTGCAGGTGTGGGTATTGTAATTAATGCTTCATCTGCCATGTTGTTTATGCGTAATAAAGAAAGCGACCTGAATGTAAAAAGCGCCTACCTGCACTTAATGTCGGATGCAGTTGTTTCATTAGGCCTTGTAATAGGTGGTATTATAATTTATTTCACAAACCTGTTCTGGCTCGATAGCGTATTAAGTATGGTAGTGGCAGCGGTTATACTATTCAATACCTGGAACCTGCTCAAAGAAAGCTTAAGGCTTTCGCTTGATGGTGTTCCTGCCAATATTGAAATTGAAGACATACGGAAAATGGCGCTTGGTATAAAAGGAGTACAGGACCTGCATCACATACATATTTGGGCGCTAAGCACAAACCAGAACGCGCTTACTGCACACCTTGTATTACCATTTGAAACAAGCATTGAGGAAGAAATAAAGATAAAACATGAACTGCGCCATCAACTGGAACATAAGAACATAAGCCACATTACACTGGAAACAGAACGTGGTCAGGGTGCTTGTGAAACCGAGCGTTGCGACGAGGGGCAATAAAAAACCCCGGCCGTTATAGCCAGGGTAAACCATTTCCACTATCTAACAGCTTATTCTTTTATAAATTCAGCATTAGCCACTATATGTACCTCATCGCTTAATGCAATTGACGGCATTGTTGGTGCAAGGCCAAAATCAGAACGCTTTATTGTACCTGTTACCTTAAAACCTGCTATTGTCTTTTTGTTGAACGGGTGAGCGCCTATAGCTCCCTTAGCATTCAAGGTAATGTTTTTAGTTACATCCTTAACAGTAAGTGCACCTTCAAGTTTGTAGTTCTTATCATCAACTTTTTTAAATGATGTACTCTTGAACTTGATTTCAGGGAACTGTTCTGCATTAAACATATCATCTTTTCTCAGGTGCTCATTGCGGGTTTCGTTATGAGTATCAATGCTGTTTACTTTTGCAGTAAATTCGATCTGTGCATCCGAAAGGTCTTCCTTCGGGTTTGATACAGTCACATCAAAATCCTTGAATAAACCATCTACTTCCGATACAAGCATGTGCGTAATGCTGAATCCTATTTTAGCGTGAGCCTTATCCAAAGACCATTTTTGCGCTGTCGCAACTACATTTTCCATTGTTTCCATTTTGTTTGTTTTATTTATTTATGTTATTAATTTTTAGCGTCGTTACCTGCAGGCAGGAACAAATTCTTATTCCCAATGAACATTGATATCCAGAAAAGAGCAATAAGTACTGCCGATATAGGTTTCATACCATGACCTACTTCGGTTGCCATAGCACCACCCAGGTAAGAAAGCAGTAAAAAGAAACCAATATTCTTGGTTTTAGGAATAAAGAAAAGCACCAGGAATATTACTTCCATTGCGCCAAACAATTGTATGTAAGGCCCAAAACCACCTGCCGATAATCCTTTTACCATATCAGGATTCATTGTCAGCTTCATTATTCCGCTCATAAGCACCATGGCGCCCGGTATAGCACCTATTACTATTGATAGTATTCTTTTTGTTTTTGTTGTCATCGTTTATCAGTATTAATATGTTATTAATTGAATTTGATGACGCAAACCTAAGTATATTTGGTATACAAAAGTTACCAATATACAAAAGTATACCAGTTTACTGAAATATACTCATAGAATTAACAAGGGTTTCCGGGAGTGCAACTATCTCCTTCTGAGGATGTAATAGCCACAAATGGGTTCTCTTTTTTCCATTCGGGCCATGCTGTTTTAAGCGCCGAAAGAAATTCTTCAGGCGGCTTGGCACCCGACACAGCATATTTCCGGTTAAACACAAAAAAAGGAACACCGGGTATTCCAAATGTCTTTGCTTCTTCAATATCGGCATTCACCTCAGCAGCCATCTTGTTACCGGCAAGCATTGCTTTAACATCTTCAGCCTTCAGCCCCACTTCTTCACCTAACTTAATTAGGGTGTTATGATCACTCACATTCAATCCCTGGGTAAAATATGCGAGCAGCAATCTTTCCTTCATTTTATCTTGCTGACCATGTTTAGCGGCAAAGTGGATCAATCTGTGGGCGTCAAAGGTATTGGCAGGTATAACCTTATCAAAATTATATTCCAGACCTACCTCAGCTGCTGTTTTGGTCATGTGTATGTGCAATTCCTTTGCATATTCTTCCGTCAATCCCTTTTTCTTAGCTAATAGCTGATGTATGGTTTGGCCGGGAATATATTTAGCATCAGGGTTTAACTGGTAGCTGTGCCAAATTACTTCCACTTCGTTCTTATGCTCGAATTGAGAAAGTGCTTTTTCAAATTTCCGCTTCCCTATATAACAAAACGGGCAAACCACATCTGACCATATCTCTACTTTCATTTTCAGTATAATTTATTACAAATTTACATATATTTGCTATACTTTTGTAACCAGTTACCTAAAGTATACCGTATGAAAGAGATCAATCACAGTGAGTGCACCCGCAATCTTTTACCCGTAAAAGATGCGCTTGACATACTCGGTGGCAAGTGGAAGCTACCTATTATTGTTGCCTTAACCTTTGGCAATAAGCGCTTTAAAGAAATGCAACGAGAAATAACCGGCATAACTGCTAAAATGCTTTCAAAGGAGTTGAAAGACCTTGAAGTAAACCAACTGGTAAAACGTACGGTGTATGATACTGTTCCGGTATCGGTGGAATATGAATTGACTGCATACGGTAAGTCATTGCAAAAAGTAATAGGTGAGCTGCGTACCTGGGGTGTTCAGCACCGCAAAAGACTTTTATCGAAAGCATAGTTTATGAAAAAATATTGGTCAGCGCTGTTTATAATTATTACAACAGCATTATACGCCCAACATGGTACCGATAGCCTTTCTGCAGAAAAAAAGCCGGTAAAGGTTACCATTCAGGGTACACATGTATCAATGACAATACCACAGGGTTTTAAACCTGCCAAAGATTTTATTGGTATTGAAAAAGACGATAAAACCTATATAGAAGTATTTGACCCTTACGAAAATGATTACAGTACAAGCTCTGCGGGTTTTTCGAGGCCCGGGTTTGAAAACCAGGGAATGGATGTGTTTGCTTTTAAAACACTTAATGTAGGTTTATACCTTGCCAAATATGCCGGCATGAGGAACAGCAGCGGCTACAAAAAATATGAATTGATATTTGGCGACAGCTCTTTTTCTGCTATGGTACTTGGCCATTGTTCAGTGAATGATGATGCCGTCGCCAAGGCAATAGAAAATACAATCATGTCTGTCAGCTATGATAAAAAAGTAAAAGTGAACCCATATATTCACAGCTACTTTAATATGAACGATAGTGCATCTATATTCAAATTCAGCAAAGTGTCAGATAAAATATTCAAATACTCAATGGCTGGAAAACTTAAGCTTGAAGCAGGTGAAGCCAATGTAACCATTACCCCCTTTACCCTTGATGCACCTATGACGGACAAAGAAGTAAAGAAAACCATGGAAGGCATTTATAAAAAAGATGGCATGACCGGTTTGAAAGTGAAGAATGAAAGTGATACTAAAATAAACGGGTACGATGCATACGAATCGGAGGTATATGGTAAACTAAACGGCAAGCAGACACTTATTTACCAGCTTACTGTTTCGAGCAATGGTAATGCTTTACTTATTATGGGTGTAACCAATACTGATATGGAAAACAACCTGGCTGAGTTTAAGAAACTGGCCTATACGGTAAGTTTCAAACCGGCTACCGGAAAGTAGAATAGACTCTTATGCGCAAACTACTCATTTCAATCATTCTTGTTTTACTATTCAGCCCGCAGGTTTTCGCACAAAATTTTGAAGGCACATTAGCTTATAAGGTTAGCCAGGAGGTTTTACCTAGCCTGCTTAAGTATGGAATAACAAAAGAGCAGTTGGTGCAAAAAATGAAAGAAGATGGTAGCTTTTTTGACACCAACTATATAGCATATCATAATGGATTTTTCAGGAATATAAAGAACGACTCGAAGAGAACTACTAATATTTATCGCTCGGATAGCAACAAGATATATACATTCCAGGATAGCTCGGACCTATGCAGAGTGCTCGATGCATCATATGACCTGGAAGCCAGCATGACGCATAAAGACCCTGAAATAACCATTTTAGATACTACTGTAGTTATATATAATAAGAACTGCAAAGTCGTTCATGTAAAATGGAATACAGGGTATTTCAACTATTATTACAGTGAAGGTTTTCTGCCAATGAACCCTGAAGAATACAAAACGGATACATACAACGTATGGTACAAGTATTTAAAAATTGCAAAATGCCTGCCAATACAAATTACGAGTGTTGTTAATAACACATTAATAATTACCTATACACTGGTTTCTGTTAAAAGCGAACCAATATCACCTACGGCGTTCAACATTCCGCATCTTGTATTACCTGCAGATAAATTGCCAGCAGCGCCCAACGAGGTAATAATGAAAATAGATACTAAAAAGTAGGCTTCTGATTATCTCAACTGCATATCCTTTCCGAAACGATTCATAGGGTAATGATCGGGCCGTTTATACAGGCTATCGTTATATTGAACCAGTTCCTTATACTTCATTCCCACAACTCCATGCTCTTCAAACTGTGCATCGCCACCAATGAAGCCATTTATATCTACCGCAATAAATATAGAGTCGGCGCCTCCGTCATATAAAGCCTCTTCTACGTTTACATAAAACTCCCCTCCATTCTTATCGAGAAGTTTAAACCCGTTCTTGGGTATTACGCTTAGTATGTTCTTAATGTCACCCTGCAATATATCGGCATTCACTCCATTGCAAAAAAGCCTTTGCTCTTTTATTACAAATATGTATCCGGTATTTATGGTATCCCACACATATTCAGCCGTGCAGGTAACAAATGGCCCACCCGAATCCATTGTAATACTATCGGTATGGTACATTACATATTTCACATTATCGCCATACACCGAAAAGCTTTGTTCGGATGAAGGTTTATGCGTATGCTTTTTTTGCGGCACCTTAAACGGCTTTGTTTCCTGCGCCTTTGCAGACAGCAATATACAGGTGAATAATACCGTTACTATGGAGGCGTAAAGTTTGATGGCGATAAAGTTTATGAAGTAAATTTATATAAACCTGTTGAAACAGGCATTTCTAAGCATACTAAATTACCACAAGCATTTGTTATTAACTTTGGTGCATTATGAAAACAGAAAAACTATATATATCAGCGTTGTTCGCCCTTGCCACTATTGCTGCAAGTGCACAGGATATTCCCAATGCAGGATTTGAAAACTGGAAATTTTACAAGGGTACCGACTTTGAAGCCCCCCAGGGCTGGACCACCAATGATATACTCACATATAAGATCAATCCGAAATACAAAGGGCAATCGACAAGCAAAAGCAGTGAGGCGCATTCAGGTAATTATGCGGTAAAGATGCAGGTAGTGGTCGACCATGGCGATACTGCCAACGGCTGCATTTATTCAACCTCGAGTGTAGATTCTATTATTTTGTTGGACGAAGGAAAGGCCAATGCCGGATTCAGATACTTTTTGCACGCTACCTCGTTGAATGGTAATTACAAGTTCTCTTCGTATGCCGGTAGCGCCGACTCAGCTTTTTTTGGCATTACACTTACCAGGTGGAATAAGGAAAAACACAAGCGCGATATACTTGTAAATACAATTTTCCTAATCGGTAATAATAGTAAACAATATACTCCGTTTGTTATACCCTTCAACTATCGCATACAAGAAAACCCTGATACTGCTCTTATAGTTATTGGAATACAGGGGCCACATGGCAAACAAGCCCATGAAGGTACTACCCTGTTTATAGATGATATTGGCTTTGCTGCTAAAATGCCAGTGAAAAAAGATTAAACTATATGCGGATATGGTCATTACATCCCCGTTATTTAGATGCTAAGGGCTTAGTGGCACTATGGCGTGAAACCTTACTTGCAAAACATGTGCTGGAAGGCAGAACCAAAGGGTATAAGAACCATCCGCAACTTACCAGATTCAAAGAAGCTAAGAACCCACTGCATGCTATAAACCAGTACCTGAGCGAAGTTTATGATGAAGCCACTGAACGCGGTTATACTTTCGGAAAAGACAAGGTTGACTGGAAATTCAAAAAGCAAACCTTAACAGTCACCAAGGGCCAGTTTGCTTATGAACTGGAACATTTGAGAAAGAAACTCAAGGTGCGCGATAGCAAAAAGCTTAAAGAACTCAATAAGCTAAAAACAGTAGCGCCTCATCCCTTGTTTATAATTATTAAGGGAGAAATTGAAGATTGGGAGATCGTATGATGCATATCATATGATACTCTTTTAAGCCGAATATCTTTGTTGTATCTATTAATTATACTCATATGGAACCAAAAGACAGTAATGGAACAATACTCAATGATGGAGATTCGGTTACTTTAATTAAAGACCTTAAACTAAAAGGTTCATCACAAACCTTAAAAAGAGGTACCGTAGTAAAAAAGATCAGGCTGACAAACAATGCCGATGAAATTGATTGCAGAATTAATGGCAGTGAAATTGTTCTAAGAACAGAGTTTGTTAAGAAAGCGTAGATACAGCTAGCTAATACGGGCAAACACTCTCAATAAATCTTAAAAGGATCTTATCATTTTAAAGTATTTTATAAAAAATTGTTTGTTGTATGATTATTTATCGTAATATTGCAATATATAAATATAAAATGGGCGCAACAAAAACCGAAAACTTTACCGACAGACAAAACGAAATAGCGAATATTGCCAGGGCACTGGGGCACCCTGCTAGGGTTGCTATTATTGAGCATTTGCTGAAAATAAAATCGTGTATTTGCGGAGATATTGTGGATGAACTGCCATTGGCACAACCTACTATATCGCAACACCTGAAAGAATTAAAGAATGCCGGACTTATAAAAGGCAATGTAAATGGCACATCAATTTGTTATTGCATCGACGAAAAAGCCATGGCAAAATTTGCCAAGCAATTAGAGAAATGGAGCGAACAGGCCAATGAAATAAAATGTTGTTAAACAATAAAATCAAATAACATGAATACAAACAATTTTCCACGCATGCATGTCAGCCTTTATGTCAGCGACATACAAAAGACAGTTCAATTCTATTCCTCCTTCTTCGGGACTGAACCTGCGAAGGTAAAAAACAATTATGCTAAGTATATATTGGAGAGCCCTTCACTCATTATCTCATTTGTTGAGAATAAAGAACGGGTGCAGGAGAATTTTGGCCACCTTGGGTTCCAGGTCGAAACCCGCGAGCAATTAAATGAACGCCTGGAAGATGCAAAAGCAAAGAGTTTTGTGCCACGCGAAGAAATAGGAACGAAATGCTGTTATGCAGAACAGGATAAATTCTGGGTGAATGACCCTGATGGTGTTCAGTGGGAGGTTTATTACTTCCATGCTGATGCTGAATTTAACGACCCGCATTATGAAACAGCTGAAGCTACCGCATGTTGCACTCCTTCGGAAAACAGGGCAAAAGGTGAAGCATGTTGTACTCCATCTGATAAACTGAAACTAAATCTATCGGCAATTACTGACAAACAAAAATGTTGTTAACCCATGAAGAAAATTCTTGTACTATGCGGCGGTAATAGCTGCCGAAGCCAAATGGCAGAAGCATACCTGCGGCATTTTGCAGGCAACAAAGCAGAGATATACAGCGCTGGTATTAAAGCCTTAGGCGTAAACCCGAATGCAATTACAGTTATGAAGGAAGACGGTATTGATATATCGAAACATACTTCGAACAGCATTGATGAATATCGCAATGTAGATTTCGATATTGTGCTTACCGTTTGTGATACCGCTGCAGAAGAATGCCCTTACTACCCTACTAATGCAAAAAGAGTGCATAAAGATTTCCCCGATCCGGCAAAATATACCGGAACACCGGAAGAAGTACTCAAAGAATTCCGGAAGGTGAGAGATATGGTAAAGGAATACAGCAGAACATTTATTACAGAACAACTATGAAAAAATATGCAGCAGAATTTATCGGAACCTTTGCATTGGTGTTTTGTGGCACAGGCGCTATAGTAATTGACCAGCAAACGGGTGGCCAGGTGGGTCATGCGGGTATAGCTGCAACCTTCGGACTTATTGTGCTTGCTATGATATACACTTTTGGTGAAACATCGGGCGCACATTTTAACCCTGCAGTAAGCATTGGTTTTTGGGTAGCAGGCCGTTTCGAAGGCAACAAAGTATTACCTTATATTCTCAGCCAGGTAGGCGGAGCTTTATTTGCATCGGGATTATTGCGATTAATATTCCCCACCAATCAATTATTAGGAACAACATTACCGGCAGGCGGTGCCATGCAATCGTTTGTACTTGAATTCATTCTCACTTATTTCTTAATGCTTGTAATCATTAATGTATCGCAGGGCTCGAAGGAAATTGGCGTACTTGCAGGCATTGCTATTGGTGCAACTGTTTTATTAGAGGCCATGTTTGCCGGACCTATCTGTGGTGCATCTATGAACCCTGCCCGTTCATTAGCACCTGCATTTGTATCGGGTAATTTGCAAATGCTTTGGATATATCTATCAGCTCCTGTATTAGGTGCCATAGGCGCAACGGTTACATGGAGGTTAATGAGTAGTTAAAGAAATGCAGCCTATATATCTACTTACCACTATGAACTATAAAATCTCCAATTGTTAGTATTGTAATATATTCGCCTACCCTACTTTGTTGCATTGCAGGGTCATCAGTTGTATCCCAAGTCCCATCCTTGACTACTGCCTTTACCCGAACTGATTTACCTACCCATTTATCAAGTATCTCTTTGGTAAAGGCACTGCCATATTCCTTTATAAAGTACTTCTTATCATTTGCCTGAAAAAAATAATCATACACTCCTTCAACCACTTTGCCATGAACAAATTGCTCTTTGACCACTACACCTATTATCATTATTGTATCATTCTTCGCAGTCTTCTGGCTAAACGCACTACCGTAAATGGCAGCAAATACAATAATTAAAAACACTATTTTTTTCATTTCTTATTTAATATACGTAGCAGCCATATTTTCCAGGCAATTCACAAGTGGCATAACTTTATCAGCCACATACTTATTCCTTTCAATGTAACTAACACCAATTCCAACTCCATCTTTTTGTATTCCACCTTCACGTATGGCAATTATATAATTGCAAGCACTATCAGTAGCCAATGGTTTAAGTGAATCAATTATTGGGGCGGTTATAGTACGCTTCATCGTATTCACAAGTATGGTATGTGAAGAAAGCGAAACAGAATCCCATCCATACACACCGGAAGGCAACGTTATGACCCAGTATAAATAAGCATCTCCGCTTCTACCCAAAAACAAAGCCTCTGATACACTTGTCCGGTCACAGTACTTTGATATATATATACCATTCTTCCTATCGAAAGGTGCTTTTACATGAATGGTCGCAACCTGTTGTGCATGTACCGAATGACTAACAAATACAATAAAGGCACAAACAATCCACACTATTCGCATCATGCAGTATCAGGCTTACTCGCCTTGCTGATATGGGTGGAACTTAAATATTATTCCCCTGTCGTTTGTATATTCAGCTTTCACTACCCAAGGGTTATTCTGCCAGTCAAGTATAATAACTCTGCCATCATGGTATTCCATTGTGCCCATTCTCCTGCTCTGAAAACGAGCTTCGTAAGGCCTGTTAGGGTCACCGGTTTGCATTAATACAACACGGGTTTCATAGCCAGCGCCATTATCGCCACGGTACCTGAACCCTTCGAACATATTACCCATTACCATACCGTTACCATTATATATTGTCCATTGCACAGTTGTTGGAGGAGCCATTGCACCTGGAGGCACTGCTTGTATCATAGGTGGAGTATTGAGCGTTGCTGTTTTAGGTTGCCCCATTTCATCCATGTATAACAATTGGTTTGTATAATCAACATTTGTTGGGTTTGTAGCCACAGGTACAGGTGCTTGTTGAACAGGCCTTGAATACGCACCCGGTCCCACAGCGGGTGCAGGGGTTGGCTGTGCAGCGCCAGGGCCTATAGCAGGTGCTGGTCCGGAAGCAGGAGCTGGTGCAGGCATGGCAGCGCCGGGTCCCGCAGCTGGTGCAGGTGTTACTTGTGCAGTAAGTGATATGGCGAATATGCAGGCCACTACAATTGTAATATTTTTTTTCATGGTTTAGGGTGTTGGGTTATTTCTTGAACTACTATTTTACCAGATAAATCTACGAATAAAACTAATTACTTAGGAAAATGATATTTATCGTACAGTTTTTGCAATATCCTGGCTAGCCTCCGCAATTTATCGTAACCAACAATGTTGTTTTTTATTTCACCCGCAGGCAATGCATCATAACTCTTTACCACACCATCCTTAATGGTTGTAATGGTATAGGCACATGGTAACCTGAAATCTTCAACCGAATCGGAATTATGTTCCAGTGTATATATCAGATCGGTAGTAAGCAAACTCTTAACCAAATGAGCGCTATTGGTATCTTCCTTAAACGAAACCGATGTTGGCGAACTCATATTACCCCAGTAAAAAAGGTAATTATCTGTGCCCGACATAAATATTTCTTTGAACACCGTATCCGTATTATCGCAATGCACTGAAAATGAAATACCGTTCTTTTGGTCGGGTGGGGCTTTAACATGTATAGTACTTCTATCGTCCTGCGCTGAAAGAGCCAGGGGTAATAAAAGCACTACAACTAAATAATTAATCTTTTTAAGCATGGCTACTTAACTTAGCTTAAAGATACGATATTTTATAAAAAAACAATTCCCCTTTCCTGTAAAAGAAAGGAGAATTGATTTATACGGGGAAACTATTTTTACCTGTGTCCGCCTCTGCCACCGCCGCCCGATGGTGCAGAATGTTGTGCCGGAGCCGAGTGCTGCTGCTGTGGAGGTGAATAAGACCTTTGTTGCTGCTGCGGCTGTGGCTGCGAACGTTGCTGTGGTGCAGGCTCTGAACGTTGCTGTTGCGGCTGTGTAAATGTCCGTTGCTGAGGACTATAGTCGCTACGTCTTGGTACCTGGTTAATTTCTACCGGTCTGGTAGGTGCAGGTCTTGGATTGTTTGGTGTAGCTGGCCTTACCTCAGGTTTGTACAAGTGCAAGTGTTGGTTATCGTAACGTTGGCCAGGTGCAACCGTAGGCCTTACCGCTACCTGCCTTACCGGAACATGGGTAACCCGTGCAACATCTTCGGCACGTGGGCCTGATGCATATCTTACATGATGTTGTTCATCATAATGAGTACCCGCTACTATAGTAGAATGATGGTATAAATACTCACAATTCCTTCTGGGTTGATAGTGCCTGTATACATATCTATCGTAAATAAATGCTTCATCCACAAATATCCACCATGCGGCATCTATTCCATAGTCGCCATAATATCCGTCTTCAATATTCATACCCCAGCCAAGCGGTGCCCAGCCATAGTATCCATCACAATGTCTCCAGCAAACCCATGCAGGTCCCCATTCGGTGCCCGGTATCCAGTACCAGCCATAGTTATAATCGTAGCCCCATCTGCCATAATGGAACGGTGCCCATCCCCATGAATAATCCGATACCCATGTCCAGCCATATTCGGTATACACCCAATGGCCGTAATTTGAATAAGGAACAAAACCAACACCGGCGCTTGGTATCCATACATACCCATAGGTAGGCATATTAACCCACTGGCCGTATGGCGACAATTGATCGTAGAATGTTTGTGTACTTGCAGGCGCCTGATCGGGCGGCGCCACCTGTTGTGCTTCTGCTGCATCTAACTGTTGGTCTTGTTGTGACGCAACGGTATCACCTGCATCTGCAGGCTGCAAATTATCTTGTGCAAATGAAGCAAGTGGCATTGCGCAAACTATCGCGCCAATTGCTATAAATTTTCTGATCTGTGTTCTCATCTTTTCGGGTTTTATATTTAATTCTTTTAGCTTCTTTTAATAAGTAACCCAAAGTTAACAGAATTACATGAAGCTACCATGAAGTATTCTATTAACCTTTTTTCAGTTATGTGCAGAAAGGTTTAAGATTCGCAATTTTTCATTATTAATTCTTAATTAATTCGGGGCGGCTCTTGCTCCCTGCTTGCCTGTCTTCCCTATACTCGCATCATTTGCAGCTAACCCGCGCCCAGCTTTTACCCAGTTCAAAAACAAAAGAGTAAAATTACAGGTAGCACAGCGTTAGGGATTGTAGTGGAAACCCCACAGTCCCGAGTGATCGGGACGAGGAGTTGTAACGTAAAGCCCGACCCGTAGGGGAACGCCCAAGAAATTAATTTGAATTTTAAACTAACCACTTACGACTATTGACTGACGACTTATATAAATTTGTTAATTAGTGTTAAATAGAGAATTTGATTACATTTACGTTAGAACTTAATTCTAATTTAACCGCATAGATTTTTTGGCATGTTAGAAGAAAAAAGCAGTCGTATAACCTCCATAGACATGTTAAGAGGGTTAATAATGGTTGTTATGGCGCTTGACCACTCCCGCGATTTCCTTCATTTCGATGCATGGACGCACGACCCGCTTGATTTTCTATATACAACTCCAATATTGTTCCTTACACGTTGGGTAACACATTTTTGTGCACCCAATTTTATTTTACTGGCAGGTCTTTCGGCTTATTTATATGGGCTAAAGAAAGGTGGCAGCGAATTGACAAAATTTCTTGTAACCCGTGGCTTGTGGTTAATACTGCTTGAACTTACCTTATTTAAATTTTTGTGGACAGGTAGTTTATTTACCATGAATTTTACCGCATTGGTAATTTGGGCCATTGGTGTAAGTATGGTGTTCCTGGCATTCTGGCGTAAATTGCCTTACACGGTTATTCTTATAACCGGATTGATAATAGTGTTTTTTCATAACACTGCCGACTATTTTGAGCATAGCAATTTGGGAATATTAAATGCGGTAGACCATATTCAACAGGCTCCTTCAAGCCCATTAGGAATTTTGTGGACCTTTATGCACCGGGTAGCGCCTGTTACCATAGGTCCGCTGCATGTATTCGTACTATACCCGCTTCTGCCCTATTTCGGACTTATATGTTTAGGGTATTGCCTTGGTAAGTTTTATGCACCGGGCTATGTGGCCGAAGCGCGTCAGCGGAATTTAATACTTATTGGTACGTTTTGCATCGCCCTATTTGTGGTATTGCGCCTTTTCAATATGTATGGCGACCCTTCACCATGGACGCCTTACCATAACCTATGGTCAGGTACTGCCAACTATGTTTTTTCATTCCTTTCGTTTATTAATGTGACTAAATACCCTTGCTCGTTACTATACATATTACTTATGGTCGGACCTGCCCTGCTTTTCCTTGCCATGTTCGAAACCACCAATAATGCGGTAGCCCGCTTTTTTATTACCATTGGCCGCGTACCTATGTTCTACTACATACTTCATTTAATTATGTTTAACCTAATTGCTGAGTTATTCAAAGTAATAAACCATACCGATACGGCTCATAACCAATACCACCTTGCTATGGTTTACTTTGCCTGGATATTTGTAGTTGCTTTCTTGTACCCACTATGCAATTGGTATGCAAAATACAAAGCAGCACATCCTGAAAAATGGTGGTTGAGTTATTTGTAAGATTAGTCTTTAGTCAATTTTAAAAACCCTGTTTATGAAAACCCTGTTAGTTATTGCCTCTCTTTTTACCATTCTTTCCGTTAAGGCCCAAACCAAACAATTAGATGTTGGCGATACGGTGCCTAAGTTTACCCTGCTGAACCAGGACGGCAAACCATTCAGCATGAAAGATTCGATAGGCAAAAAAGTAATTGTAATATTTTTTTACCCGAAAGACGAAAGTATTATGTGCACCAAAGAAGCCTGTGCCTTTCGTGATAGCTCATCGGCTTTAATAAAGGCAGGCGCATTGGTTATTGGTATTAACCAGGGAACAGTTGAAAGCCACAAGAAATTTGCAACCGACGATAACCTGCCCTACCAATTACTGAGCGACCCCGATGAAAAAGTAATTACTGCCTTTGGGGTGAAGGGTAAAATGTATACCGATAGAGTTACCTATGTGGTTGACAAAACCGGACAGATAGTTTTTAAATACCACAGCCTTACCGAAGGTAAAAAACATACCGATGAGGTATTGAAGTTTTTGAGGGAGATGAAGCAATAAGAGCGGCCCACCTCGGTCCTCCCAAAGGGAGGAAGCAAGATTTAGTGAATAACTACTAATTTACTGGTTGCAGTAATTGTTCCGTTTACTAACAGGGTGTAATAGTAAATACCATTAGGTAAAGCTGAAACATCATCTATTGTTAAACCTGTTCCTGTATTTACGGCATTGTTTTTAACTAACTCACCTAACGTATTATAGAGTTTAAGTTCTACACTATTTTGCCTTAACAACCAATGATATGATATAGCTACACTAGTGGTGGCAGGGTTAGGATATATAACAAATGGCCTTTCATTACCAATTTCCTTAACTCCCTCAGGGCCATAAACTGTGCAGCTGTCATTAAACGGGCCATTTCCAAATGACTGCAGAATATTTCCATTTTGCCTGAAACAAAGTAAATTGCATGAAGATTCAAATACAGGCGCAATTCGTTCAACCAGTCCTTGCATGCTTCCTATGCCTTCAATAATTGAATCGAAAACAGTATTATTACTAACAGCAATGATCCATTGTTTTCTGTAATTGCCATCTATCAAAATAGAATCTATAGATGACACGTGTGTACCAGGATATAAAACAGTAGACTGCTTAAGACTATCACCTACTTTCAGATTAAAATCATAAAGCAGAGTATCTTTAGACCCTACAGAAGTGCAACACAAATAAATTCTTTTCGCTGAATCCTCACGAATTGCGCCATAAAATTTATTGGAGTAACCAAACGCACTTCCATAACAAGAAGCATTCGGGTTATAGTACCCTGATACCAGGTTAAGTTTATGATGAATTATACCATTGACAAGTGTATCACCTTTTAAAACATACCCATATCCCTCACAATAATTCCCAGGTGAACCTATTGCCCCCCACCAGGCAGATGCCGATTCTTTCCAATATGCATTTGAATCAGGGAAAGGGTGATACACGTTGAACTGCCCAAAAGCAGTAGTAAGAGTTAAAACAGAAAAAAGAAATAGTATTTGTTTTTTCATGCGATAACTTAGTGTATAACAACTAATTTATTTGTTGCTTCTACAACTCCGCCAATTGATAGGGTGTAATAGTAAATACCGTTTGGTAGATCAGAAACATCCTGCTCTGCAGTACCTGCATTTGAATTGATCAAACCTGTTTTCATCAATTCCCCAACTGCATTATACAGTTTGAGTACAGCTCTGCTTTGACCTTGTGGCAACTGATACGATAATGATGTGCTATTGCTTGAAGGATTAGGGTATGCAGATATCTGTGCAGCATTTTTTGTATATTCCTGAACACCTTCACAAAAATCCCATCCAAGTCGTATATCATCTATCATCCACCCTTCCTTGTTCGACAATGTAGAACCACTATAAAAAGTAAATTTTAACAATGCTGTGTCACAAACAGGAAAATAATTTACAGAACAGCCATTACTAGGGGTAAATTGTATCATTACTCCCTCCCATACTTTGGCATAAGTTCCTGTCGTCATACTACCATACCAATTCCCACTTCCTGTTGTTTTGCAATATGTATTGAGTGGCACCCAAGTTTTACCATTATCAACAGAAAGTGTGATCACTCCGGAATCTTGCAGAGTATCCATATTGTACTTTTCAACGAAAGATATATAGGGAACATTACACCCTCCCCATTTATAACCGGTTTTATTACTAGGCATAATTACTATGAAAGAAGAGATATTGTTTATTGGGTAAGGATTAACAGTATCAGTAACTATTGCGTATGGTTTGGAGTAAGCGCTATCAAAATAAGTCTTTTGCGGCCGGCCTATTTGCCATATGTTATTTTTTTGTGATGTATCAATTTTTATGAGCTCCAAATGTTTTTCGAATGTAATGGTGTCCAGATAGCCCCATTGGGAATAACTATTTATAATCGAAATAAATATAAGACTTAAGAAAAGTATTTGTTTTTTCATAGTTGTGGATTTAGTATATCAAATATAGGAAAATAAACCCTGAAAGCCTAATTCAGCGGGTTCATTATTTTACCCATAAATAAAATGCAACCGGTTGCATTATCGCGTATTACAAATACAAATGGGTGGTTTGCATTAAACATAACCAATGACTTCGGGCTTACTACCATTGATGTGCGCACAACAACAGCGGTTGCAGCAGCAGCTTCAGTGCCGCTTTCTACAACATCAATAAATGCTTTGTGAATAACCTTGTCAATGCAAAGGCTTTCATCTGTCAATGATGAAAAATCGGCATTAGGTGTAAAAGGAATAGGCATACCTATTTTCGAAAGAACATCCTTAAGCTGAAACTCATCAGTAGTTTTAAATTTAGGCAAGCTCAGCTTCACCTTTTTTGTAGACATAGAGTCCAGAATCCTGTTATAATACTTCTCATCAAGCAGGCTTTCCATTTTGTTCAGCGCGGCTTTTATTCCTTTGGGTAGTAATACAATCATAGACAAGCTATTGCCTTTATATGGCATTTGAACAGCCTGTAAATCCTTGTCCTCGTAATACAAATAGTTATTGGTAATATGCATCATGTCAGCAGTTACACTGTCATGTTTTGAAATGTAAAACGATTTCTGCAAGGTATACTGTTTTGAAAAGGGTGTTTCCCATCTTGCATTAAAATAAATGGCATTCACTAACACCATTCTGGTTGATGGGTTCAGTATGGCCTGAGGAATAAGGTTCTTGATCTTACCATTTGTTTTTACTCCAACCCAGTTGTTTATTACATTTCGTGTATTGGTATCGGCAAAACTTACTTTGGTTGATTTAGCGTGGTAAATATTGGTCATTAACTCAGCATAGGTTGGTTTTACCTTCAGGCTATCCGCCAACCAAATTGAGTTAGCAAGGCTGATGACAACATGATTAGCTGTATCTGTCAAGGTATCTTTTTCAACTGCATTAACCAGGTTTTCAATACCACCCATAAACTTTTTTGGCAGGCTGTTAAAATGCATAACATGGCTGATTTGCCTATAGGTTTCATTCCGCGCACCTGTTTGTGCCATTGCCATTGCAGTAGTAATACTGAAAGGAGAATAGAATACATTGTTTTTACCTGCATCAACATGCTTATAGAATTCGAAAGCAAACATGTTGTTACTATCAGCTACCTGCTTTTCGTTTTGGGCATTGGCAAAAACAACAACTACACATAATAAACCACTCAGCAAAAACTTTTTCATTCAACACAGAATTATGATTAGTTCAATTATGGACAACGACAGTAATTATACCTGTAGAAAGAGCAATTTTTCTTATCTCACCATTTTGTGAATCGGCAAAATACAAATTGCCTGAATTATCTAAAGTGATACCGATAGGGCCATGCAATTCAGCATAAATAGCTAATCCCCCATCTCCAGAATACCCCATTTTACCGTTACCAGCAATAGTAGTAATTACCCCTGTTTTGTTATTTATTTCACGTATCCTATTATTAGAATAATCTGTCAAATAAATATTTCGAGCAGTATCAAGCACAATAAATTGCGGATTAACTCCCGCAGAAAGTGCGGGGATACTATCTCCATTAAATGAGTTTTGTCCATTGCCGCCAATGGTATTTATAATGCCGCTACTTGCATTTACTTTGCGGATCCTATAATTACCACCATCACATATATATAAATTCATTGAATCATCAAATGCTATACTGAAAGGATTATTTAATAATGCCGAAGTAGCTGCACCGCCATCACCACTATATCCACCTGTATTTCCTGATGGACCACTCCCTGCAATTGTGGTAATTAACCCTGTTTTAAAATTCACCTCACGAATTCTATTATTATTCCCATCAGCTATATATAAATTACCACCTTTATCAAAAGCGACGCCACTAGGACCATCTAATTCAGCGGAACTTGCTATGCCTCCATCTCCACTAAACCCTTCTATTCCGTTTCCGGCAATAGCCGTTATAACACCTGTAGAAACATTAATTTTGTGAACTATATTACATCTTATATCAGCAAAGTATATATTCCCAACAGAATCAGCACATATTCCTGAAGGATTAGATAATAATGCTGCCGTAGCCAATCCCCCATCTCCAGCACAGCTTGATTTTCCATTAGTTCCGGCAATTGAAGTTATAACTCCGGCAGGCGTTACTTTTGCAAGATAGCACGGATTAGTAATATACATATTACCATTTGCCTGAAGAACCAAATCACCAGGTCTTAAAAAAATTGAAGAATTGATAGGTGATGGGCTTGGTTCTTTAATACTACATGAATACATGCATATTGCAATAAATAAAAGACTGCAATTAAACCAAAACTTACTAATATTCATAACACCCAAATTAGCTCTATCAAATATAGTCTTATTTATTTGTGTAACTAACTAGTGAAAGGAAAACTGAATTCACCACAGAATTATGAACACAAACATACATAATACCTTTACGCCATACAATGATTTTGCTGTTTTGGAATTTTGTAGTTTTACCATTCATAAAAAAGTAAGTGCAGCCCATTATATCGGTTCAACATATAAGCAAGAAATTTGGCGAGTTTACCGCGGTAGACGATGTTAGTTTTGAAGTACAGGCAGGAGAAATATTTGCTTTTCTCGGACCCAATGGTGCGGGTAAAAGCACTACCATAAAAATGCTTACAACCCTTTTAAAGCCTACCGCCGGCGAGCTACAACTGGCAGGGCATAACGTTACTAGGGAACCTAATGAAACCCGAAAAGTATTTGGTATAGTGTTTCAGGATGCGAGCCTTGACGATGAACTTACTGCTTACGAGAACATGCAACTGCATGCCGTTCTATATGGCCTGCCTAAAAAAGAGACAAACAGCCGGATCGAAGAAATGCTCCGGTTGGTTGACCTGTGGGAACGAAGTAAAGCCATTGTAAAAACCTTCTCAGGCGGAATGAAGCGCAGGCTTGAAATTGCCCGCGGACTACTGCACCATCCTAAGGTTATGTTTTTAGATGAACCTACCCTGGGGCTTGATGCACAAACCCGAAACCTGCTATGGAACTATATTAAGGAGTTAAATGCCAAGGAAGGAATGACCATTTTCTTTACCACGCACTATTTAGGCGAGGCAGAAGCTGTGGCCCAGCGCATAGCAATTATTGACCATGGTAAAATTGTTGCCAGCGGAACAAGTGAAGAACTGAAACAACAAACCGGCACGACTAACCTGGAAGAAGCGTATTTAAAATTAACCGGCACACAGGTACGCGATGAAACATTGGATTCTGCTGAAGGTAACCGCGAACGGTTCCGGTCGATAATGAAGAACAAGCAACGATGAGCACCATTTACATATTATGGCTGAGGCAGATCAAGCGTTTTTCGCGCTCAGGCATTCGCATACTTATGGGTTTTGTGCAACCGCTTGTGTATATGCTTGCACTCGGCTATGGGCTGAACAGCGTGTTTCAGCAGTCGGGCAAAGGCAGCTACATACAGTTTATAGTGCCGGGTATTATTGTTCAAACCATTATGTTCACCTCTATGTTCTGGGGTGCAAATATTATATGGGATAAACAATTTGGTTTTTTAAAAGAAACACTGGTTGCGCCTGTATCGCGCATGAAAATAATGCTGGGTAGCGCCCTTGGCGGAGCTACCATATCATTGATTCAAGGCATTATACTTTTTGGCATATCTATTGTGCTTGGTTTTCGTCCTTATAACTGGGCATACGTTCCGCTCGCCATTGTATTTATGGGAATGCTCTCATTAGCTATTGTTGGGTTCAGTGCGGGTATAGGTGCTGTGGTAAACGATATGCAGGCCTTTGTTGCGGTAAACAACTTTCTGCTTATACCACTGTTCTTTCTTTCAAGTGCTTTGTTCCCGCTCGATAATGTTCCGCAGGTAATGAAAATAATTGCCTACGTAAACCCTATTTCGTATGCCGTTGACGCCATCCGCTTTACACTCATTCATCAAACACATTTTGGGCTTCCCACCGATTTTGCAGTTCTATGTGCAACATTGGTAGTGTTAATGAGCTTTGGCTCGTACAGGTTTAAGCAGATACAGGCTTAACAGGCAACTACCTTTTAATATATATCTTACCCGTCTTAATTGTATCGTATCCATCGGGGCGTACATTTCTTACAACCTGTTTTACTAGGCTATCACCCTTCTCATTATTGTATACATAAATCATCTTTCCGTTTTCAGGGTAGCTTTCAAAATGCAGTTTCCCATTCTCAAACCAGCTTTTTGTAGTGTTAAAGCTTAGCCCTTTAAAAATATAACTTGAATCTGTAGCATTGTAAAATCCAATAGTATCTTTATACTTCGTTATCGACATAAATTTTTTCGCCCCGCTGCTGTACCACATTTTTATGTTACCCTCTGCCCACACAGCATGTCGGTTGCGCCAATAGTCTTTCTCAGCCACCTTTCCATTATCATAATATGTAACGTATATTTCATTCAGCGAATCAAACAATTTACGATGCCTCTCTACCCTAACCTTACCATTGGGGTAATATGCCAATACCTGCCTTTTTGAATAACAGGAAATAAGAATTATCGGTAGAGCAATGAGAATTGCCGGCTTTATTTCTATTGATCTCATAAATTGCAACATATTCCTTTTCGGTAAAAACTTAATACACCACTTGCCTTAGTCTTGTCAGCACATCGCCTTCAAACGAAACATTGAATATCTTATCATCTTTTACTGAGCCATCTATACGGGTGAAGTTCAGTTGAAACTCGTACTTGCTACCCTCTGCTTTTATATTGAATTCATCCCCAGGTATATCAGCATAATCATAATTATTCTCATCATATTTCGCCTTCCACTTAGTTAATACCGGTTCCATATCAAACGTTGCAACTATTTCTCCCTTTAGCTTAATACCAAACTTACCGGCTTGTTTATAAGGAACAATTGAAAAGCTATCGACGCCGGCCATAAAACAGGTGTACCCGTATGCTGTATCTTCATCATGTGTGCTATACGCACTTCTGTCAGAAGTTATGGTTGAGTAATAATTATACCCTGCCACATTCAAGGAGTAGCTCGTATAACTACCTCTTGAAGCACGGCTAAAACTAATGTGCCTGTTGCTGTTATAACTACTTACACCATAATCATAACCTGGCAAGCCCATATGCTTCATAATATTTCCTGCTTCGCCATAAGCATAATAATAGCGATCATTATTTTCCTGCTTATCAAGTGAGTCAAGGTTTATTTTAAACCAAGGCTGAATCATATCAAGACTCTCTATCTTTATCAGGTACTCAATTATTGATTCAACTCTGCGGTTAATGCTGTCGTTTACATCATGCCTGTTTGTATCTATTACACCCTTTACAAGCACCTTATTGGCAACAAGCATTTTCTCCAACTGGTTGGTTTGGCTGCGGGCAGCTACGCCAAATGCACCCCATGGGCCAAAAGAAGCCAGTAATGCTATTGCACAAAGCGAAATAGGTATCAGCTTAATGTTCTCCTTGTTGCTCATGAGGAAATAGGAAGCAATACACATAAGCCACAAGGCAAGCACTACAATAAAATATCTGTCGGCTGTTATACCATATTGGTGCACCCTGTGGTAAATAGAAAATGCCAGCAACACCACCAGCGGATACAGCGCAATGTAAAACCACTTGGAAAATATTTTTATCCATTTGTTCTCGTCGCTATTGCGAAGCGGATAAATAAGCAATAATGAAAGTACACCGAGGCCCGAGAATGTAATTACCAGGTATGAAACATAGCCTTTAGGCAAACTGCCAATAATTATTATACGTAGTGAATAGGCATACAGTATAAGCATGAAGCCTGTTACGAGCGGCAACATTACAAACTGCGTAAACCCTTTTAAGCCCTTCAGGTAGGTATTATCGGCTTCAAGTTCATGTACGTTATTGGGCACGCCGCTTAAAAAGAATAATGTATTGAACACGCCCGTCATGCAGAACCATGCATAGATGTAATAGTTATTACCTATGTGAACATGCAGCAGATCGTCGAGCAGCCACATGGCAAGGCAAATGCCTAAATACAAAACCACCGTATATAAAAACGATAACAGGAAACGCAGGAACAATGCCCTGTTAAACTGCCAGAAGCCATTCACCTGATTCTTTACAAGGAACGGTGAAAAAGCAACCATTAAGTGCGATGCAATAATATATAGCGAGTAACGGGTAAGTGTACTAACTCCAAAACTTTCATAATGGTTAATAGAAAAATAATAGGCCACAACCAGCACTAGCATAATACCCTGAACCGCTATTTTGTTAACCAATCCATATCCCTTCGATTCGGAGAACAGTGAGGCAGCCATAAACGTGCAAAGCCCCAGTTCGCAACACATAGCCAGGCGCGCCAAGGTTCCTGCAGAATGATTATCGTAATCGTACCAATGGTTATGCACTAACAGCACCAGGCATAATGTGCCAAAAACGGCTGATATTACGGTTAAAGGAAAACGTTTAATAGTTGCTATCAACTGGCTTGATGCAGACTGTACCGAAGGAAGTTTTATCATGGAGGTTTATTATAACAGGTTTTAGATGAGCCTGTTTCAACAAAGCTAACGAAAAAGAGAGAGATAAATTGTTTTATACTCAGGGCTATTTTTTTCCCTGGCTAATTTTAAACTCCAACCTACGATTGATAGCATATTGCTCCTCGGTGCAATGGATTTTAGGGTCGCCACAATTATTCAGCGGATGTGTTTTACCATAGCCTTTACCACTAACGCGCTTTTTATTAACGCCTTGTTTTATTACATAAGCTACTGCAGCATCGGCACGTTTCTGAGAAAGCTCCATATTGAACTGATCAGCTCCACGTGGATCTGTATAGGCATCAAGTTCAACATTTATATCTGGGTTCGCCTGCATAACAAGTACCAGCTTATTCAGTAAGTTGGCAGCAGCAGGTAAAATATCGTTCTTGCCATAGTCGAAATATATATTCTCTATTATCTGCATATCGTTACCCTGCTTACCCTTTTTTATGTTAAGTGCAGCCAGCCAAGGGTCATCAGCATAAATAGAGCCCAGTGTATTTTCATCAGCCGGTAATATTCTGAACCTGTAATTACGCCCCAATAATAATTCACGAATAATATTGTGGTGTGTATCGGCCAGGTACATTTTCCGCATTGCAGTAAGCCTTGCATCAGTGGTATCAAATTCTATCATATAATCTTCACCCGCAGGCAGGTTGTTGAACACAAAAATTCCCGCGCTATCGGTATTGGCTGTTTTAAATAATTTCCGGTTACGGTCAAGCAAATTCACTTTCAAATTGGTCATCGGTTTTTTATCTTCCGACAGCAGCATATCTCTCAGTTGCAGGCGCAGCTTGGTATCATCAACCTCAAGCTTTTTAAGCGCAACGGTATCCGATGCAAGAATTTTGAACTTATAATATTCACCATCTCCGGTAAGGAAAATCTCTCGTATTACATTACCCGATTTATCGGTAAGTACAATTTTGGTATTCGATGGCAGTTTCTGTGTTCCGGTATATACCTTGAATGTGTATTCTTTCTGTGAAGCAATATCGTCGAACACAAACGAGCCAAACGCATTGGTAGTTACTGACTGCAAAGCCGAATCTTTATCACTGACAAGCGTAATTACTACATTAGCTAAAGGCTTTGAACTATCACCATGCAATATATTCCCAGCAAGGTTGGTTGGTTCTTCATTCATGGGCGGCATAGTGGTAAGGTCGGGTGGCAGCTTAACAAAACAATACTTACCATTGTTGAATCTCGCCTTAGTGGCAGCTACTATCCTTCCATTTTTATCTGTCAGGTATAATCTTTGCTTTCCTGCAAAACGTGAATCATTCTCATCAACCTTCACAATGTAATTTGCTTCAGGCCTCAGCTTATCGAAAATAAAACGGCCCGCACTGTCTGTTCGGGTAACAGCCACAACATGCCCGCTGTCATCAATAACTGAAACGGCTACACCTGCCACAATATCAGACGCAGCAAAACTAAAAAGCACTTTACCCTTAAGTGGCAAATAATCTCCGGTAAACACAAAACTGTAAATATCATCCTTGCCTTTTCCTCCCTTACGGTTCGAAGAAAAGTATCCGCTGCGGTTATTTTTATTAAAGCAAATTCCGAAATCGTCGGTTGATGAATTAATATCAGCCCCAAGGTTCTGAACTTTCGTCCAGCTTCCGTTCACTTCATTGCAGGAAAATATATCGAGTCCGCCGAAATTAAAATGCTTATCAGACGAAAAGAACAATACGCCATCATTTCGCATATATGGGAACACCTCGTTACCGGGCGTATTCACCTCTGCACCCAGGTTCTTAGGTTTAGACCAGCCTGTGGCTGTTTTATCGCACACATAAATATCCATACCACCAAAACCACCCGGCATATCTGAAACAAAGAACAAGCGGTTACCATCAGGTGAAACACCGGGATGCATTACTGAATAATCATCGCTGTTATATTCGAATGCCTTACGATCGCCCCAGCTACTACCTGTTTTTTCGTAGTAATATACTTTCATTCTATTTACAAAATGGCTTTTATGTATAGAAGCCACTTCGGTAAAAAATACTTTGCTGCCATCGGCACTATACGATACCGGACCAATATTATAATCGGCATTATCGCCGTTAATTTGAACGGGAGCTGGCTTAGGATTAGCAAAGCCGCCCATAACCGGTGCAGCATAAAACACTTTCAGGTAATTGCCTCCGGTATATTTATTCTTCGAAAAATTAACCATGTCTGGATTACGGTCTGAAACAAATACAAGACTATCGTTATAAAACGCCGGTGAAAATTCGGCATACTCGGAGTTTAATCCGGTAACAGTACCGACCTGGTAATTGTTCGCATAATTCCCTTTAAGTCTGTTACAATATTTCACTTCGCTGCTACCTGATGTATCTTTCGGAGCAAGTGCAACGTATCTGTTAAACTGCACCAGTGCTTCATCAATCTTTCCATTGTTCTTAAGCACCTGGGCGTAGTTGTAAATTACTTTCGCAGGAACACCATTCATTGCGGCTGCTAATGCGTAGTACTTTTCGGCATTATCATAATCCTTAACGATGTAATATGCATTCGCCAGTTTAATGATGGATGAGGTGTCAGTCGATGATGACTCAATTACTTTCGGGTAAAGTGAAATAGCACCACGATAATTGTATTGGTCATAAAACATATCGGCCTTTTTCTTTTGCCCGATGACTGTAAATGCCAATACCGAAAACAATACTATTACTATGTACTTTTTACTATTCATACATTTTAAAAGTATCGCGGTGAAAGCTGCACCAGTTTATTTGAACCAAAATCGAATGTAAGTGAGAGCTCATGCGAACCACCCCCTACTTTGCCAATGGCATTAACACCAAGGTCGTACGCATAGCCTAACTGAACAGCATCGGATATTTTATAAGCCGCCATGGCAGTAAAACCATACCCTGCTTTTAAAGACAGGCCAAGCCACAATTTTTGAACCAGCAATGCATTTATATTTATGCTATATGCCGAAGGTGCGTTTTTCGCCAGCTGAATAACCAGTGAAGGATTCAATAAAAAATTCTCTGATAACTGAAAGCTCTTTCCGGTAATAATATAGCCGTGATATTCAAAATCGGCAGCACTGCCGGCAATATCTGTTATTTTAGGTTGCAGCAAATGCGTTAGGCTGGCACCAAGGTAAAAAGTCTGCGTGTTATAAAACAATCCTGCATCGGCATCGGGCAAAAACTTACTCATACTACCACCTCCATTATATAAGTCGGTGCTTTTGTCGGGCATATCAATCTGCCCCCAATCGATACTATAATCGCTTACCTGCAAGCCAATACCAAATGCAAGTTTACCACTACCTAAATGAATATTGTATGCGTAATTACCTTCCAACATTGTATTTGATGCAGGCCCGGTGCGATCGTTCATAATTTCAAGGCCCCAGGCAATTTTTTTACTGTTCAAAGGTGCCTGCAAGAGCAAAGCATTAGTAGTTGGTGAACCACTAATACCGGTCCATTGATCGCGGGTAATAACAGTTGCTTCAAGCGCATCTTTATTTCCTGCGGCCGCAGGGTCAAGCGCCATTTTATCGAACATATACATGCTGAACTGCGGATCTTGCTGGGCAAACAAAGTAATGCCTGAACAAAAAAAGAAAAAGAAAATATAAAATTTCAGTTTGTTTTTCATTTATCGCATCAATTGAATCCAGCCTTTATACTTTGTTCCATTTACAGTAAGCAGGTAATAATATGTTCCTGATGGTAGCTCCTGCCCTTTTTCATCGATACCTGTGAACGATACGTTGGCATTATTATAACCTGTTCCATGCCATACCTCTATTCCCCAACGGCTGAATACAGTAACCTCGTTATTCGGGAAAAGTTCAATACCACCTATCTTCCAAAAATCATCTTTACCATCGCCATTTGGTGTAAGTGCGTTATATATATGTATAGAGCTTCCTAATACATTAATGGTAACAGAATCAGTAATTGTACATCCTGTAGAGTCATCTGTTACTGTTACATAATAAGTAGTTGAACTTGCAGGGTCAGCAACCGGGTTAGGGCATGTATTACAACTTAAACCAGTTGAAGGGCTCCATGAATAACCATAGTACCATGGAGAAGGGCTTACCGATAATTGCACGGATTGCCCTGGGTCGATCGTGCTATCACAACAAAATGAAACGGTAAAGTTTCCAATAGCACTAACATTTGCAGTAGTTGTGGCAACGCACAAATTACTATCTGATACCGTTACAGAATAAGTACCAGCGCTTAGGTTTGCGATTGATGCAGTTGTTTTCCCATTTGACCAAAGAAATTTATATGGTGACGTTCCACCAAATGTAAAAACTTGAATACTTCCATTATTCAGGTAACAAGTAGTAGTTACAATAGTCGTTTGCAACGTTAGTTGTGCAGGTTGTGTAATTATAACCTTACTGGAATCTTTACATCCGTTTGCATCGGTAACACGAACTGTATATGTACCTATGCACAGACCAGTAGCGTTAGCAGATGTACTTGTACTACCTACCCATACATATTTGTAAGGCGACGCACCGTTTTTAACGCCTTCAGTTGCTGAACCGTTGCAATTACCATAGCAAGCCTCATTTGTAAATGATGATATTGAATCTCTGATAGCGGCAGGTTGTTTTATTACAACAGTAGCGGAATCTTTACAACCATTCGCATCTGTAATATTCACTTTAAAAGTTCCGGCACACATATTACTGTCCTTCGCAGCTTTTCCGCCATTGCTCCATAAGTATATATACGGTGTTGTTCCATTTTTAACACCCACTACTGCTTTACCCGTGCAAGTACCATAACATGCTTCATTGGTTGAGGAAACAATAGAATCTCTCAACGTAGAAGTTGATGTTGGCACGGTTGCAGTTGCACTTGCTTTACATCCGTTAGCATCAATTACATTAACTGTATATGGACCTGCAGCCAGATTAATTGCTTTCGCATTTGTTCCATTACCACCACTCCATGCATACGAATAGCCTGCAGTGCCTCCACTTGGTGTAGCCGTTGCCGTGCCTACCTTTGCACCGGCACATGCACCGGTTGTTGTTGTTGTAACTGTAAGTACACTCGGTTGAATTATAGTAAATGCTGAAGTGGCTTTACAACCCACCGAGTCTGTAATGGTAACCGAATATGTTCCTGCCGCCAATCCACTATCTTTTACTGCAACAGTGCCACCATAAGACCATGAGTACTTGAATGGCGGATTACCGCCTGTTAAAGTTGCTGTAGCCACACCTGTTTTATTTCCATTACAGGTTAATTCTGTTGTTTTTATAGAAATAACAGCACCGAGAGAATTCAATACGATATTAATTGGTACTACGCTACAACCATTCTTATCACTTACCGATATGGTATAATTGCCGGCACTTAAGTTAACCGCACTATCAGCAGTACTAACGTTTGGAGACCAGACATATTTATAAGGTACAGTTCCTCCCTTGGTATTAATTTTTATTTCTCCATCATTCACTCCACAATCAGGCGGAATAATTGAAGCAGTAGCAGTTAATGACAGTGGGGCCACTATTGATACCACTACGGCTCCGCATTTACCACTATTATCAAGTACGGTTAATGTATACACACCAGCAGCCAGTGCAGTTGATGTATCCTTACTACCACCCGAAGGCGACCAGCTATATTTATATGGCAAGGTACCGCCGGAAACTATTCCCCAAGCTGAACCAGTTCCTCCATAACATTTAGGGTTTACCTGGTTGCTTGAAACTGTAAGTACAGGCGCAGGTTGTGTTATAGTTACTTTATTGGTAGTTGTGCATCCATCAGCATCGGTAACCACCACGGTATCTACCCCTGCACACAGGTTGGTAACTGCTGCGGTTACTTCAATTGGTAAGGTATGCCATTTATATGTATACGGTGTAGTACCACCCGATGCGGTAACAGTGGCTTTACCATTACAGCTTCCTGTACAGGTTACATTACTTACAGCCGAAACAGTTGAAGTAATTGCCGGGTCGGGCACAACAGAAAAAGTAGCAGCAGCCGAGCAGCTACCTATTTTGACTGTTACAGTATATGTTGTTGTAACAGTTGGTGCAACGGCAATAAAGTTCTTCGTACTACCTGTGCTCCATGTGTAGCTAACCCCGGATGATGCCACTAATGTATCAAACGGAATGCTTGCACAATGATATGTTTTACCAGTTATAGTAGCTACAGAAGCAGGTACCAAAACCTTCAATGTTGTATCGGTAGCACAGCCATTAATATTTTCGGTTAAGGTTACATTATAAATACCTGTGGCAGGAAAAACAAATGTCGGGCTTGTTGTAGAGTCTGTAATTTTTCCATTACCCAAAAAGTCCCAGTAAAACTTTACACCGGCACCTGAAATAGGGTTAGATTTATTTACAAATGCAACAGGCTTACCCAGGCAAACGGTATCGAAACTAAAAAATGGTTTTGGTGGAGGACCTGTTACGGTGTTCACTTTAAGCGATAAAGTATCTACGCACCCTTGTGCTTTGTCACCGGTAACTACACTGAATGTTCCGGCGCAATTAACTGTTACCGATTGCTGATTTGTCGGTCCATTAAGGCATGAGCCCAGCCATGAATAATAAGGAGAACCCGGAGGAGCCGTAAGTGTAATTTCACTTTGCCCGCAATAGCCGGGCGATGATGTTAACACCCCAAAACCCGAACAGGATGCATCAACATAGGCATAACCAAAATGCCCGCCCAATGCACAATCGGCCGATTTAAAAACAACGGTTATACATTGGCCCACATATTTATAAAGTGGTACATATACGGTTGTCCATGGTTTATAATAAACCGAATCAAGATCGGTTGCATAGTAAATACTATGAAAACCCTTTGCACCTGAGCCCGACACAACAAAAAACTGCCCACAAGCTGAAATATCATTTCCATTTTGGTCGAGCACCTGCATTTGAAACCATGGCTGTTGTGAATAGGCATGATTTGGGTTTTCGAGCACCACTGCATACTGCAGGGTTAATATAGGAGATGCAGCGGAAACTAAAAAGCTATTGCTCAGCTGTGCCACACCATAATTAGGGTTTGTGCTGTCTCCTATTCTGGCTGAATATTTTCCACCGCCCGGCGGAACTAAAGGTATCGCTCCACCTACTAAAGGGTCTACTCCCGAGCCCGACATAATTCTTACCTGGTAATCGGCTCCGGTACCTAGGTTTGAATTGGGATCATTTGCGGCTGCGGTAACATTACCCAACACACCTGTACATGTAAATGTAGAGGTAGAAAAATCGGTGCTTGAAGTGGCCGTATTGGTAGCATAGCATGCACTCCACCCTGACAGATTACCATTTTCAAAACCTATATTATCGCATGCAGGGTTACACGATGCTGTAGGTTTATGAAATTTACTATCGTTCTCTTCAAGTATTTGTTGCTTTATATATTCCGGGCTACTTGCTTTGGTGGTTTTAAAGTTTGTGTACAAACTTTTATACTTCAACGTTAAGGCCTTAAAGTAAACCGCTGCGCTGTCGTTATTTAATTCACCATGCTTTCCTTTTCTAGAGAAAGCAGACCTATCGGCAAGAAATTCATGTTGGTTAAACTTTATAAACTCTACAAAATCAGTGGCTGATAATTTAAGGTCAGCTTGCATATTGGCCCGCCATATTTTCTGGTTCGGGTACCAAATATTCTCAGTCCGCTCACTTGTTAATACAGCTTGAGAAACACCCATCTGTATTATAAACAGGAATACTGCCGACAACGTAATTCTCCTCATTAAGTGATTGATTAGTAGCTAAAAACACCCTCTTGACAAAAGTAACATTAAAACAATACGACGGCAAATTAATGGGAGAATATTAAATAAAACTTATTGCTAAATCGATTAAGGTAGGTGGCAAATAAAAAAAAACTAGAGATAAATTCCCCTAACTTTTCTCTAAACCCTTCCTTTTTGCCTGATCTATTAACCTATACTGTGCAATCAGATTTTGAGTAATATTAAATATCACTGTCCAATCGCTTTCACCTTGAGTGATTGATATCGTTGGTTCCTGATGGGAATATATCCCTTTATTCGTAAGGAAATAAAACTTTGTACATTCTTTATCTGGTAAGGATAGCGAAAGCGTTTTTTGAGTCAGACCCAAGCAATATTGAGCGCCAACTACTAAATCTTTTGCGGCTTTCTTTATTTCTTCATGAGCATATCCACCAATAAAAATCTGATCAGAACTTAAATATATACTTGCATCTCCCGTAGTAAATGCAACGACACTAGCAATAACATTTGAATATGACCAATCTACTATTACACCATAAACACTAACATCATCGCCAGGAATATTTATCTTCAGTTTTTCCGGTGTAACAGAGAACGCCATATTTCGCATCCTCATATACAATCCTTCAGTAGTTGACTTACTACCCTTTCTACCACTATTTATTTTCTTCTTTTTTAGGTCTGGCTGTAAAAGATAAACAAGATAGATTAGACAAAGAAAAGCTAATAACAGATAGACTGTTTGCATAAGTGGTATTAGAGCAATTACTTTATCTATTAAAACTTGTCCTGAAAATGATGGCAATACGGTGTAGTGCCCTCATGGTCGTAATGATGCTGATGATACCCTTCAGCCACCCAAAAAGTAGTAGCTTGTTTTAATTGGGTTGCCACTTTCATGCCTTTAGCTGTAAGCTGGCCAATTAGTTTTGTTGCAATTTGCTTTTGCGCATCGTTCATATAAAACACAACCGATAAATATTGTTCACCAATATCAGGCCCTTGTCCATCGGTCTGGCTTGGGTCGTGTATGTTAAAGAACAACTTAGCCATAGCTTCGTAATTGGTAACCTTAGGGTCGTAGGTAACCCGTATAGCCTCGTAGTGGCCAGTTGTGTGTGAACACACTTGCTGATAAGTAGGATTATCTACGTGCCCGCCTAAGTAGCCAACTTCAGTGTTTATTACACCTTTAGCTTTTTCAAAATAATACTGAACACCCCAAAAACAACCTCCTGCAAAAATTGCAGTTTCATAATGTTTACTTGTATCAGTGGCTGTACTCATAGATTGATTATTAGGTTCTTTATTTTCTGAAGCATTGCTGCAACCAATATTACTTACAAAAGTAAAAAAAATTGCTGTGGCTGTAAAAAGAAAACGTCTCATGTTTTAGGTATTTGAAACAATATACGTAAAGAATGGCACTCCGGATTTATTGTCCATCTATACTTCATCGTGTTTTACTATATTTGAGTAAAATAACCCATTCGTGAAAAAACTACTCCTAGCTTGTTTTCTTATCTTCCTCCTTTTCAATGGGTACTCTCAAAAATACCTGACTAACAGGCAGGTTTATAATTTCAGCGTTGGTGATGTTTATGAAGCCATAGGTACTACATATTCTTCCCATCCACCAATTTATTATTTAACTAAGATACTGTCAAAACAGTACTCAACAAAACTTGACTCCATTATATATATAGACAGTGTATATACTTTTTCTCCCAATAGCTGCATGACATGCACAGATTCAACCTATACAGCGCAGGTTCAAACTCAAATAATGACCCAATTAGATTCCTCGGCTATTACTGATACTATAACAGTTCAAAATTGCAACCACACCTGTAATCCCGGTTATTATGATTCAATTTATATTGATTCCCAAAATTATTGTGGAAAGAGGGTATATGAAAGAATACCACCTAAATGTGTTGATTCCTGCTTTGAACCTATTACAAATACATATGAAGTAATTGAAGGATGCGGAGGAGTTTACAACTCTTATAATGACCCTACAATGACTGATAGAGGTGCCTATTATTTATTCTATTATAAAAAGCATGATACTGTTTGTGGAAGCTATCGCAACATAATAGCAGGGATAAATAACCTTGTAAATCCATTTATTACATTAAATATTTATCCTAACCCGGTTACCGCATCTATAAATGTAAATACCAGTTGCAATACTATAACCAGCTACATCATTACCGATATAGCGGGTAGGTTAATTTATTCAGCTGAGTTTAATAATGGACAAGCTATAAATGTTCAGAACCTACCTGCAGGGCAATATCTTTTAGAATTCTACACGAAGAATTCAGGCACAGTGATTAAAAGGTTTTATAAGGAATAGTGACTATATATTCCCCAGCACAATCATATTACCATGAGGTGTATCGCTACCACCCTCTTTCTCCATGGTAACAGCAAATTCCGTAGCGCCAGCCACACTATTCATTTTGTGCAGGCCGGTACCCATGGTTATCACTCCTTCATTAACGGGTTTGCCATCAACCATGGCCCAGAGTTGGTATTGCATACCTTTTGGTAGTTCAGGCATTTTATCGGCTTCAAAATAAACCGTCTTATCATCAGGGCACCAGCAAACCATTGCTTTAGCCGATGTATCGGCCTGTCCTTTCAGTGTTACCATTTTATACATAGGGTCCTTCAGCACAGCAAGGTCAGCTTGAGCCTGGTTGTATTGAGCCCTCACACTCTTCAGAACACTATCTCTTTTTGCCTTCATTGCCACAAGTTCATGCACATAACCTTCTGCATTAATTGTTCTGCTCGACAGGTAAATATTTATGGTAAGGCTTATCATCAGTAATACCGATGCAGCAACACTCCATATCATTTTGTTCCTCGGATCGCGGCGTTCTTCTTCTTCCATCCGCATCTTTCTTATCCTGGTTTCATTTTCACCTCCGCCATCAATCTGTTCCATTATTTTTTCTTTTATACCATCCGATGGTTCCATGCTATGCAATTTCACGTATGCATTCATTGCATTTTCAATAGCATCAAGCTCAGCTTTTACTTCAGGATATTTAATAGCGTTCACCTCCACCTCATTGCATTCCTGCTCTGTAAGGGTTCCTAACACATAGGCTTCCAATACTCCTGATGATATGTATTCCTGTATATTCACTTTATTTCATTAATCCTCTTAATTCAATAATAGCTGCACGAATTCTTGTTTTTACCGTTCCTAAGGGCATATCCAACTCTTCGGCGGCTTCTTCCTGTGTATATCCTTCAAAATATAATTTATCTACCAGCACTCTGTATTCAGGTTTAAGTTTTTCCACAATATTCCTTAACCCTATATGGTCGACCTGTGTTGACACATTATATTGTTTATTAATAGAACGTACGGAATTATCAATGCTTCGGATTTTGTTTCTTTCGTTATAGCCCTTAACACGGGTACTATCAATAGCCGCGTTACGCGCAATATTAATAAGCCAGGTAAATAACTTGCCCTTGCTTCTGTCGTATTGCGAAATTTTCTGCCATATTTTAACAAAAACTTCCTGTAATATGTCTTCGGCAGCTTCTTTATCGTCAACTATACGGTAAATAACCCCGAGCATAGCCGCCGAATAATTATCATACAAAACAGACAAAGCGCTTTGCTCACCGTTCTTTAACGATGTTACCAGTTCTTCTTCCGTTGTTTCAACTTTAGTTAGCAATTGCAGCTATTGAATATTTAGAATTATAAAAGTAAAAAGTTTTAAGATATACGTACTATCTCTTAATAAGACGTTGAACAGTTGAGCCATTTTTCGACTCCACATCAACGGCATAAATACCTTCCGGAAAAGCTTCCACATCAATTTCCATTGGCGAATTATTATTTATGTCGGCTGAAAACAGTACCTGGTCCATCATGTTTTTAATATACAGGTGCGATGATTCATTTTCTTTGCCCAATACGGTAAGCCTTATCAAACCATCGGTCGGGTTCGGATATATGTCAACCGATACCAGCAGTTTACTTTCAACTACAATACTTTTTGAATACGCAGCAGAGTCATTATTGTAGACAACCTTAATACGGTAATAGGTAAAACCGGGGTATGGAGATTCATCTCGCCATGAATATGGTATTTGCTCGTTTGATCGGCCTTCGCCTTTCAACTTAAATGCTTCTTCCCATAACATATGATCGCATGAACGTTCAACTGAAAAATAAACAGTGTTGGCTTCTGTTAAAGTAGACCAGGAAATTATGTTACCATTATCTTCCCCGTTTCCGTTGAAATATATGATCTGCGAATTTGCTGCCGGATCGGGCATTAAAGCCTGGGCTGATACCTGCACAGATGCAGCACAGAAACAGGCAATAAAAAAAACGATCGGGTATTTCTTTAGCAACATTAAAATTTATTTAGTACAAATCTCTTAAAAACATGAATAAGATAAAACGTATCTGTCTTTTTTTTATGAACTAATATACGTTAAAGATATGCATTAACAACTTACCCTATACACTTGCAAGAAAAAACCCCGACTAAAAGCCGGGGTTTTTTAACCAAAACATAAAATAAATACTTGCTTAGTTATCCCAGAAAACTACCGGTGAATATTGAGTAGCTGCCGGTACGTTAGCTGTATTCAGGTTTATTTCTGACTGTGGATACAAGAAACGGCGTGGAACTGCTGAACCGGTAACAGGAATAATATTCCAGTTGCAACGGCGCCATAGCGTGAATGATTCAGGGTTCAGGTACAATGCAAGATTCTCTTGCCATGCATTCTGAATAATTGCCTGGGGAGCAGTAAGAGTTAAAATTGACCCTTGAGGTCCTGCTAAAAATGTTGCAATTTGTGCAGGGGTAATTACTCCAGGCTCAGCTGTAGTTAATTTGCTTATATCAGCATTTATACCATTAACATAAAAATTATTTGCAACTGCACCAACACCAACTGACCTAAGTGTAGCTTCAGCACCTATAAATTGTAATTCTGCATAGTCGATAAAATCAACAGGTGAATTACCCTGGCCAGAATACCCGTAACCGGTACCGAAACCATCAAGTGCTACGTCTGCATAGTTAATTTCTGCTGAACTGTCCATTTGCAAGATCAAGCGAGGATCGCCTGTACGTGACATTGAATCAGCAAACACGGTTAAACCGCTATTTGTGAACCAATTGTCGTAGAAACTGATATCACCTCTTTGCTGATCGAACTGGAACCATGGAGCGTTGTTATTAGAAGCTGTTCCGAAGGTAACCAGTGCATTGTCAGCATTGCTGGTGAACGATAATGCCACATGTGCCAAGGCACTGTCGCACATAGCTACATTGCTATGCTTGGTTTGGTGAATGTACAAACGGGCAAGTATTGCGTGTGCAAACTTCACCCATTGTGCACCGGCACCGTGGTACATAACATCTGAACCCAGGTTATCGTACTTAGCATTCGATGGATCAGGGCTATACAGGTCAGTTGCATCCAGTGCAGGATTCATGTTATTGATACCTCTGTAGCATAATGCACGTACAGTGTCATATAACGCTTTATCAACGTCATATACAGGAGTTGGACTTGCCACACCGCGGAAAGCCTGTGAGTAAGGAATATTACCCCACATATCAACTGTGCGCATTAAGCCGTAGGCCATCATTATTTCACCCATGCCATAATACTCATGATTGCCGCCTTGTTGTGCTTGCATCATAAGTTGGTAGCTGTTAGCCATAACATCATCATATATATTATCCCAGGCAGTTTCAGGGTCCTGATTGGTAAATATATATTGGAAGTATGCAGCTGACTGACGGCTGTATCCAACTATTTGCTGTGTAAACATACAAGCAAAGCGTGAAAAATCACCACCTTCAATGTAACCCAACGATACTTCTATACCAGAAAGTAAGGTTCCATTGGGTACTGATTTAGGTGAGTTTGGATTATTATTAGCTTTTGTATAAAAGCTTTTTTGACACGAAACAGAGGTAAGAACCATAGCACCTATGGCCGCCGCTGTTATATATGATTTGAAGTTTCTCATTTCTTTTTATATTATAAGTAGGTTGAGATTATAGTCCGAGGGTTAAACGAAGACCATAACTCTTCGTACCAGGGTTATTGAAATAATCCAGACCTTGTCCGTTAGATGGTCCTGCAAGACTTGTTTCAGGATCAACACCAGGATACTTTGTCCAAAGAACAGGATTATTAGCAAAAACTGTGAATGAAATCTTTGTAAAATGAGCCTTTGAGATCAGCCTGTGTGGCAGGTCGTAGGTAAGATTTATTTGGCTGATACGAACATAAGATGCATCGAAAATAGATGTACTTGTCGGACCAACAAAACTGCTACCTATATTTTGCCAGTAGTTTTCATTGGTAGGTTGAGATGCTGAAGTAGAAGCACCTACGCCACTGATTTGCGTACCACTGTTATCGAAGTGTGCAACATTTCCGTAAGCATCAAGGTGACCTAAGTTACCTGAAAATGCTTGTGAACTGTTACGATTGTCGGTAGCAGCTGCGGTACCAAAGTATTCCATAGCACCAAGGGTACCATCCCACATTGAACCACCTTCACGAATGCTCATTACTACACCAAGGTGAAGTCCTTTGAAAGCGAAATCACTTGATAAACCACCGATCCAATTAGGTGCAGTGTTTGCCAATGCAAAGCTCTTGCTTCCTACAATAGGGTAACCATAACCACTACCTGGTACGTCGCTTATTAACATAGTACCGGTTGCACTGTTAGGGTTAGTACGAACATAAGTTGTTCCGTAAATTTGACCGAATGATTGGCCAGGTACAGCTTCAACTGCTCCACCGGTAAAGCCGGCAATGAACAATTCACTAACACCGGGAGCCAGTTTCACTACGTCGTTTACGTTGTGGCTATAGTTAAAGGTAAGATCCCAACGGAAACCATTCTGTAATTTAACAGGGGTTACAGTTAAAGTAACTTCCATACCCTTATTGGTCAATTCACCTGCGTTAGCAAGCTGTGCACCAAAACCTGTTGCATACGAAACAGGAACCTGAAGAATTACATTCTTTGAATCTTCAGAATAGTATGTAAAGTTCAACTGAAGTCTGTTCTGGAAGAAAGCAAGGTCAGTACCAACCTCAAATGAAGTTGTGGTTTCAGGCATTAAACCTGAGTTACCTTCAACAAACAATGGGTTGTTGTATTGGAAACCTGAAATTGAACTGAAAGGGAATGTAATACCAGGAGCTGTAAACCCGTCAAGAGTTCCGGCTGGGTGGTAGTAATTCTGCAATCCTGCACCAGGCGCATCTTTACCAACCTGTGCCCATGATAGACGCAGTTTACCATAAGGGAATACCTTGTTGGTAGATAAGTGCAATGGCTCCGTAAATACCCAACCTAAGTTTGCTGATGGATAGAAGAAATTATCATTATTAGCAGGTAGTGTTGATGATGTTTCACCACGGCCTGTAACGGTCAGGTATAACTGATTGTCAAATGATAATTGTAGATCTCCGTAAACAGCTGATCTGCGTACTTCGCCTTCGCCTTCTGAAGAAGTATATGAAGTAGCGTTTGACAGATCAAGAAAATCAGGAACCACAAATCCACTGGCAGATATAGAACGAACACTGCTATTGGCTTGGAAAAAGTTCTGACCAATGATCAACTTAGCACTTAACTTATCAGATAACTTTCTTGTAAAAGTTGCGATAAGGTCAGAGTTGTATTGGCTGTTGAAATAATCATTAATAAACACAGCACCGGTTAAGAATGCGTTTGAACCCATATCATATGAGTTCTTGTCATCTTGCCAGTACATATCACCACCCACGCGGTAGGTAATATCAATCCAATCGTTCAAATGGTAATCAGCTTGTCCGAAACCATATACACGGTTCAGTGCCGAAACAAATGGGTTACGGTTAACTGTCCAATATGGGTTGTCATAACCTGTACCACCACGGTAATCTCTTTCTTTATCTGTTCCGTAGCTTGCAGGTAATTCATACGCTGAAGAATCTACAGGGTTCTTTTGGCCATATGAGTTATCAAAAGTAGTAGGTGTACGCAACAAGCCCAACATAACCGAAGAAATGTTAGAACCTTGTTGTACCTTATCATTAAGTGAATTAACATAGTTAATACCACCTGATACGCTCATTTTTTTGCTTAATGCAGTTTGTCCGTTGATGTTGAAACTGGTCTTTCTGTAATCAGAACCAGGAATAACACCGGTTTGAGAAAGATTACCTAATGACATTCTGTAAGCAGCTCTGTCATTTCCGTTTGCAATTGAAATGTTGTTATCGTTTGCAATACCGGTTTGAAAGAAATCGTAAGGATTGAAAGGAGTTACAGCAGCACCAGTGTGAGGTGTGCTTTGTCCTACCATTCCGCTACCTTGTTTAAAGTATGCATTTGGTGTACCTGTCCAGTACATGGTGTCTATAGCAGCACCCCATGAAAGTCTTCTGCCGGAAGCGCCTGTTGGGCCATCCCACACACCGCCATCGCCTTGTGTATATTGGTCTTGCCTTGCAGGTAATTTGTTAACGGTGCTCCAGGTTAGTGAAGAGTTAACTTCAATACCTAAACCTTCAGTACCGCTGTGGCCTTTTTTGGTTGTAATTACAATAGCTCCGTTTGCAGCTTCAATACCATAAAGTGCAGTTGCTGCAGGGCCTTTAAGTACGGTTACGCTTTCAATGTCGCTTGGGTTAATATCAATACCACGGTTGGTTGGTTGGGTACCGCCGGTAAGGTTACCGCTAGCGCCACTAGCCAAAGCACCATTGCCGGTAGGGTCAAAGTTGTTAATTGAGTTGTCGATTGGTATACCATCAACTACCATTAAAGGTTGGTTGTTACCGGTTAGTGATGTAACACCACGCAGGTTCATAAATGTACCTGCACCTGGGTCACCGGCACTATTTACAACCGATAAACCTGAAACCTTACCTTCCAGCTCGCTCATCACGTTACTGGTTCCGGTAGTATTCAGTTGGTCGCTACCAACAGTTTGTTGGGCATAGCCTAAAGCTTTCTTTTCTTGTGTAACACCAACAGCACCTACTACTACTTCATCAAGCCCTAAAGCATCTGATGACATAGCGATAGTCATGTTGTCTGTAATAGCTACTTCCTGAGTTTTCATACCAGGGTAACTTAATACAATGTTTTTTGCAGTTTGATCAACGGTTAAAACAAACTTACCAGCCGTATCAGTATACGTGCCAATAGTTGTTCCTTTTACAACCACCGCCAGGAACGGTAATGGTTTTCCATCTTGATCTTTCACTGTGCCTGTTACCACACGGGTTTGCGCATACAGCGAGCTGCATAGCATCATTCCGAGTAGCACAGTTGCCAAGCGTACGATTTGTTTCATAGGACTTATGTTTTGGGTTAGGGATTAAATTTATGCCGCCAAATGTATATTTATTTACTTACTGAAAACAATACATAAGCCCCATTTTAACAGTATCACCACCTGATTTACATTATAATTAATTGATAATCAATAAATTACAATATTAACATATATGTTAAAATTTTGTTAATATCGACGATACTTTGGGGTTCGTACTTAATTTTATAGAGATTATCGCTAAAAAACTGGTTATTAGGTACATGAAGCATACAGCAATATGTCCCATTAGGTGTATATACCTATTGATCACCATGATCTTAACGTTTTTTCACTCCGGATCTTTTATCTGCAATTATCCTTTTACTATATGTGCAAAAAGTGCTAATTGCTTAATTGCCTGTTAAATGATGTTAAATTGTTTTCTAATTAAAGATGTATGTTTACTTTCGGCCTCATTAATTCAATACATACATGAAAAAAACAACTCTATTACTTGCAGGCTTGGTACTTGCAACCATTGGCACATATGCGCAAACAGCTGACGAAATTATTAATAAACATGCCGATGCTATTGGCGGAAGGCAGAAGCTGGCTGCTATAAAAAACATTTATATGGAGGGGAAATCCAATATAAATGGTACCGATGTACCTTTCAAGGTATGGACAGTTGATAAGCAAGCTACCAGGATTGAATTTTCTTTCGGAGGCATGACAGGTTACACAATAATCAGAAAGGATTCAGGCTGGGGTTTCAGCCCTTTTGCAGGACAAACACACCCTGAACCAATGACAGCTGACCAGGTAAAAGGTTCACAAAGTCAATTGGATGCTGCGGGTGATAATTTAATAGATTATAAGACAAAAGGGTACAAAGTAACTTTTGAAGGAAAGGATGATGTTGATGGCACCGAAGCATTTAAACTTCAG